>Ga0187893_10012903_pt1 | contig 11747 bp, 9 predicted proteins | sample MA1701074metaG_FD_139574 | JGI IMG/M metagenome (GOLD analysis project Ga0187893, IMG submission 139574) | White microbial mat communities from a basaltic lava cave in the Kipuka Kanohina Cave System on the Island of Hawaii, USA - MA170107-4 metaG ... | reverse complement strand
TGGATCCGTTCGGCAGCGTGATCCCACCGTAGGCGCGGTAAAATCCCTGTGCCGTGACGATGCGCAACAGCGCCGTGTAGAGCGCGCGGCCGATGCCGCGGCGGTGGAGCTCGGCCTGGATGTAGACGGACACGTCGACCGCCCACTGGTAGGCGGCGCGCTCTCGGTGCCGCGCGGCGTAGGCGTACCCGAGCACCGCCCGGCCGGAGGTGCAGACCAGCCACGGATAGGCCGCGGTCACGGCGCGGATACGCTTGCCCATCTCCGCGGGAGTCGGCGGCACGATCTCGAACGAGATGGCGGTGTCGCGCACGTACGGCGCGTAGATCGCCGCGATCTGGGCGGCGTCGGACACGGTCGCGGCTCGGATCGTGGGCATCGGGGCGCAGACTATTCACCACAAAGACACAAAGACACAAAGACACAAAGACACCAAGAAAGCCTGCTGGAGAAAACACGTGCGTGGACCGCCGGACCGACGCCTTTGTGCCTTTGTGTCTTGGTGGTGAACATGGCATCGAAAAATGCGGTGAGACGCTTCGCCACGCCTGTCGTCGTCGTCTGCGCGCTGCTCGGAGTCGGGCTGGTGCGCGCGCAGGCACAGGCGCCGCCTCCAGCGGCCGACCGCGTACCGGTCGTCCTCGACGGCCGCGTGCTCTTCGAGGTCGGCGAATCGGGAACCTGGAGCCCGGCGCAGCGCGCCGCGGAGATCAACCGAACCCTGCGTGCCGCGGTGGACGATCCCGAACCGGTCGCGCTCGTGATCGCCGAGCACGAGGGCTACCCCACCATCCGCATGGGCGAGTGGCACCTGTTGTCGGTGACCGACAGCGACGTGCTGCCCGGGATGGAGCCCGGCGAGCAGGCGCAGCGCTGGATGCAGGCCGTCGAGGCGGCGGTGTTGCAAGGACGGCTCGAGCGCACGACGGCCTATCGCGTCGGCGCAACCGTTCGCATCGGCGCTGCGATGGTCGGCGCGGCGCTCCTGCACTGGGTGCTCGGAAGGTTGCGGCACCGTGTGCCGCTCTGGCTGGTGCGGCGACGCGGCTGGCAAGCGCACTCGGCACTGGGCGGAAAAGCCGGGCTGGCAGCTCGCGCTCGATGTCGTGTGCGTGATGCTGCAGATCGCCGTCTGGACGGCGGTCGTGTGGTTCGCCAGCGAGCAGTTCCCCGACCCGCGGCGGCTGCGTTTCGACGCCGAACGCATGCTCGCCGAGATCCTGCGCGTGCCGCTGGTCACGCTCAACGAGCGCGGCTACTCGGCGGCGGACCTGTTCTGGCTGGTCAGCGCCGTGGCTGGGCTGTGGCTCGCGGTCAGCATCGTCACCCGGCTGCTGAGCGCGCGGTTGCGGCACGCCACCGGCGCATCCAGCGGCGCATTGCAGCCGGTCGCCACGCTGGTGAAGTACGCGCTCATCTCCATCGGCTTGGTCGTCATCCTGCAGGTCGCCGGTCTCAACCTGAGCTCGATCGCCATCCTGGCCAGCGTGCTCGGCGTCGGCATCGGCTTCGGCCTGCAGAGCATCGCCAACAACTTCGTCAGCGGCGTCATCATCTCGTTCGAGCGGCCGATCAAGCCGGGCGACTTCGTCTCGATCGGCGAGCTGAAGGGCACGGTGCTGCGCATCGGCGCGCGCAGCACGATCATCCGCACGCTCGATCGGGTCTCGATCATCGTACCCAACTCCCACCTGCTCGAACAGGAGGTGGTGAACTGGAGCTACGGCGATGAGCTGGCCCGCCTGCACGTGCCGGTCGGGGTCGCCGACGGCGCGGACATCGACCGCGTGCGGGCGGAGCTGCTCGGCGCCGCCAAGGCGCATCCGGGCGTGCTGCTCGATCCGCATCCGGAGGTGCGCTTTCTCGGTTTCGGGGACAGCGGGATGGACTTCGACCTGTTGGTCTGGACGCACGATCCGCCAGGGCAGGCAGTGCTGCAGAGCGACCTGTACTATCTGATCGAGGCGGCGCTGCGGCGGGCGGGCATCGCCACGTCGTCCCCGCAGCGGACGCTGCACGTCAGCGCCGAGGAGATCGGCGGCCTGGTGGAGCGCTTGCGGGCGGTGCCCCGCAGCGTTGCGAGGGCGGCGGCGGCCCCCTCCGTCGCTGCCGCCGCGCCACCCGCCGATGCCGCCGGCGGCGTCGGCGCGCCGGGCGCCCATGCGCCCGTCCTCGACATCGACTCGCTCGTCGCGCGCATGCGCGGCCCGGACGGCCTCGCCATCGAGGATCGGCGCCACCTGCTCTCGGTCTATCCCAAGTGCTTTCTTGGATCCGAAGCCGTCCAGTGGTTGATGCGCGCCGGCGATCTGAGCCGCGAAGCCGCCATCCGGCTCGGCCAGTCGCTGGTCGAGCGCGGCGTGATCCACCACGTGCTCGACGAGCACCCGTTCCGCGACGGGCACTTCTACTATCGGTTCTACGCCGACGAGAAACGTCCGTAACGTCTCAACACCAAGACCACCAAGGACACCAAGAATTTCTTGGTGTCCTTGGTGGTCTTGGTGTTGAGTCTTTCTTTACGCACCGAGAAACGCGAATGCCTCGGCCATGCGCTGCCGTCCGCCGGTCTCCAGCACCTCGCCGTGCGTGACCGTGACCCGGTCGAAGTCCCAGTCGAGAATGCGGCGCAACGACTCCCGCGCCGCACCGCGGTCGCGCATGGCGAGGCGCGGGAACAGATGCGGACCGAAGCGGCGGCCGGCGCCGACCAGCCAGCAGAACAGGCGCGCCCGTCCCCGGGGGGGACGCACCATGTTGAAGGCCAGGTCGGTGAGCATCAGCGTCCGGCTGCGTGGATGGAAGAAGACGACTTCGTTGAGGGCCGGCGCGCCGCGGAACAGGTGTTGCTCCAGCGTACCCTGCCAATCCGGCGGAGGGTGATCGTCGAGCACGGCGTGGAACGCGAGATCCTTGCGCTTCTCGGGCAGGCCTGGTGCGCCGAACAAGCGCGCGCCCGGATAGGCGGCGAGCCAATGGCCGGCGAAGAAATGATGCACCTTGCTCGGCGCCACGACGCAGCGCACCGAACCGATGGCGTTGAGCGCCTGCCTCGTCTCCGGATCGGGCTGCACCGGTGAATGCAGGAAGAGCCCTCCGTCGGTCAGGCGCACGACAGTCATGCGCGTCCCGATGTCACCAACCACCAGCCGCAATGGCCGCGTCGCCACCCACAGATCCGGCGCCAGCTGCGTGAGAACGTCCATGCGCCGCATGTATCAAGTTCTCAACCCTTTTGCTCCGTGTCGCATGCGCCCTTGGAGGGCGCCGCTTCCGCGGCGCCATGGCCGCGCGGAAGCGCGGCCCTCCAGGTGAGCGTCCTTCTCAACCGGGGGGCCAGGAGGGGGCCGTGCGCAAGCGCGATGCTCGCCCGCCGGACACGCGTGTGTTACTCCGACTGCCATGAATCGCACCGTCGATGTCGCCACCTCCGTTGCCGCGACGCTCGCCCGCCTCGGCGGCGGGTTGCAGGTCGCCGCGCTCGGCCGCCGTCCCAAGCAACGGCTCGCGCTGTATGAGTTCGAGGCATGTCCCTACTGCCGCAAGGTCCGCGAGGCGTTGTCGGCGCTGGATCTCGAAGCGACCATCTACCCGTGCCCGAAAGGCGGGCCGCGTTTTCGGCCGGAGGTCGAGCGGCGCGGCGGCAAGGCGCAGTTTCCGTTCCTGGTCGATCCGAACACCGGGCAGGAGCTGTACGAATCGAACGACATCAACACCTACCTGTTCGATCGGTACGGAGATGGGCGCGTTCCCCTGCTCCTCCGCCTCGGCCCGCTCACCGACGTCTCCTCGATGATCGCCAGCGCCTGGCGCCCCACCAGCGGCGCGCGCTACACGCCGGCGCGCCAGCCGGCCAAACCCCTGGAGCTCTACAGCTTCGAAGCCTCGCCCTTCTCGCGCATCGTCCGCGAACGGCTGTGCAGTCTGGAGATTCCCTACGTACTGCACAACGTCGCCAAGGGCAGTCCGAGCCGGGCTGCCTTCATCAAGCGTTCGGGCAAGATGATGGTGCCGTATCTCGTCGACCCGAACACCGATACCGAGATGTTCGAGTCGGCTGACATCGTCGCGTATCTGGATCGGACGTACGCGAAGGAAAATGCGTGACCGGTGACCAGTGGCCGGTGACCAGTAGAATGTACCTGATGCAGGCAAACGAATTGTCCGCGAACACACCAGTTACCGGTCACCGGTCACCGGTCACGCCTTTGGTTACCCGATGCAGCGCACCATCGACCTCGCTGGCTGCCTGAATTTTCGCGACCTCGGCGGCTACCCGACCGCCGACGGGCGGGTGGTGCGCTGGCGCCAGGTGTTCCGCAGCGACGCGCTGCATCATCTCACGCGCCAGGACGTGGCGCGGCTGCGTGGCGAGCTGTGTATCGGCGACGTGATCGACCTGCGCTCTACGGTCGAGCTGCGCTCGGAGGGACGCGGACCGCTGGCGCACGAAGCGATCCGCTTCCACCACCTCCCGCTCTACGACGGCAACGCCGCCAGAGCCGTGCCCATGCCCGACCTGACGCTCACCGATCGCTACTTCCTGCTCGCCCAGGTCGCGCAGCAGCCGATCGCCGGCGTCATCGCCACCCTCGCCGACACCGATGCGCCGGCGGTGTTCCACTGCGCCGCCGGGAAGGACCGCACCGGCGTCCTCTCCGCCGTCCTGCTCGGCCTGCTCGGCGTACCCGACCAGGTGATCGTCGCCGATTACGCCGCCACGCAGGAAAACCTCGACGCCATCATCGAGCGGCTGATGTCGACCGAGGGCTACCACAGCATGCTGAGCGCCCTCCCCCCCGACACGCTGCACGCCGAGCCCGAGACCATGCTGATCTTTCTCGAGCGCATGCGCGCCGCGTACGGCTCGATGGAAGGCTACGCCCGCGCCTGCGGCGCCCCCGCCGCCGCCATCCATCGCCTGCGCGACCGACTGCTCACCGACGAACACGAGGCGTAACGAACGCTTCGAGGTTCCTCCCCCGTGAGCGTCTCCGCGTCTCCGCGAACGGGGGAGGTCAGGAGGGGCCGGTCGGGCGCTCGCTTGAACCATCACGCCCGGGACGATCCCTGCGAACTCCTTCGTTCGACGCCAGTTCAGCGAGACCACTCTCCACGAGGAGGCAGTATGCGCTCCATGGGTACCTTCTCTTGGAAGGCCGAGGAAAGAAGGGTACGTCCTGTTCCCGCAGAAGTTGCGGCCGAGGGCGGACTGAGATTCAACCACTACACGCACACGTCGCTGCAAAAGGAGAGGGTGATGGGCAAGAACTGGACGGAAGCGGACATCCCGGATCAAAGCGGTCGGACGGCGGTGGTCACGGGTGCCAACACGGGGCTCGGGTTCGAGACGGCGAGGGCGCTCGCGGCGAAGGGCGCGAAGGTCGTGCTCGCCATTCGCGACGTGAGCAAGGGCAGGGCCGCCGTCGAGAAGATATCCGGCGCCCACCCGGGGGTCGACGTCTCCATCCTCGAGCTCGACCTGTCTTCCCTGGCTTCCGTCCGTCAGGCGGCCGATCGGCTGCGGGCCGAGCACGAGCGGATCGACCTGCTGCTGAACAACGCCGGGGTCATGTACACGCCGAGGACCTCGACGGCCGACGGCTTCGAGCTGCAGCTCGGCACGAATCATCTCGGTCACTTCGCGCTCACCGGGCTCGTCCTCGAGCGGATGCGAGGGGTCGCGGGCTCGCGCATCGTGTCCGTCAGCAGCATCGGCCACCGCATCCTGTCGGCGATCGATTTCAACGATCTGACGTTCGAGAAGGGCTACAACCGGGTCGCGGCTTACGGGCGATCGAAGCTCGCGAACCTGCTCTTCACCTACGGGCTGGAACGTCGGCTGCGCGCGGCGGGCGCGGCCACGAGCGCCCTGGCCGCCCACCCCGGCGTCGCGGCGACCGAGCTCGGGCGATACTTCCCTCCCCTGGACTTCCTCGCGAGGTATGCCCCGTGGGTGGCGCAGTCGCCCGCCATGGGCGCCCTCGCGACGCTGCGCGCCGCGACCGACCCGGAGGCCGTCGGTGGTCAGTACTTCGGTCCGAAGGGAATCGGCGAGATCATGGGGCGCCCGGTCGTCGTGTCGTCGAGCCGTCGCTCCCACGACCAAGCATTGCAGGATCGCCTCTGGAAAGTCTCCGAGGATCTCACCGGCGTGACGTTTGCCCTCTGAGGCCCCACCGATCGCGACGGGAACGCCGGCGCCCAACTTTGTTGGGCGCCGACTACCCGCAACCGTGCGGCGACGTGTTCACCGGTACAGCCCACTCCCGCGATGTGGCCGTACTCGACCGCCCGAGTCAGGACACCCCGAGGAGGCGTGGCGTTTGGAGTGCGACAGCTTGCTGCATCGGGTTGGTCAGACCCCGGTACCCCGCCCACCCCCAAGGCGGTGGCAAGCCACCGCACTCCAAAAGCTTGAACCATCGCGCCGGGGACGATACTCAACCCGGATGAGCAAACGGACCGGGTTTCTGCGTTTTCAGGGCACCGCCGGCTACATCGCCTCCGGCCCGCTGGTCGACGCCGTGAACTGCGCCATCGCGCTCGAACGGCCGCTGCTGATCAAGGGCGAGCCGGGCACCGGCAAGACCGTGCTGGCGTCACACGTCGCCGAGGGCCTCGGCATGCCGATGCTGTCGTGGCACATCAAGTCGACGTCGAAGGCGGCGGACGGTCTGTACGTGTACGACACCGTGCAGCGCCTCAACGACAGCCGCTTCGGCACCGGCGACGTCGCCGACATCAACCGCTACATCAAGCTCGGTCAGCTCGGCCGCACCTTCGCCGCCGCCGAGCGCCACGTGCTCCTCATCGACGAGATCGACAAAGCCGACCTCGAGTTCCCCAACGACCTGCTGCGCGAGCTCGACCAGATGCGTTTCACCATCATCGAGACCGGCGAGGAGATCCTCGCCCAGCAGCGCCCGGTGGTGATGATCACCTCGAACAACGAGAAGGAGCTGCCCGACGCCTTCCTGCGCCGCTGCATCTTCTATTACATCGAGTTTCCCGATCCGCCGCTGATGCGCCGGATCATCGACGTCCACCACCCGCACCTCGACGCCAAGCTGCTCGACCAGGTGTTGATCAAGTTCTACTGGCTGCGCGAGCAGAGTGAGCTGCGCAAGAAGCCGTCGACCTCGGAGCTGATCGACTGGATCAGCGCCCTGCTGCGCTCCGGCATGACGATGGACAAGCTGGAGGCGCACATCCCCTTCATCGGCGCCTTGCTCAAGACCGAGCAGGACGTCGACGCGCTGCAGCGCTTCGATCAGAAGAGTGGCAAGTACCCCGCCAAGTGGGCCGACCTGGGGCCGCGCTACAACCAGTAGTCAGTGAAGACTGCTGCCTGGGTTGCAGGATGCGGCCGACGCGGCAACGAGGTGAAGGGAAGAATGGAGGCAATGAACAAGAGACCCGCGGGTGCAAAGAACGGATGGATTGGCGCACCGAGCGACTCGAACCGTTCGGCGAGATCGCGCCAGTCTTCATCATCACGGCACGCTGCGTACGCCACATCGTACAGGACGTCGTCCATGCCGGCGTTGCCGTTTCGGATGTACGGCGACACCTTGTCGAGCAATGCCCGCCGATTGGCGCGCGAGACAGACTCCTTCTGCAGCTTTGTCGCTCTCGCGATGATTTTCGCTCCTCAACCGGCACCGCTACCGGCACCACCGCCGCGAACGAATGGGATCGCCAGCTCGGCGACGGGGTCGGTCGCTTCTAGCGGGAGGAAGTGACCCGCCCCCCGAACGACCTCGAAGCGAACCGTCGTGGTGAACGCGGAGTCGATGCCGGAATGGGTTTCGGATCCGATGCAGCCGTCGCGGTCGCCCGAGAGCACGAGCGCGGGGACCGCGATGCGGGAGAAGGCGACGCGATAGATCTCGAGCAATCGACGGTGCGGCACCAGCAACGAGCGCGGGATCGAGCGGTAGTAACCGATCGCCCGGCTCGCTCCCTCTTCGTCGCCGAGCGTCGCCTTCACGCCGGCCAGACGAGTGGCGGGGAAATCCCAACCGGGGCTCCACTCTCGCCAGAGCCGTTCGACGAGGGCGAAGTCGTCTGCAGCGAGGCGAGCCGCGGCGCCCGGGAGCTGGAAGTAGCCCATGTACCAGCTACGCCGGACCTGTGCGGGGTGGCGAAGGAAAGCGGGGAAGAAGATTCGCGGTGGAGGCACTGACATCGTGACGATCCGCCGGACGCGCTCGGGCGCGAGGTTCGCCGCGACGTACGCGGTCACCGCTCCCCAGTCGTGACCGACGATCGCTGCGGTCGCGCCGCCGGCGGCGTCGATCAGGCCAACGGCGTCTCGGGCAAGGGCGAGGATGCTGTAGTCGTTGTCGGACGGGGCTTCTGTCGGCCGGTAGCCACGGAGGTAGGGTACGACGCAGCGGAACCCAGAGGCGATGAAGCGCTCCGCGAGCGGCAGCATGGAGCGGGCGTCGTCCGGGAAGCCGTGCAGCACGAGAACCAACGGCCCGCTGCCACCCTCGAAGGCGGCGAAGCGAAGCCGGTTGGCGCGGAGCTGGACGCTTCGGGTGCTCTCAGTCGGGTCGGACACCGGGACTCCGCGGCCCTTACGAGGGGAAGCAGCGTCCGAACGCAAGCAGGTGTCGAGCGGACCCCCTGAGGCGGATCTTGCCGCGCAGGAGCGCCCACACGAGGCGCTGCTCCCGGGCGACGAAGCCGAGCCAGGTGTCGCGATCCGCTACGACGCGGAGATCCGGCGTGCCGACGTGGCCCTCCTCGACCTCGAGCGCCTGGTTGCGGATGCGGATCGTCGCCTGCCGCTCCTCGGCCCCGTGGAAGGAGAAGTGATAGGTCGCGTCGATCCCCTTCGAGCGGTCTCGCTGGAACGTGAGCGAGAGCCCGCTCAGGAAGGACCGAAGCGTCCGCGGCCGGAGCCCGCTCGAGACGCGCTTGGCCTTCTTCGCCGGGAAGCGGCGGCCGACGTGCGACTCCGCGTCCGAGTGCGCCAGCACGTAGACGGTCTCCTTCTTCTCCTGGAGCGGCGTGACCACCGTCGAGAGGTACGCCCGGCGATCGTTCAGGAACGGCTCGATCACGTCCTCGCCGGCCGGGCAGACCGACATGCAGTACGCAGCCTTGTAGTTAGCGCCGAAGGAGAGGCTCTGCCACATCGACGCCGATTCGGAGTCTGAGATGCGTGCGCGGTAGTCGAGCGGCGTCCGACTCTCGGCGATTGACTCCACCCAGCTCGTGAAGCCACCCATGAACTCGCGGTAGTTGTGCGTGTAGCAGGCCGAAAAGTCGAAGCGCCCGTCGGCGGAGATGGCGCCGACCGGGCAGGCGGCGACGCAGAGCTTGCAGTCCAGGCAGGGATTGTAATCGAGGGGCTCGCTTCGCGCCGAGACCTCGGCGGCGATCAGCACGGTGCCGAGCAGGATGAAGTTGCCAAACCGCGGATGGATCACGTTGCGATGGAGTCCCATGTGCCCGAGACCAGCGGCGACCGCGATCGGCTTGTGCGAGATGGTCCAGATCTTCTCGGGGAACCGGTCCATCTCCATCGGGAAGCCCATCGCCGGGTTCACCGCGCGAACGCCGCGACGCTCGAGCGCGGAGACGATCCGCCGCGCGACCTCGTTCACCTGATCGCCGGTGTGATGAAACTCGAGGTTCGCGAGCGAGCGGGACGGGTTGCGCACGTTCTCTCGATTCATCCGGCAGACGAAGCTGAGCAGCGTCCTCGCCGCGGGGAGCAGGGAGCGGATGTCCTCGTGCTCCGCGGCGATCTCGGGGCGGTCGACACCGACGAAGCCGACGTCGTCCGCGCCGGCCGCGAGTGCGACTTCACGGAGCCACGAAGCATCCAGGGTCGACGGCTCGGGGGCACGCGCGGTCGCCTTTTCGCGAAGACGCTTCACCGTCGGATGCTCGGCAAGCCGGCTCATTTCTGGTTCCCGACGCCGAACCGCGCCTTCACGATGGCGCGCGAGTTGCGCAGGATCGCCTCCGCCCGCTCGTCCGAGACGGTGCGCGACAGGGCGAGCGCGCCGACCATCTCGGCCATCGCCGACCAGGCGAGCGCCTCCGCGTCTTTCGCACCGAGCTTCTTGGCGAGCTTCGCAAGACCCGCGACCACGCGCTCGGTGCCGTCGGAGAAGCGCTCGCGCGCGCGGCCGGACAAATTGGGCAGGTCGGACGAGAGGGTCGCGATCGGGCAGCCGGTGGCCCGCTCGAGGCGGTGCGCCGGCGAAAGATAGAAATCGACGTAGCTCGCGATCGCCGCCGCTGGCTCCCGCCCCTCCGTGTGACTCAGGAAGCGGTTGTACGCGCCGTCGAACATCTGCGTGATCGACTGCGCGATCAGGTCGTCCTTCGACTCGAAGTGCGCGTAGAACCCGCCGTGCGTGAGCCCGGCGGCGGCCATCACCTCGGCGACGCTGACGCGCTCGGCACCCTTTGCGCGGATCGCCGTGGCGGCCTCGCCGAGCACGCGCAGTCGCGTCCGCTCCTTATGGTTGTCGCTATAACGCATGGATGGGATGCTAGCGGTCATCCTTAGAAATGTCAAGGAATAGGCCTTCCGCCGTAATCTGCTTGACATAAGATGATGAACATCATACCATGGCGCCATGGACAGCCCCCCGATCGCTGCCGACGCCCCGGTCCCCCGGCGGGCGTGGGCCGGCCTCGCGGTCGTGGCCGCCGCCGCGTTCGTGGTGAGCCTCGACACGATGGTTCTCTACGTCGCCTTCGGCGATATCCGTCACGATTTTCCCGACGTGGCCGTCGCCTCGCTGTCGTGGATCCTCTCCGGCTACACGATCATCATCGCCGCCGGCATGATCGCTGCCGGGCGATGGGCCGACCGGCTGGGGAGACGTCGCCTCTTCCTGGCGGGCATGGCGCTGTTCAGCGTGGCCTCTGCGATCTGCGCCGCCGCGCCGGGCGTGGGTCTGCTGGTCGCCGGCCGGGTGCTGCAGGGGGTGGGCGCCGCCGCCCTCACGCCGGCCTCTCTCGGGCTCATCCTGCAGGCGTTCCCGAAATCCCGCGTGCCGCAGGCGATCGCGCTCTGGGGCGCCGCCGGGGCGCTCGCGGCCGCGCTCGGTCCGACGGTGGGCGGGCTCTTCGTCGAAGCGTGGGGCTGGCGCTCGGTCTTCGTCGTCAACGTTCCGATTGGCATCGCGACGGCGATCGTCGGACCGCGCCTGCTCGACGAGTCGCTCGAGGCTGACGGCTCCCGTCTGCCCGATCTCATCGGCACTGCGGCCGTCACGATCGCGGTGGTCCTCCTCGCGCTCGGGATCGTTCAATCCGACGAATGGGGATGGCGGGATCTGCGGACCGTCGGCACGCTCGCCGGCGGTCTCGCCCTGGTCGGCGCGTTCATCGCCCGGTGCGCCACAGTGCCGAATCCGGTGCTCGCGCTCGAGCTCTTCTCCGAGCCCGGCTTTCGCTGGGCGAACCTCGCCCAGCTTCTCTACGGCACGGGCTTCACGATCATGTTCTTCGGCAATGTGCAGTTCCTGGGCAACGTGTGGGGCTACTCGCCGGTACGAACCGGGCTCGCGATGGCGCCGGGCCCGCTCGTCGTCTTTCTCCTCGCGCCTCGCTTCGGGAAGCTCGCGGGCCGGATCGGACAGCGCGCCATCCTGATCCCGGGAGGCCTGGTCTACGCGGCAGCGGCGCTGATGCTGCTCTCGCGAGCCGGCGCGGCGCCAGACTACCTCGGTGTGTGGTTGCCCGCCGTCCTCTGGTCGGGCGTCGGGGTG
>Ga0187893_10012901_pt1 | contig 11748 bp, 13 predicted proteins | sample MA1701074metaG_FD_139574 | JGI IMG/M metagenome (GOLD analysis project Ga0187893, IMG submission 139574) | White microbial mat communities from a basaltic lava cave in the Kipuka Kanohina Cave System on the Island of Hawaii, USA - MA170107-4 metaG ... | reverse complement strand
CCTCTCTTCCCTCCCTTAGGGTTACCTAACGTGGCGGGTGGAGTGGTGACGGGCTACGCTGCACGCGTGAGTCATCGTTGGCAGCACTCGCGTGTCAGCTACTCGGCGTGGCGTGTGCAGCGCGCGCGGATCCTCGAGCGCGACAACCACGAATGTCAGCTGCGTCTGCCAGGTTGCTCGCGCGTCGCGACTTCGGTTGATCATCTTGTGCCGTGGTCGCCGGGTTCGCCGCGTGTCCCGGACTCGCAGTTGCAGGCGGCGTGCAACGGCTGCAACACCCGCGCGGGTAGCCCAGAGGGCCGTACGCCGACTGTGAAGCGTCCGGCGTGGCTGGAGTAGGGTCTCGTACTCCGCGGCTGTCTACGGCCCCGCTGAGGCCTTTGGATCGGTCGTCGAGTCGTGGTTTCGAGTTCTCGGACTGGTGCACTCGGATCGGGCGCCCGTTGTTGCCGTGGCAGGAGGAGGCTGCGGTCCGGGCGATGGAGTTGAAGGTGGACGGTTCGCCTCGGTTCCGTACGGTGTTGATACTGGTGGGGCGGCAGAGTGGTAAGACGACACTGTTGTCCCTGTGGTCTCTGTGGCGTCTGTTGCACGACGACAGCGATCTGGTGCTCGGCGCGGCACAGAACCTGGACATCGCCCGTGAGGCATGGCAACGGACGGTGGACATCGCACAGGAGAAGATGTCCGATTTGGTACACAAGGTGAGGTACGCGAACGGGGAGCAGTGCCTGTATCTGACTGGCGGCCGCCGCTACCGGATCGCTGCCGCGACCCGTGGTGCCGGTCGTGGCCTGTCCGTGGACTTGCTGATCTTGGACGAACTCCGGGAGCAGAGATCTCACGATGCCTGGGCAGCGCTCAGCAAGACGACGATGGCGCGCCCGTGTGGACAGATCGTTGCCATCAGCAACCAGGGCGACGACGAGTCGGTGGTGTTGAACAACCTCCGCGACGCTGCGCTGCAGGACCGCGACCCGACGATCGGCCTGTTCGAGTGGTCCGCCCCGGATGGGTGCCCAACGGACGACCCGACCTATTGGGGCATGTCGGTGCCCGGTCTGGGTCACGTCGTCACCGAAGAGGCCCTGCGGTCGTTCTGGGCCTCCGACCCGCCGCAGGTGTTCCGCACGGAGATCCTGTGCCAACGGGTCAGCAGCATGGACATGGCCCTGGACCCGGTCGGTTGGGCGCACGGGTCCGACCCCGGCGGCAGTGTCGGGCCGTACCGGGGGAGGTTGGATGCCGGACTGGACGTGGCGGTCGACGGTCACACGGTGCTCGTCGTGTCTGCGGTCGTGGGCGACGGTGTACGCGTGGAGCCCGTGGCGTCTTGGGCGTCGACTGCGGAGGCGCGCGCGGATCTGCCCGAACTGTTGGGGCGTGTCAACCCGCGTGCCCTGGTCTGGTTTCCGGGTGGCCCCGCGAACAGCCTGGCGCCGTATCTGCAGTCCCTTCCGTATCAGAGGGGGTTGACTGGGCAGGACGTGAACCAGGCCTGCCAGGGCTTCGCCGACCTCGTCGCGGCCGGGAAGGTCCAGCACAACGCGGACGCCCTGTTGGACGGCCAGGTCGCCACCGCGGCGCGGAAGGCAATGGGCGACGGGTTCCGCTTCACCAGGGGCCAGGCGTCCTGCAACGCCCTGTACGCAGCGGCCGGTGCGGCGCACGTGGCTCTGGTGAAAGAGGCACGGAAACGGCGCCCTATCTTCGTCGTGTAGCACACGGTAGGATATGGTCGTGGGTTGGCTGTGGGGCCGTAGGGTACAGCGGGCGTCGGTTCAGGCCGGACGCTCCATCGGGGACCCGGCTCTGGCGGAATTCCTGGGTTGGGGTTCTCCGTCGGACGCCGGGGTTTCCGTTACGGAGAAGAACGCGCTCGGGTTGACCGCGGTGTGGCGCGCCGTTCAGGTGACCTCGAGCACCGTCGCCAGCCTCCCATTGAAGTCGTACCGGGACACCGGCACCGGCCGGGTCCAGGTCGCGTCGGTGTTCGACAACCCAGGTGGGGATTTCTTCACCCCGTTCGAGTTCAAGCAGCTCGTCATGGCGCACCTGCTGTTGCACGGCGGCGCGCCACTGCTGCACGTGTACAACGGCGCTGGGACGCTGGCGGGGTTCTTCCCGCTGCACCCGAAGATGGTCGCCGTCGAGCGGGACCGCTACACCGGTGAGCGTTTCTTCCGTGTGCAGGTCGACAACGAGTCGAAGCTGTACACGGAGGCGGACGTCACCTACGTGATGGGTCTGTCCGTCGACGGGATCAAGGGCCTGTCCGCAATCGACTATCTGCGGAACCCTCTGGGCACCGCGATCCAGGGCGAACGCGCCGCTGCGAGGCAGTTCGCGAACGGTGCCATGCTCGGGGGTTTGGTGTCGTCGGACGACGACCTGGACGAGGCACAGGCCGAGGCGCTCGTAGCGGGTTTGAAGAGCAAGATCAGTGGGACCCGCAACGCGGGCGACATCGCGTTCGTGAACGCGTCGTTGAAGTTCTCGCCGTGGACGATGACCGCGGAGGATGCGCAGTTCCTCGAGTCTCGGCAGTTCTCGCTGGCCGAGGTGGCGCGCGCGTTCGGTATCCCGGTGCAGATGCTCATGGCCGATGGGGCGTCGAGTTGGGGTTCGGGGATCTCGGAGTTGGTACGGGGGTGGCAGAAGTTCACCCTTACGCAGTGGACGACCCCCATAGAGGAGCGCCTGTCCAGGGTCCTGGCGAGTCCGCGGTTCGTCGAGTTCGAGTTGAAGGGTCTTCTGTCGGGTTCGCCTGCGGAGGAGGTCGAACTCCTGTTGCAGCAGCATGCTGCTGGGGTTCTCACTACGGACGAGGTCCGTGCGATCTTGAATCTCGCGCCGCTGCCTGCGGCGGAGGAACCCACTATGGAGGAATCAAATGGCGGTTCGCTCTAGCGTCAACGACCGGGTCACCCTGGTTTCGATGCTTTCGCCCGTTTCGACTGCGACTCTGGGTTTGGAGTCCGGTTCGTTCGACGCCCGCAACTATGCGCACGGGTCGCGGTTCCTGGCGATCTTCAACATCGGTGTGATGACAGAGGGCACCCTGACCCTGTCCGTTGTGGACTGCGACACGTCCGGTGGCACCTACACTGCGACCGCGTCGACGTTCGGGACCCTCGCCGCGGTGACCACCGCGAACGACGACGCGATCCAGACTCAGGCGTTCGAAGTGGACCCGGCCCGGCCGTTCATCAAGCTCAAGACCGTGGAGACGGTGTCGGTCACGACCGCGGTCCCGATCGCGTTGTCCATCGCGGTGATCCCCCCGGCGCTGGTCTAGCCAGATGATCCGGTTCGCGACGGCGATCAGCCGGGCGGAGGTCACCGACTCGGGTGTCCTCCGCGGGTACGCGGCGGTGTACGACCAGCCGACTACCCGGCAGGCGCAGTATCCGGGCAGCGAGACCATCGGCCGGGGCGCGTTCGACGGGCTGTTCGGCGGGGACGTCGTGGCCCTGGTGAACCACGACATGTCGTTGCTGCTGGGCCGTACCGAGTCGGGGACGTTGCGCCTGGACTCCGACGATCACGGGCTTCGGTTCGAGCTTGCCCTCCCCGATACGCAGCTGGGCAGGGACGTCCGGACGTTGGTGCAGCGCGGCGACATGCGGGGCATGTCGTTCACGGCGCAGCCGGGCGAGATCGAGCGAACCGCGTCGGGTGTGGTGCACCGCAGGTTCACCCGACTGGTCGACGTGTCCGTCGTAGCGAATCCGGCGTACACGGGCACCGAGGTGGTTGCACGGAACGCGGGTCCCGTCGGGGTCCGTGAACAGTCCATCCGGGCGCGCGCTCGGGTTCTCTTCGGAGGTAGTGATGGCGATGTCCGCTGAGGAGATCCTCGCGGCTATGTCTGCTCTGATCGAGCAGGCTTCGATGTCCGATGAGCCGATGTCCGAAGAGGACATGGCCAGGTACGAGCAGCTCGAGGCGAGCCTGAAGGCTGTTCAGAAGTCCGCGGAACTGGTGAAGCGTCAGGCCGCGTACCAGTCTGTGAAGATGCCCAGGGTGACCGGAACCTCGGTGGAGGCCGACGACGACGTCGCTCGCGCGTTCGACGCGTACATGCGGACCGGTGAGGCGTCGGACCTGATCCACCGTGCTCAGTCCGAGGGGACCGGCTCCGCGGGTGGGTTCCTCGTCCCGGAGGGGTTCCGCCAGAAGATGGTGGAGCGGATGAAGGCGTTCGGTGGGATCGCGAACCACTGCGAGACAATCACCACCGACAGTGGGAACCCGCTGCCGTGGCCGGTGAACGACGACGTGTCGAACCTCGGTGCGATCGTTGCGGAGAACGGGACCGTCACCACCGGCGGGGCGGACCTCGTGTTCTCGACCCGGACCCTCGGGTCGTTCAAGTACGGCACCGGTGGCGCGTCGAACCTGCCGCTGAAGGTGTCGTGGGAGCTTGCGCAGGACTCGGCGTTCAACATCGAACAGTTCGTGGCCCGCAAGTTCGGTGAGCGTATCGCCCGAGCGCAGGCTGCGGACTGGGCCGTGGGTACCGGCGCAGGTGAGCCTCAGGGTCTGCTGTCGACGCAGGGTGGTATCTCTGGTGCGACGGCTATCGCGTCGAACTCGACGGTCACCTATTCGGAGTTGGTGACCATCGTCCACGACCTCGACCCGGCCTACCGGGAGGGCGCGATGTGGGTGTTCAACGACGGGTTCCTCGAGATCCTCCGCAAGGTCGTCGACGCGGCCAACCGCCCGATCCTGTGGGCGAACCAGTCTGGGAACCTCGAGTCGGCGCTCGGTGGGATGACCCTGCTGGGCTACCCGGTAGTGATCGACCAGGCCTGCCCGGCACCGTCCGCCAGCAACAAGTTCGGGTTCTTCGGTCGCCTGTCGGACGCGTACGTGATCCGCCGGGTGAAGGCGTTCACCATGGTCACCCTGAACGAGCTCTACGCGGTGAATGGGCAGATCGGCTACCTCGGTTGGGAGCGCGCGGACGGCATGGTGCAGGACACGAACGCGGGTGTCCTCCTGACCGCGGCCGCGTGATGGAGATCCTGTTGGTGGTCCCGGCCCTGTTCGGCTACTGGCTGGCCGGGGTCCACCTGAGGCGGCGTGGCAGTGCCTGACGAACTGCGCCTGTTCCTGCTGTCTCAGGCGACCCTTGTGATCGGCGCCGCGGCCAGGTACGTCGTTGCCTGGTCCGCGGCGCGGACACGCAAGTTGGAGGGGGGCGCGTCCTAGATGCCGTGGGCACCGGACTACTGCACCGTTGCGCAGTTGAAGACTCATCTACGTGTGACGGACAGCGCCGACGACACCCCGATGGGGATCTCGATAACCGCCGCGTCGAGGTCTATCGACCACTGGTGCAACAGGCAGTTCGGTTCTGCGTCTCAGACTCGCTACTACACGTACGAGCCGGGGGTGTTCGTAGAGGGCCGGGACGCCCTGGCGGTCGACGACTTGGCTTCGTCTTCCGGTTTGACCGTGTCCTACGACACTGTCGGGGACGGGACCCATTCGACCGCTACGACCGTCAACACGGATTGGGTGCTATGGCCGAGAAACGCAAACTCGAACGGGGTCCCGTGGACGCACCTGACGGTGGGTCTGAACCCGACGCAGTACTTCCCGTACTACGCGGGGGGGATCAAGATTGTGGGGACGTTCGGTTGGAGCAGTGTCCCCTCTGTCGTAACCCAGGCCTGCCTCATACAGTCGGCTCGGTACTTCCAGCGTCGGGACGCTGCGTTCGGTGTGGCGGGGTCGCCTGAGGCCGGTAACGAGTTGCGCCTGTTGAAGCAGCTCGACCCGGACGTGCAGGTCCTGTTGGGTGTGGTCAGGCGCCCGTGGGGTGCTGTCAGGTCTGGCGCCGAGAACTATTGGCACGACGAGGTTGGGGGCGCCCGGTGGCCACTGACCTGACTACCGTGATGGATCAGATCGGTACGGCCCTGGCGACGATCAGCGGGTTGCGGGTGTTCGACTTCCCGCCTCGGCAGGCGGTTCCGCCTTTCGCGTTCGTCGACCTACCGGACAGGTTGGACTACGACCTGACGATCCAGCGGGGCGCGGACCGGGTCACGTTCAACGTCGTGGTGGCGGTTGCCGCGAATGTGGACCGCGCGTATCGGGACCAGATAGCTGCGTACTGCGGTTCGGGTTCGTCGAGTGTGAAGGTCGCGATAGAGTCGGCGACGGTAGGTTCGTCGGCTCGGGTCGAGTCTGTCGAGTTCAGGCAGATAGTGATGTCGGGCGGTACCTATCAGGGTGCCGTGTTCACGGTGGACGCAGTCCTCTAGGGGGGAACCCAAATGGCTATTCAGCACGGCAAGGACAGCGTCTTCCTGTTGGAGGACTCTGGTGCCGCGACTCTGCGGAACATCAGTCCGTATGTCAGTTCGTTGGACTTCAACCAGTCGAACGACACCCACGACACTTCGACGTTCGGTGCGGAGGGTCACACGTTCACTACGGGTCTGACGAACGGGACGATCAGCCTGGCGGGGTTCTGGGACAAGACCGCTTCGGTTGGGTCTGCGACGGTGTTGGATGGGCTTGTCGGTTTGGACACGTCGACCCTGGGGTTCGAGTACTACCCGGAGGGCAACACCACGGGGAATGTGAAGTACTCCGGGGAGTGCATCCTGCAGGACCTGTCCTATTCGTCGCCGGTGGCGGACCTCGTCAGTTTCACCGCGACGCTGCAGATCTCCGGTTCGGTCACTAAGGGCACGGCCTCCTGATGGCGCTCCCGGTGGGTGGTTCGTTCAGGACGGGCAAGGTCGAGCTGTCCGGTGGGGACGTTGCGATCAGGGAGCTTTCCTACGCGGAGGGCAAGCAGATAGGTGGGGACCGGGCGGTTGCGCGGATGATCTCGTTCGCGACGGAGACTCCTCTGGACGAGACGGAGGAGTGGATCGGGAAGGCCTCCGCGGCGGACGTGATGGCCCTGACGACCGCGATCAACAACCTGTCGGGTTTCGGCGAGGGTGCCCAGAAAAGCGGTTGACCGGGCCATGTTCTTGGCGTTGCACGGGAAGGAGTCCGATGTGGACGCCTTCCCGTTCGTTCTGGCCGAGGCCCTGAACCAGACTGTGGGGACGGTGATGGGCATGCCGATGTCCGAGTACATGGGTTGGCAGGCGTATCTGCAGGTCCGTGCGGCGCAGAGGGAGGCCATGCGGTGACGGATCTGGTGAGGGTCCAGGTCGAGGGGTTGCGGGATCTGCAGGCCGGTTTGCGGGCCCTGGACGCTCAGGCCCCGGACGCGTTGAAGGGCGTGTTCCTCGAGGTGTCCCGCGATGTTGTGGCGGCCTCGTCGGGTAGGGTCCCGAGGCGGTCGGGGAAGGCGGCGAGGTCGTATCGTGCTTCGGGTACTAGGCGTGGCGCGTCGGTCCGTTTCGGTGGCCCCAGTGCCCCGTACGCGCCGTGGCTGGACTGGGGTGGCAGTACCCACGTGGACGGTGGCTCGGGTCCTAGGGACCGCGTGTACAGGCCGTTCGAGCGCCGCGGCCGGTACCTGTACCCGGCCATTCAGGGTGAGTTGGAGAACGTCCAGGACAGGGTCGTTCGGGCCGTCGAGGAAGTGGCCCGCCGCTACGGGTTGAAGGTGGACTGATGGCACGTCAGGTGACGGTCGACCTCGTCGGGGATACCCGCGACTTTCAGCGCGGAATGGAGCAGGCGTCGAGGTCTGCGGACGGGTTCACCGGGTCGATCCAGAAGGCGGAGTCGCAGGCCAAGGACCTGGGGTCGCGGATCGACGGTGTCGGTTCGGCGATCGACGACTCGGAGCGGAAGATCATGGGCACGGCGGACCTGTTGGACGGTCTCGCGACGACTATGGGGTTGAACGTTGGTGCGGCGGTCCAGTTGTCGCGGGGGTTCGCGGACATCGCGTCGGGCCTGTACCAGGCGGTGATCCCTTCGTTGAAGGCTTTCATCGCGGGCATGAACCGGTCCCGTGTGGCGATCATCGGTGCGGTCACCGCTCTGGTCGCCGTGGCGTCTACGTCCCCGACTGTGCGGTCGACCATCGGCGATTTGACTGCCCTGTTCAAGGAAGGCATAGGGATTGTCGACGATTGGGCGCGTGGCCTGTTCGGGGGCAAGTCGGCTCTGGAGCGGTTCAACGAGTCTATGGAGGTCACGGTCTTCGGTATCGACGACGTGGCCAAGGCGATGGAGTCGGTGTCGTCTCAGACGTTGACGCTGGGCCAGTTCGCACAGTCGCAGCGTCTGATCCTGGACGACTTGGCGAACTCGTATGGCGACCTTGGGGACCGTATCCACGGGGCCGCGGTGCAGCTGTACGAGCTGTACAAGCGTCAGGGGATCTTCCTGTCGCAGGCTGCCGGTATGCGGCTCCTCGGGATCGAGGGCCCGATCTCGCAGTCGAACCAGTCGAACCCGTTCATGCCGATGGAGCCTCCCCCGGCGACGGCCGCCAGGGCGAAGAGGACAGCGAAGGCGGTGTCTTCGGGTATCGACGAGGTCGCGAAGGCCGCCACCGCTGCGTTCCAGAAGGTCCTGCCGAAGTTGCAGGCCGCGTCGAAGCGGTTCGAGGAAGCGGTGTCGCTTCGGGACACTATCCGCAACCTGTTCCAGTTCAACTTCGCCGACGACATCGGGCACAACGTGACGGAGACCCTGTCGCGTCAGGTGAAGCGTTTCGAGGACTTCGCGAAGGCGATAGCGAAGGCCCGCAAGAATGGTCTGAGGGAGTCTCTGGTGCGCCAGTTTGCGCAGGCCGGGCCGGGTTCGTTGGACGAGTTGAACCGTGTGAACGCGTCCAGTGTTCGGGACGTGAACCGTCTGGTGGACAGGGGCAACCGTGCGGCTGCTGATTTCGCGAACGCGGAGGCGAAGAGGGTGACGGGTACGGACCCGACGCGTGATGTGAAGGTCACGCTGGACGTTCGGGGTGCGGACCGTGAGCTTGTGAACCTGATAAAGAAGTGGGTCCGGGTCGACGGTGGCGGGAACGTTCAGGTCGCGTTCGGGGGCAAGTGATGGTCGACGCGTCGGACCTCGTCGTTCAACTGTTCCTGCGGTCCACGTCTGCCAGTGTGGGCTATTCGCAGTGGTTGGACATCACGAGCCGGGTCCGTACCGAGGATGGGGTGTCCTATTCGCGGGGGTATTCGCCGGACTCTACGGTGTTGGCTCCGGGGACTTTGGATCTGGTGTTGGACAACAGGGACGGGGAGTATTCGCCTCGGAACACTGCGTCGGGGAAGTTTGGCCTGTTGGGGAGGAACACCCCGATCAGGGTTTCGTTGGGGACTCGCCCGGTGGGGTCTGCCGCGAACCAGTCGCAGTCGTCCACGGCGGGGCAGGCTCCTGCGGTTACGGACGCGGGGGCGGCGGGTTGCGCGGTCGTGTACTGGACCGCGGCGCAGCCGGTGATGAACGTGACGGCACCGTCCGGGCGTACGGAGCGGGCGGAGTTCGATGGGACGTACGCGACGTTCGAGTACGCCGACGGGACGGACGTGGACGGTGTGCTTCCGGCGTCTGCGGCGACGTATTCGACTACGGCGACGTCGTGGGCGGCGGCTCAGGTGGGGTTGGCGGGTACGTGGGCTACGACCGAGTCGGACAGTGCCCTGTCGGGTGCTGCTGCGCAGTTGGACGTTTCCACGTCGGACGGGAACTGGATCTTCGTTGGGCAGGCGTGGTCTGCCGATCCGAGCGATTTGATGGTGGCGCCGTTCGCTGTGGGTCCGTACCCGGTGGAGTGGGCCATGGTCGCCGACTCGGGGCAGAACACGGGGCCGCGGGTTCAGGGCTGGTTCGCGTACCTGCCGGGTACGGCGGCGGCCTATTCGATCATCTGTGTTGGGGATTTGGTGGCTGCGGACTGCTACGCGTTCGCGTACCAGTCTTCGAACGCGTCGTCCTGGTCGCCTCGGTTCACGGGTGTGGTCCGGGAGTGGCCGGTCCGGTGGGACGAGTCCGGGGGGCAGGTGACGACCCCGTTGCAGGCCTCTGGTGGCCTGTATCAGGGCCGTCAGGACGCGGTGGTCCAGTCGACCGCTCGGACGATCCTGACCCGCGGTACGACGCACTACTGGCCGATGGAGGATTCTGGTGGGCCGGGGTTCGATTCGGCCACGCCGGGCACGCCGCGGCTGACGGCGACCCTTACGGGTGGGACGGACACGGCACCGGTGTACGCGACGGACGACTCGTATGTGGGGTCGCTTCCGTTGGCGACGTTCACCGACGCGGGTGCGTACGCGACCGGTCTGGTGGGGTCGCCGGGTGGTGCGTCGCCGGGGTGGCTGGTTGGGTACTTCCTTCGTGTCCCGTCTGGTGGCGCCGGTGCCGGGGCGAACTTCACCGTGATCGAGTTCTCCGGTGGGGATGTCAACGCGTTCGTTGTGGAGTACGTGTCGAACACGGCGCTCAGGTACCGGATCACGTTCAACGACGGGACTGCGCAGGACACGAACACCCTGGATTTGACGACCGCTCCGGCGGGTGGGATCGATGGGCGGAACCTGACCATCGCGATTGCGGGTTTGAACTCTGGGACGTCGATTGCGTGGGAGCTTTCGGTTGGGGACGTCACGTTCGTGAACGGGGCCCCGAATCAGCAGTTGACGTTCTCGTCGAGTGTGGCGACGAAGACTTGGGGGACGATCACGGGCATCCGGGTTGGGCAGGAGGTGGGGACGTCGAGCACGTTGTTGGTCAACGCACCCACGATTGGTCACCTGTTCGTGACCCCGGTTGGGTTCGCGGACACCACTTCGTTGCAGTTCGCGGCGGGTGGTTGCGCTGAGCAGGGTTTGGGTCCGTGGGGTATCTACGGTGCGGCGCCGTTGAGGGTTGCGGTGCAGACGACGGTCGAGTCTGGTTTCGAGTTGGATCAGGGGCCGATCGTGTTGGGTTCGGCTGGTGAGCGGTTGCAGGCAATGGCGGATCAGGACCAGGCTTTGGTGTTCGACGCGGCGGGGTTCGTGGGTGTGAACTTCCTGGATCGGGCGATGTCGGAGTCCCCGGCTTCGTTGGCTGCGACGTTCGCGTATTCGGCGGGTCGTTTGGCGGATCCGTTGGAGCCTGCGGACGACGATCAGGCTCTGTTGAATCGGGTCACGGTTACGCGTCCGGAGGGGTGGGGCCAGGCCACCGCCGAAGAAACGGATGGGACCCTTGGGACTGGAGCGGTTGGTGTGTACTCGACGAGTGTGGCGTGTTTCCCGTTGACGCCCACCATCGCTCAGGACCTCGCGTCGTGGATCGTCGCGTCCGGGACGACCGACGCACAGCGCTGGCCCGCGGTGACGGTCGACTGGTCCGCCCCCGCGAACGTGTCCGCGACGGACCTGCCACTGTTGACGGTCGGTAGGTGGATCGAACTGACCGGCCTTCCGTCCTACGTCGGACCGAACGTCGAGCTGCAGATCGTCGGCGTACGGGAGCGGGTCACCGCGTGGGGTGTGCGCACGACCTATACGACCCGCCCGGCGCAGCCGTGGCGCGTTGTGGTGATCGGGTCGGCGGAGTACGGTCCACTGGCGGACGCGGCCGCGCCTACCGTGTCGGACAACAGATTGGGGTATTGACATGACGATCAGCCTGTCGGCGGGGGACGTCCTGACCGCTGCCCGGTTCAACGCTTTGGTGCCGCGCTATCTGCGGCAGGGTTCGGACCAGGCCCTGTCGACTACGACGTTCACCGACCACAGCACGTTCACGGGTTCGGCTGCGGAGTTGACGTTCGCGGCCAACGAGACGTGGCTGGTGGAGTGCTACCTT
>Ga0187893_10012900_pt1 | contig 11748 bp, 13 predicted proteins | sample MA1701074metaG_FD_139574 | JGI IMG/M metagenome (GOLD analysis project Ga0187893, IMG submission 139574) | White microbial mat communities from a basaltic lava cave in the Kipuka Kanohina Cave System on the Island of Hawaii, USA - MA170107-4 metaG ... | reverse complement strand
TGCCCCCTACGGGTGTCGGAACCGGAAGAACTCCTTCGGCAGCGCGGACGCAACAGTGACGCGGTAGCGCCCGGCGGCGAGCACGAGTGTTCCGGGGACTAGTTGCCAGTCCGCAGCGACTCCCCAGAAACTGCTGAGGATTGCCCATTCGTTGCCATGACGATTGCACAACGCCTGATCAATCCCACATCCGAGAATTTCTGGCGTCGGCTTCGCCATTGCGTGAAATTCCGAAAGCAGGATTGTCCCGGTCGAGCAAGCGCAATGTCGCGAGCGAGGAGGAGCGAGGTGATTCGTGAGACGTGTGTTTTCCGATGCGCCTCTCCCGGCACCGCGTGGCAAAACATGTTGTGCCTTGGGCAACAGATGGCCAAGGGCTTCCCGCTGGCGGCGGCGTATTCAGGTATGAGTATGAACGGCAACGTCACAGCGGTGTTGAGCAGGTCGAGAATCTACCGGGGCTACGCCAAGGCGTTCACGGAGGTCACCGGCTTGCCGCTGTTCTTGTGTCCTTTGGATGCGGCGTTGTTGTCACGAATCAAGCTGGGACAGAGCAGTTGGAATTGCGCCTCGCTGGGCCAGCCACACTGCACCTGCAAGTGCTGCGCGAAGGCATTTGCGAGGATGTCCAAGGCACCGCCGTCCGAACCGGGCGTCATCCATTTCGCCCAGTGCCCATGTGGCACGTTGGTGCCCGTCCGGTCAGGCACAGACCTGATAGCTCTTCTCAAACTTGGCCCAGCCGGGGACGAGAGCACTCCGCCTCGCCAGGGGAGGAAGGCGCGCAAACCTCAGCCTCCCGCGCCTCCTTGTGGTAGTGCCAGAGTGGACAAGCCGAGTCGCTCCGAGTATCAGCCATTCTCGCCCACGCGGTATCGGGCCGCAGTCAAGCTGGTGGGCATGTTTGCGCAACAACTTTCCGGCCTGTGCAATCAACTTGTTGTTCAAGAACAGACGGGCGAGCCGGAGGCCATTCGACGTGCGAAAGATTACATCGCGCGACGCCACAACGAGGACGTTTCATCGAGCCAGGTGGCGAAGGAACTTCACCTGAGCAGGTTCTACTTCTGCACCCTGTTCAAGAAGCGCACGGGCCTCACGTTCACGGAATACCTGACGCGAGTGCGCATCGAGCGCGTGAAAGAGTTGCTCGCGAATCCGAATCTCCGCATCAGCGAGATCGCCTTTCAGACCGGGTTCCAATCGTTGACGCACTTCAACCGCGTGTTTCTGAAACTCACTGGTGAGTCACCGACTGAGTATCGCAGTCGATTCCGTGCGATTTGAGACGGCTCTGAGGTTGAACGATTCCGGCACAAGCGCCGTGACACCCCACGGCAGAACATAGCGCCTCGGTTACTTCTCGCAGGGCAGAAGGACCGTGGCGAGGGTCGGGCACTTTGGCGCCGACTGGAGAGAGATCCGGCCTCCGTGCGCCTTGACTATCCACTGAGCGATGCTCAGGCCGAGGCCGCAACCTTCCCTCTTGGCGCGTTGCGCGTCGGTGCCCCGGAAAAATGGATCGAAGACCAAGGGCAATTGCTCGGGCGGGATGCCGGAGCCGGTGTTCGCGATTTCTACGCGAGCCTGGTCTTCTGCGCGGCATAGCGTAACGGCGACACGGCCGCTGCGCTGGTTGTGCTTCACGGCGTTGTCCGCAAGGTTCAGCAGGAGTTGGCGCAGGCGATGGCGGTCGCCGCTCACGGTTACTTCGTCGCAGGCGCCGAGTGTCACCGTGATGCCGTGCGGCTCGGCCAGGATGCGCGCGTCTTCGCAGGCTTCGCGCACGAGTTCGTCGAGGCGCACCGGTTCCCGCGCCAGCGGTACTTCACCGGCGCCTGCCTTGGTCAACAGAGAGAGGTCGTCCACGATGCGGGCAAGGCGCTGGATTTCGTCGAGCATCCCGGCGAGAGCTTCGCGTTGGGGCGGCGTGCTCTGGGCGTCGCGTTGGAGGGTTTCGATTTCCCCGCGCAAGATGGTCAGCGGTGTCTTGAGTTCGTGCGAGGCGTGAAGCGTGAACTGGCGAATGCGCCGGAAGGAATCGTCCAGCCGGCCCAGCATGTCGTTGAACACGCCGGTCAAGCGGTCGAGTTCATCGCCATTGCCGGGTCGCGGCAGGCGCTCGCGGAGATTCTCTGAATGAACGCGCTCGGCGGCTTCGGTCAGCGCGATGACAGGCGCGAGTGTGCGGCGCATCAAGACCCACCCGCCGGCCAGCAGCAGGACGAGCGTCGGCGCGCCATAGAGAAACAGAATGTCCGCCATCTGCTTTGGTGTCTTCTCGCGTTCCTGCGCCGGCACTTCCGCCCGGTGTTCATAGACCAGTTCGTAATACAGCACACCGCCCATCAACAGCAGCGACGCCAGCAGCATCCCCGAATACCAGAGCGTGAGCCGCGTGCGGATGTTCATTCCGCCTCCTTGAGCACGTAGCCGACGCCGCGAACGGTGTGCAGCAGCTTCGGCGAGCGCCCCGCGTCAATCTTGTCCCGCAACCGGGAGACATAAACCTCGATGACGTTCGTTCCAGGGTCGAAGCTGTAGTCCCAGACCTTTTCCAGAATCATCATCCGGCTGCAAACGCGGCCCGGCGCGCGCATGAGCAGTTCGAGCAAGCGAAACTCGCGCGCGGAAAGCTCGATGGGCGCGCCGCCGCGCCGGGCCGTTCGGCTCACGGTGTCGAGCGTCAAGTCGGCGACGCGGAGGAGCGGCGAACTTTGCTCCGCGCCGCGACGACCCAGAGCGCGCAGGCGGGCCAGCAGTTCATCCAGCGCGAAGGGTTTGGGCAGGTAATCATCCGCTCCGGCGTTCAAGCCCTCGACGCGCTCGTTCACTTCGCTGCGCGCGGAGAGCAGCAGCACGGGCGTCGCGACGCGCCGTTCCCGCAGCAGGCGCAACACGCTCAAGCCGTCGCGGCCCGGCAGCATGATGTCGAGCACGATGGCGTCGAACGGCGTCGCGCCCGCCAGCGTCAGCGCCGTCTCGCCGTCGTCGGCCACATCCACCGCGAAGCCTTCCGCGAGGAGCGCCTTGCGGATGAACGAGGCCGTCTTCTTCTCCAAGGTCACGGCTAGATTAAGGCGGAGTCCTTCTCGTTTGAACGATTTGAAGAACCCAGGCGCGGCTTGCAGGCCGATGCAATACACGAACAGCACCAGTCCGAGGGTTTGAATCTCCGCTGGCAACTCCATCGAACGATTCCACGCTCCGCAGGCCAGCCCCACAAACAACACGCCCGCGACACCGAGCCGAAAGCCACCGGGAAACCTGATTTCGCCGACGAGATAGCCCAGCGCGATGATGACAAACAGCCGGATGATGGGAGAATTCAAAAGCCAATCGTGCATCGCGGGTTCTTAAGTTCAGCGCAAGATAAGTCGTGTTCAATTCGCCTTCGCAGCAAAATATGTCGTGGTGCGCGCAAGCCGACCGTGATGGAGAATCTGATTCAGGCTGCGCAGCACGCGGGGGGAGCGGTCGGAAAGGGCGCAAACACGGTCAACGAAATCGGGTCCGGGCAGATGCAATCGTTCCTTGGTGATGGTCTTTGCACCGATGTTCCAACAGGCTCTTGGCTTCTTGACCGAGGAGGTTTTCAATTTCGGGATTCATGGGAAAGCTTTCTTACGGTTGTCGCTATTCGAGCTTCGGCCCGACGCCTTGAACTTGGCAGGCGTCCGGTGTATTGGCCGGTGCGCACCACCAGAGGCCCAAGATGGCTCAGGCTGCCCTCGTAGCGACGGATGGCTTCTTCATAAAGCGCCGGTGTGGGCAGGTTCCATCGCACGCGCCCGAGGTTATGCAGGCCCAAGGGTTTTCAACGCGCCGCTTTTGCTGGCGTCTGCGTTCATATTGGTGAATCTTTGTTCACAGATCCCTCTTCGCCGTGACTGGTGGAGTATGAGATGGAGTTTGGTCGCAGACGGGGCTTTGCCGCCGGCTCCACAAAAATCGCAGCAGGATCGGTCCCGCGAGAGTGGTTGCGATCAGGGCGAGCGCGATTTGAGAATACAATTCTGGCCCGAAGATGCCTGCGGTCAACCCCACTTGCGCGAAGACGAACCCAATTCCTCCACGGGGAATCATGCCGCTGCCGACAGCCAGCCGATTGATGCTTTCTCCTCCGAGAACGACCGCTGCGAGCATCTTTCCTGAAACGGCAACCAGAAAGAGCAGAAGCACATTTCCGAAAGATTGAAGGCCTGAGAGGGAAAACGGATGAAAGCCCGAAAAGTCTATCGAAGCGCCAATGAGGATGTAGAACAACGGGGCCAGCAAGCCGATGAGAGGATTCAGATCCCCCTCGAGACGCGCCCGTTCAGGGTGGCGCGCGAAGGCCAGCCCGGCGGCGTAAGCCCCAATGATCATCACGAGACCCGCCGCCTTGGCTGCATACGCCATGAGGAGCAGAAAGCTGAAGGCGAGCACGAGCAGGGTGGATTTGGAATCCGTCCAGCGGCCCAACAACACCGCGAGTCGAACTGCGAGCGATCCGATTAACAAACCGCCCGCGATGAGCGCCACAGCTTGTCCCAATGCGAGCGCAGCCGTCCCGAACACCGAAAGTCCGGGTGTGATCAAAGCCGCCAAAACAGAGAACAGCAACAGACCGACGATGTCATCCAGAATGGCCGCAGTGAAAATGAGTGCCCCTTCACGACTGGACTGGGCGCCTAATTCGTGCAAAACCGACGCTGTCACTCCAAGACTCGTGGCGACGAGCGTGGCCCCGACGAAAACAGCGGAGCGTTGCCCCCAGCCCCAGAGCCAGCCCAGCCCCCACCCGAACAGAAACGGAAGAATCACTCCGGCGACCGAGAGTTTCGCTGCCGGACGCCAGGCCCGCTCAAAGTCGCCCAGGTGCGTTTCCAATCCCATTTTGAACAGGAGTCCGCAAAGCCCGATACTGGCGAGTTCTTTGAGCAGGGCGAAGTCTTCGCTTGTTTGGGAGGCCGAGGGAATGACTCGCAGCAACGCAGGCCCGAGCAGAATGCCCGCCCCGATTTCACCAATCACCACCGGAATCCGGATGCGTCGCGCAGCTTCGCCGAGTCCCTTGGCCGGGAGCAGAATCGCCGGGAGTAGAAGGTGCAAATGCATTGGACCTGCCTGTTGGTTTGGTTTCAATTCGGTCTTGGCCGGGATGCCATCGACGGTCCTGCGTCGCGATGGTGAGCGCAGGCCGAATAGGTCGTCTCAAGCTTCATCCTTGGGCCTGGTCAGTTTCTGGAGTTCTCGATACTCAAGCGCTTTGCGCAGTCGCGCCATGTGCGGCTCAGGGTCTTTCTCAAACGTCTCCATGCAGCCTGGACAGCAAATGTTGACCATAATGCCGCCGTGGTTGACGCGGGCAAAGCCGCGGTTCCCTTCCACGCCCTTGCCGCAGACGACACAGGTTTCCGCTTCGTTCTGGTATCCAATGGTGTCTTCGATGCTCATAAACGTCCTCTCATCTTTTGTTTTTGTTCCAGTTTCGTTAGGGACCCACACTGATGGTGTGACACTCGCCAAGTCTCTGCCTTGCCGGTCTTCGTACCCGACGCTGGCGTGCCATTCGCCCTGCCCGCTGGGCTGGATGAAGCCCGTGAACGCGCCCGGTTGGTCAGCCTTCTCAGTTGCACCGGCGAGGGTCGGGCTTTTGACTTCCTGCAACGTGCGTAGCCGGTCGCGCAGTTTGTCTAGTTCGACCTGCGCTTTGATGACATCCGCGTGCAAGGCCGTGCCGGCCTCATATTTTCCGCGGGCGACCTCCTCGAATTGCTTGAGCAGGTCCACATTCTCACCCGTGACGCTGATGGCCAGGCCCATGGCCCGGCCCAGGTAGTAGTATTCATACTAGGCTTGCTTGACGTCGTCGAAGAGCTTGAGCTTGGCGGCTTCATACTGCTGCTGCACCGCGTTCGCGGCCTCAAGTGCGGCCTCGCCCCGCAGCGTCAGTTTTCCAAACCAAGGGAACAGTTGGCCGATGCCAAAACCTTGCATCTGCGGCCCGACGCGCGTTTCGACCTCCTGGATGAAGTAACGATAGTTGAAGCGCGGGTCTGGAAGCGTCCGCGCCTGCGGCACGTTTTCCAGGGCGGCTTTCCAGCGATTGAAGGCCGCTTCGAGCTGCGGATTGTTCAGCGCGGCGTAAGCAAGGTAATCGGGAAGCGTGGCGCTCGCGGTCAACTCCGGCAGCGCCGGTCGCGAGTAGGCGTGCCTTTGAACGATCTGCGGAGTTTGTTCAGCAACCTTCAATTGCTCGAAGGCTTGTCTTTGCGGCACCGAAGCACAGCCGACTGCGAGAACGATTACGGCGCCAGTCGCCAGTGCCACAGCCCCTCGCGGCCAGCGCAACGCGGCCATCAACTGGCGAACTCCGCAATGAACACTGGACCAGTTCATAACGCCGCATCGCCTTCCGCGCCCGTACGGATATTCGTGGCGTGGTCAATCGTTGACACAAAAATCCGGCCGTCGCCTCGCTCACCGGTGTGGGCGTGAGCCATGATGATGTCGGTGAAGCGCATCGCCTCGTCGTCGAGGCAGACAATCTCCAGCTTCACAATCGTTGAATACTTCGCGTTGTACTTCCGCACGAAGTGCTGGCGCTCGACATCTCTGTCAACCATTTCCCCGAGGGCGTATAATCGTCAAGTCTTTGGCCCCGGCCTTTTCCAGCGCGTCCACGACCGAATCGACACAGGAGGACCGGACGTATGCTTTAATCTCTTTCATGCTCAGGAATGGGTTTTCATTGTTTCAGGTGCGTCGGGAAAAAAGAATCACGACCACCAGCGCGCCGAGCAACACAGCCCAGAGCGCGATCGCGTTGCGAGTGGCCCTCTTGGCGCGGTCAGCCTCCCACCAACTGAGCGGATGAATGCCTTGCAGCACGAACGTGGTCACGCCAGCCAGATTCACGCAGATGACATTCGCCAATAGCAACAGCAGCGCGCCCAGCGCCATCGCGCTGTGGCCGGCGCCCAGCGACAATCCGAACGTGACCAGCGGCGGCAACAGGGCGACGGCGACCGTCACACCGATGAGCGTGGCCGGAACGCCTGTCGTAAACGCGAGCGCCCCGGCCGCCCCGGAAACGAGCGCCAGGCCGACATCGCCCAAGCCGACTTTCGTTCGCGAGATCATTTCCACCGAATTGGCAGGGAAAGGGAACAACAGCCCAGCGCCTGCCGAGATGAGGAAGGCCACGAGAATTCCCGAGGCGGTGGCTTTGAGCGCCCGGCGGGCCAGCGCGCCGTCACCGAGTGTCGTGGCCAGAGAAAGAGCCATGTTCGGGCCAAGCAGCGGCGCCAGCACCATCGCTCCGATTTCGATCGTCATGTTGTCGCGCAACAGACCGATGGCGGCAACAATGGTCGAAAGAACTACCATCACCAGATAGACCGTGGAGAGACGGCTGCTGTCGGTAATGCGGGCGTAAAGCTCCTCGCGGCTGATGCGGGCTGGCTTGCGTTCTGGTGCCGAGGCCGAAGTGGCGCTCGGGGCTGCGGGAGTTTCTTCCGGTGGTTTGGGTCGCGGGATAGCGGCTTCGACGGGCAACAGGATGATACGGAAGCCATCCGCTCCCGAGAATCGCTTCTCCAGGCGGTCGAGCAATGGTTCGGTCTCCTCAGCCGAAAGAAGAATCCGCAAGAGAATTTGCTCGCCGGAAAGGCACTCCTGCCAGACTTGAAGAACGGCTTGGTCTTTCAGCAGGCCGTCCACGAACGGCCGATCTTTTTCAGGCAGGGAGATTTCGATTAAACGAAGTGCCATTGCCACGCCTCCCTTACTCAAGTTTGACTCTACAGCCGCGACTGAAATTGGCCGCGGCGAGCGGCTCAACGTGCCGCCAGGTGACATGTTCGTAAACGCCAGACCAATACATCCCGAAGGCCGCCGCGAAGAGCAGCTCCTCGATGGGCATTCCGAAGATTGGAATCCCCAGCAGCGCGTCCAACTTCCATACCCGTTCGATGTAGCCGGGGGCAGTGAGCCGAAGTCCCTGGAGGAACACGACGTAGTAGGCGAGGAACAAGACGCCGCCCACCCAGGTCTTTGTTTTCAGGTCAGGCCGGCACAAGATGGTCGCCACAGCACCGGCGGCCATCGCGATGATGCCGGGATAAATCGGGTTCCACGGCAGAAAATAGACCGCCAGAAAAACAATGAAGGGCGACGCCAGCGCCAGGTAATGATGCCGGTGCAACGGCGCGCGTTTCTCAGTCGGGTGCAAACTCTGCGGCGTCCGGCCCGTGAGGATGTTGTAAAGCACCGCGCCAACACCGCCGATGGCGAAGCAGAAAATCAGGCTCTCGATGTCGAAGCCGGTTCTCTGCGCCAAGTCGAACAAGCTCGGCGGGTTCCAATACGCCGGGACAAACAGCGGCTCAGTCAACCCGAAGGCCGTGGTGAACACGCTAGTCCACCACATTTCGCGCCGGTGTTTGGGGCACGCCAGAAACAACACGCTCCACGGAACGAGGAACGCGCTCGCCCAAAACAGCCAGACATAGTGGTCGGAGTGCATCATCTGAATCGTTTAGCCATGCCCAAGCTCGACGCGCTCCAGATAGCTTGGGATGCGCGTGGGCCATTTGAGGCGTTCGCGGATTTGCGCGTCGAGGCCGTTCAATCCCTCCTCCTCGCCATGCACCAGGAAAACGCGGCGAGGCGCGCGACGAAAACTCGAGAGCCAACGCATCAAGTCGCGCTGGTCGCCATGCGCCGAGAGGCCGGAAATTGAAGCGAACCCGGCGTTCACCGGGACGAACTGCCCGTGCATCTTCAACTTCTTTGCGCCGTCGAGCAGCGCGCGGCCACGCGTGCCTTCAGCCTGATAGCCGACGAGGAGCACCGTGTTCCGCTTGTCCGGCAGCCGATTTGACAGGTGATGCACGACGCGCCCGCCCGTGGCCATGCCGCTGGCGGCGATGATGATGGCGGATGTGCGAACATCATTGATGCCTTTGGACTCCTCGACCGATTGGACGAAATGCGTGTTCGGGCAGTGCAGCGGGCAGGATTCGCCGCTGGTCATGGTGAGGTCGATTTTGAGATTCGGCTCGTTGCCGTATTTGCAATAGAGGGCGGACGCATCCACAGCCATCGGGCTGTCGATAAAAATCGGCAGGCGAGGAATGCGCCCCGCGTCCCCAAGTTGCCGGATGTGGTAGAGCATGATCTGCGTGCGGCCTACTGCAAACGCAGGCACGACCACGCAGCCGCCGCGGTTGGCGGTGCGGTTGATGACTTCCTCCAGTTCCGCCTCCACGTCAGCCTCGGGATGCAAGCGGTTGCCGTAGGTTGATTCGACTAAAACGTAATCCGCTTCGCCGGCATCGCCGGGCAGGCTCATCACGTCGTCGTGGTAACGACCCAGGTCGCCGGAGAACCATAGGCGCGTTGGCCCGGCTTCGATTTCCAGACTGCCCGCACCGAGAATGTGCCCGGTGGGATGATACCGAAAGGCGAGTTCCGGACTCAGCACATGTCGCTTGCCGAAGTCCACCGGCTTGAGCAGTCGCAGCGTCTCCCGCGCGTCGGCCTCGGTAAAAAGCGGCAATGGAGTGGCATGTTTGGAAAAGCCCTTTCGGGCGGCGTAACGCGCGTCTTCCTCCTGCAAATGTCCGGAGTCCGGGAGAAGCAGATTTAACAGTTCTGCCGTGGATGGCGTGCAATAAACCGGCCCGTCGAATCCGTCTTTTCGCAGGCGAGGCAGATAACCCGTGTGATCGATGTGCGCGTGGGTAAGGATGACTTGGTCGATCTCAGCCGGCGGAAATAGAAGCGGCTCCCAGTTGCGCAGCCGCAGTTCCTTGCGCCCCTGGAAAAGTCCGCAATCAACCAGCGTGGTGCCGGCGGAACTTTGAAGCAGATATTTCGACCCGGTGACGCATCGCGCCGCGCCGAGGAACTGGAGGTGAAACGAACTATTCATGGACAGAAACGCGCGTCCTGGATTTTTTCGTGGAACGAGCAGCGCGGCTCGCGGGATGACACGGGCAAACGTAAATGTGCGAGTGATACGTCTTCAGCAGACGAGCAACGAGCTGTCTGGGGTCCGCGTCGTAGAGGATTTCCGAGCCGGTTTCTTTGTTCAGGCTGGTTTGGATTGCGCCGAGTGCGGCCGTAATACCGCCGGTGCCGGTCAGCACGCCAATGAGTTTCCCGCTTTCGTAGGCGATGGCAAATTCACCGAGCGTCCCGGAGCGACCCCCAACGACAATCACGATGTCGCTGCTGCGGATGTTGACCAACTCGCGGCCCATGAAGCCCAGACCGGTGAAAATCAACACGTCGTATTCCTTGTAAGGCGAGCCGAACGTTTCGGCGTGCTCCTTCAAGCTTGAGGCTGGCGAAATGCCGACCACGTGCCCGCCTGCTTTCTGTGCTCCGAGCACTGCTTCGTGCGGCAAGCCGGGACACGCTCCAGTCAGCAGACAACATCCGCTCTCGGCAATCGCCTGCCCCAGTTGGCGGCAGAGCGTCAGCACAAGAGACTTCATCCCACCCCCGGCGGAGCCCATGACGCCAATGCGAATTTGGTGGCCGGTATAGAGGTCCCGGGCTTTGTGGTTTGCAGCCTTTCCTTTCCTGGCCCGTGGATGTGTCGGTTTCATGATTTGCATCGCGTCGTCACTTTTGTCACCGGGCGACATGCAGCAGCCGCGCGTTGATGGCCACAATGACGGTGCTCAACGACATCAGCACCGCGCCCAGCGCCGGGGTCAGCAGGAGTCCGTAGCTGTAAAGCGCGCCAGCGGCCAGTGGGATGGCGAAGGTGTTGTAGCCGGTGGCCCAAAGGAGGTTCTGGACCATCTTCCGATAAGTGGCGTGGGCCAGCTTGATGATGGCAACCGCATCGAGCGGGTTGCTGCGCACCAGGATGATGTCCGCCGTTTCCACCGCCACGTCGGTGCCGGCCCCGATGGCGATGCCCACGTCGGCCTGGGCCAGCGCGGGCGCGTCGTTCACGCCGTCGCCGGTCATGCCCACGATGAGGCCGCGCGCTTGCACTTCCTTCACTTTGGCTGCTTTATCCTGCGGCAGAACCTCGGCGAAGTATTCGTCGAGGCCGATTTGTTCCGAGACCCATTTGGCCACTTGCTTGTTGTCGCCGGTGAGCATCATGCAGCGGATGTTCATCTCTTTGAGGGCGGCGATGGCTTGCTTCGATTCAGGCCGAACGATGTCGGCCAACGCGATGGCGCCTTTCAACGCCCCGTCAATTAGAGCGAAGACGACCGTCTTTCCCTGGGCCTGGAGTTCTTCGATGCGTTTGTCGTTGGCCGTGATGTTCTGTTCGCGCAGATAGCCGGGACTGACGACCTTGACTTGCTTGCCGTTGATTCGGCCTTCCGCTCCCTTGCCCGGAATGGCCTTGAAACCTTCCACCGGCAATTGCTCCTTGGCCGAGCCGACAATCGCCTTGGCAATCGGATGCTCGGAATGCGCGTCCACTGCGGCAGCGTAGTTCAGCAGTTGTTTCTCATCCACGTCGCTCGCGAAGACGAGCGTATCGGTAACGCCGAAACGGCCCTCGGTGAGCGTGCCGGTCTTGTCGAAGATGATGGCCTGGAGCTTGCGCGCGCGCTCGAACGCGGCGCGGTTGCGAATCAACAATCCGTTCGTCGCCGCAGAGCCGTGGAGACTGCGACCACCAGCGGCACGGCCAGACCGAGCGCATGCGGACAAGTGATGACCATGACGGTGACGGTGCGTTCGCTGGCAAAGGCAAAGTCTCTGTTCATCAGCGCCAGCCAG
>Ga0187893_10012899_pt1 | contig 11751 bp, 6 predicted proteins | sample MA1701074metaG_FD_139574 | JGI IMG/M metagenome (GOLD analysis project Ga0187893, IMG submission 139574) | White microbial mat communities from a basaltic lava cave in the Kipuka Kanohina Cave System on the Island of Hawaii, USA - MA170107-4 metaG ... | reverse complement strand
TTCGCCGAGTGCAAGGACCTCATCGTCCGGAACTACCTGGACGACGTCGTCCGGGGGATCCTGAAGAACCTGGTCGTCTACGGCGCGGGCCGCAGGCCGGACGTGGCCGACCTGGCCGAGATCCGGGCCATCCTCCGGGAGCAGGCTCCGCGGGGCTACCCGCTGCGGGACCTCCTCAAGGCTGTCGTCCGGTCGCGCGCGTTCCTGGGCGGGGAATGAGGTAGGATGAGGGAGACGACATGATCGAGAACCGGGTCGGCCGGCGCGCCTTCCTCCGCGGCCTGGGCGGGGCCGTGGCCCTGCCCTGGCTCGAGTCGCTCCGCGGCCGCGCGTTCGCGTCGCCCGCCCCGGCGGCTGAGCCCCGCCGCCTGGCCTGCTTCTACATCCCGGGGGGGATCAACCAGTACGCCTGGTTCCCCGAGGGGACCGGGGCGGACTACGCGCTCGCGGCCTCGCAGCGGCCTCTCGAGCCCCTGCGCGACCAGTTCACCGTGCTCACCGGTCTCTCCCACATCACGGGGCGGATCAGCGGCCACGTGCACCCGTACAACTGGCTCACCGGCCACAACATCAACCTCACCCCGGGAGCGATCACGAACACGATCTCGATGGACCAGGTCGCGGCCCAGCACGTGGGACCGACCTACCTCCCCTCGCTCGCCCTCTCCTGGCAGGACGGGGTGGGCACGCGCACGCTCTCCCGGAACTCGCTCGGCGTGGACATCCCGGCGGTCGCCGACTACCGGACCGTCTTCGGCCGGCTCTTCCCGCCCGCCGACCCGGCCCAGCGCCGCGAGGCCCAAGAGCGCATCGCGCTCGACCGGAGCATCCTGGACACGGCGTCCGGCAGTGCGCGGGAGCTCCGCCGCGCGCTCGGGAAGGCGGACCAGGGACGGGTCGACCAGTACCTCGAGTCGATCCGCGACGTCGAGAAGCGGATGACGGACCGGAGGGAGATCCTCGACCGCGGCCGGCCGGAGTTCGACGAGGCCGGCGTCCTCCTCAAGCCCCAGGGCAAGAACGGCATGCGGGAGCACATCGAGCTCCTGACGGACCTGGCCGCGCTCGCCTTCCAGACGGACATGACCCGCGTCGTCACCCACTGCCTGGGCGGCGAGGGCGGGCCGAACTACGCGGAATACCAGGAGTGGGCCAAGAAGTGCGGCGCCCCCGTCCGCGGCGCTCACGACGTCCACCACAAGGGCTCGGGCGCCCGGGGCGCGGAGAACCCCGACGTCAAGGTCCTGGGCGCGCGCGACGAGATGCTGACGGCCTGCATCGCCCGCTTCATGGAGAAGCTCCGCGCCGTCCCCGCGCGCGACGGGTCGCTCCTCGACCACACGGTCGTCCTCTTCGGCGGGGCCCAGGTGAGCAGCCACTCGGGGAAGAGCTTCCCGACGATCCTCGCGGGCGGCCGGAAGCTCGGGTTCCGCCACGGGCAGCATCTCCGCTGGAAGACGGACGAGCGGCCGATGTCGGACCTCTATCTCACGATCCTCCAGCGGCTCGGCTGCCCCGTGAGCTCCTTCAAGGAGAGCGCGGGGCCGATCTCCGAACTGCTCGCGTGACGCTGCTCGGCCTCCTCCTGGCGCTCCAGGCGGCGGAGGGCGAGCCGGTCCGGGTCCTGCGGAGCCACGCGGGCTGGGTCTCCGCGCTCGCCTGGAGCCCGGACGGGAAGCTCCTCGCCTCGGGCGGCGACGACGGCGCGGTCCGGCTCTGGGATTCCGCGACCGGGAAGGAGCTCCGGGTCCTCCGCGGCCCCGCCCACGCGGTCACCGCCCTGGCCTTCTCGCCCGACGGGAAGCGCCTCGTCGCGGGGCACTGGGACGGGACGCTCCGCGCGTGGGACCCCGCGGAGGGGAAGCCGCTCTCCGCGCGGCGGGCCCACGAGGAGGCCGTGGTCGCGCTCGCCTGGAGCCCCGACGGGAAGGAACTGGCCTCGGGCAGTGCCGACGACACGCTCCGGATCCGGGACGCCGGGGACGGCGAGGAGCGGCTCTCGCTCCGGCCCGCGGAGGAGTACGACGTGACGGCCCTCGCCTGGAGCCCCGACGGGCGGCGGCTGGCGAGCGGGGACGGCGAGGACGCGGTCCGGGTCTGGGACCCCGAGACGGGCGAGGAGCGGCTCCGGCTCCGCGGCCACGAGGGGGTGGTCTCCTCGGTTGCCTGGAGCCCGGACGGGAGCCGGCTCGCCTCGGCGAGCTGGGACGGGACGGTGCGCGTGTGGGACGCGGGGGCCGGGAAGGAGCTCCTCGTCTTCCGCGGGCACGGGGCGGACGCGGCCTCGGTCGCCTGGAGCCCGGACGGGAGGCTCCTCGCCTCGGGCGGCGAGGACAAGGCGGCGCGGGTCTGGGACGCGCGGACGGGAAAGGAGCTCCTCGCCTGGGGCGGCCACCCGGACCACGTGACCGCGGTCGCCTGGAGTCCCGACGGCCGGCGCCTCGCGGCGGCGAGCCGGGGCGCCGTGTCGGTCCGGGAACTCCTCGCGCCGATCGCCGGGGTCCACCGGGCGGAGGCGGTCGAGGCGAGCCCGGTCCTGACGTCCGCGGGGATGGCGTGGTGGGAGGGGCGGCTCATCCTGGCCGACCGCGTCTCGCGCTCGCTCCTCGCCTTCACGCCGCCGGACCGATTCGAGGCCTGGAAGACGCTGACCCACCCGGTGGGCGTGGCGGTGGACGCGGGCGGGCATCTCCTCGTGACGGAGAAGGAGAAGGGCGGGGTCTGCCGGGTCGTGCGGTTCCGGAAGGACGGCCGGGAGGAGACGCTCGCGGAGGAGGGGGCCGGGTCGCCGCACTTCCTCGCGGCGCACCCGAACGGGACGGTGTACTGGTCGGGCTTCCCGGACGGCGGGACGCGCTACCTGCTTCCGGGGGCGAAGGAGGTGTCGGTCGCCGAGCCGCGCGTGGTGCACACCTACGGGATCGGCCTCAGCCCGGGCCGCGACTGGCTCTACGTGAACTCGAAGATCCCGAACCCCGACCGGCGGGGGACTTGGCGTTTCCCGGTGGACCGGGAGGGGCGGCTCGGGGCGGGGGAGCTCTTCCTCCGGATCGAGACGTTCACGACGGGGCACCTCGACGGGCTGCCGGCGGCCGTTGACGGGTCGCCCTCGCTCAAGGGCTGGGTGGGCCGGCTGCAGGGCCTCGCGGTGGACCGTCTGGGCTATCTCTACGTGGGCGGGGCCGAGAGCCACACGTCGGGGAGCGCGGTGGCGGTCTTCACGCCGGACGGGAAGGCGCTCGCCGCGATGATCGTGGGGGTTCCGCGGAACCTCTCGGGCCTCGCCTTCGGGGGTCCCGACGGCCGGACGCTCTACGTCACGGGGGCGGGCGAGTACAAGCTCCACCAGGCGCGTCTCCCGGTCCCGGGCGAGGTGTTCCGGGACTGACCGACGACCACCGCGGGGCGCGAAGCCCGGAACGGGCGACCTTGCTCCCGCGCCCGAGGGCGCTCCGCCACCCTCCCGGTCGGACCGGGCGGGGTTCCCCGAGGGGAAGGGACGACGCGGACGGCGCGATGCGGGGTATACTGACGGGTCGTAGTTCGATTCGGACGGCCGTCCCCTTCGCATCCGGGAGCGAGGAGGGGCGTGGGCATTCCGGGCCCCAGACGGGGGGGAGACCGGCCCGATGAGCGTGCTTCTCTGGTTGAGCTGGGCGGCGTGCGTTTCACCCGCCGTCCGGCAGGAAACAGCCCAGCCTCCGGGATTGCAGGCCCGGGTCCGGTTCAGGTGCGAGTCCGGGCCCTTGACCGGCGCGCTCGACTCGATTGAAGGGCAAACCGGGGTCTCGTTCAGCCTCGCCGAGGAAGCGATCCCGAGCGGCCTGAACGTCCCAGCTCTCTCGCATGAGGGATCCCTCTCCCAGGGCCTGGACAGGCTGCTGAATCCGCTCGGCTTGAAATGGGCCCCCGGAGAGCTGGGGGGAATCGTCGTCGTCCCGGCGTCGCTCAGGGTCGTGACCTACGCCGAGTGGCTGGAGACGACGCTGGACGCCGAACGAGGCGTAGGCGTGATCGAGCCCGGAGAGGAGGGTCAACGGCTGGGGATCCTGGCCGGGGACCTCCTCGTGGCCCTGAACGGCGAGCGCATGCGGACGGCGCTCGACTTCCACCGGGCCTGCTCCCCCCTTCCCAGAGGGAGCCCGATCACGTTCACCGTCCGGCGGGAGGAAAAGGACATTCCGATCAAGGCCACGCTCCATATCCCCCTGCAATGGACAGGATACGGCCTGCTCGACCGCTTCGAGAACGCCCCGTCTCCCTGGGCGATCTACGAGCGCCACGGGCACCGGAACCCGAGCTGGGATGGGGCGGTGAAGGCGCTCCTGGATCACCTCCGCGAGGATTCCTTGAAGTTCCGGCCCGCCGAGGCGATCCGGCTCGCGCGGGAGTGCCAGCGCCTCGGGTGCCGCGATCCGCTCGTCCTTCGCAGGCTGGTTCTTGTGAACAACGAGTTCAGCGAGGAGCGATGGGCCCTTTTCGAGTCGATGGTCGACCTCGAACGCCTCCGCACGACGTACGGAGGGTCGCTTCTCTGGCTACGGCCCTGGATCGCGGAGACCTTCGCCTTGCACGCGCCCCTGACGCTGAGATCGAGACTCCGGAGGCGGATCGAGGCGGCGTGGGCGGTCGGGCCGCTCGAGGATCGAGGAGTCGGAATCGCCGGCCTGAGGTTCCGCGACGCCGACTACGACGGCTGCATCCGGCTCGCCGACGCCCTCCGGAAGACGTCCGAGGTCGAACCCGACGGCCTCGTCGCCCGGCTCCACCTTCAAAGCCTCGTGCGCGAGGGGCGCTTCGAGGAGGCGATCAGGCTGGAAGCCGCGGAAGCGGAGAAGAACGGGGGGAAACGGTGGTCGGCCACCGACGAGCTGCTCGGCCAGACCGTCGAATATCTCAAGTCGCGGCCCGAACGGGTGCGGGACCGGCTCGAAGGGCCGGTCGGCCTGCTGGGCTGGAGGGCCTTCACGGCGCTCGACGCGATCGATCGCGGAAGACGGATCCGGAACGCAGGTCGCGAGTCGGATCGGGCGTACTACTTCACCCACGCGTTCCCGCCCGCGCTCCCCGAGGCCTACGAGGTCCTCTGGTTCCTGCGGGTTCGAAGGGGGCTGGTGGACGGCGGGAGCTTCGCCGGGCTGGCGCTCAACGGGGCCGAAGGCAAGCCGCGGGGCGGCCTCCACGTCCAGAAGGACTGGTTCAGCAGCGCGCAGTACAACGTGACCCCGGATCCGCATCTCTGGAGGTGGCACAAGGGAATCGGGGTCACGAACCTGCCGCTCCCCGGATTCGCCAACGGCGGGTCGGACGCGCTCCGGATCTACAAGTCCCCCGAAGTCGTCACGCTGCGGGTGAACCGCGTATGGACGACCACGGACGCCCATTCCTCCCTGGCGGTGAAAGGAGAGCTCCTCCTCACCTACCAACATGTCGCTGCCGAATCGGACGTCGCGATCCTCGTGCCGACGAAACGCCGCTACGACAACGACCGCATCCGCGACCTCCTCGAGCAGGTGATCGATCCCGGCTCCTCCTCGGCGCCGGAGGACCGCCTGAAGCTCTGGTACGAGGCCGCCGCTCTCTCGCCTCCCGATTCGATGCTGCGAGCGCTTACGAGCTGGGTGCCCGGGCCCCTACGCGCCAAGATCCCTCCGCCCGGGTGGCCGCCCGACGCTCCCCCGCTCGGCGAAATGACGCTCGCGGAGGCCAAGGAGCGCCTCGAGAAGCGGGGGCCCTCCGTATGGGTCCGACCCGACCCCGTCGAGAAGGACCTCGTCTGGTGCGCCCGGCCCGACGGGCGCGTCGAAATCCTGGACCGGCTGCGGTATTTCACGGAGCATCGACGGGACGTCCGGGACCAGGTGGGCGAGGACACCCTGGTCGGGGAACCCCTTTTCGAGAAGGGCCGCGTCTGGCTTCCGACCAGCCGAGGCCTCTTCTCCTACGACCGGCAGGGCGAGGTCTTCGTCCAGGTCGCGGTCGGCGGCGTCCTTCCCGGGGTCTCCATCCGTTCGCTCAGGCTCAAAGACGGCGCCCTCGCCGTCGAGACCTCCTCCGCGGGATCGTGGACACGGGACTCCAGGGCCGGGCGCTGGAGCCGCGAGTGAGCCTGTTCCCCCTCGTCCTTGCCGGATTCCTCGCGCAGGCCGGCGGAGCCGCGCCCGGCCCTTCCGCGGAGGCCCGTTGCTGCGAACTCCTCGAACAGGGGCGGTTTCAGGATCTTGCCGCCTTCCTCGAAACGCTTCCGCGGGACGCTCCCCTCCGCCGGGGGCTCGAGACGCGCGTCCAAAGGCTGGTCGGGATCCGGGAGCGGCTGGTCGAGGCGATGAACCGGAACGCGGTCGAGGTGGACATCAAGGACGTGAATCCGAGGGCCACCGTCGCGGGTCGCGTCGTGGGGGCGACCCCGACGATCATCAAGGTCAAGGGAACGGACCGGGAGCGCCAGATGATCTGGGCCGGACTCCCGCCGGGGGTGACCTACGAGCTCGCGCGGAGATTCCTCGAGAGGGAATCCGGCGAGGATGCCTCCCTCCTTTCGGACCTTGCGGAAGGGCTGGGGCTCGGAGACCGGCTTCTCGAGTTGAAGTCTCCTGCCGCGCGCGACGTGGCGGCGGCCCAGGCCGTCCGGAAGGCCATCTCCGGAAGGTCGCTCGACCAGGCGAGGTCCGCGATGGCCGGCGCTCTTGGGGAAGGGACCTCGGGCTGCTGGGGCGTCCTGGCTCGCGTCTGGGTCGCGCGGATCGAAAAGGAGGCCGAGGAGCTGGCGAGGAGAAGGGAAGAATCGCTCAAGAAACTGCCCAAGGGAACCTCGCTGGCGCTCTGGCACGACTTCGAGGAAGGCCCCGAGCTCATCAGCCCCGGCTGGGAACGCGGCATGAGCGTCCACCCTCCGGAGGGGAGCTCCGCCCGCAACCGATGGTGCCGCCGGTCGGTGTTCGTCGGCCGGGGGCTTGACTGGGGGGAGATGATCGACGAGTTCAACGCTTCCGCCGTTCCCGCCGACCCTCCCGCGCCGGCCTTCACCCTCAAGGACAATACCTGGGTTTCGTTGAGGGTCTACGCCTCGAACGTGAAGACGCTCCTGATCGCCCTGGACAACGTCCCCGATTCCAGCGGCGTGCGCTATTCGATCGTGGAGGCGAACCTGCCCGCGATGGATCGGTGGGTCGAGATCAAGGCCCGTCTGGACGACGTGTCCGGGCACAAACCTTTCCGGGGCATTCCCCTGGTCCGAGTGGGAGACCCCGTCTGGAAGCTCATCTTCAAGGCGCACCGGGCGGACCGGAACAAGGACGACGGGCACTTCTTCCTGGACGAGGTGCGCGTGTACACGATGCCGCCGGACGAGGTCGAGGACAAGTAGCGGTCACCGGGGCCGGCGCCGGATCCTCTCCAGGCCGGCCTTGGCGTCCGTATCGGTCTCCGCAAGGGACAGGAGCAGCTGCTCGACCGCCTCCATCGAAGCCGCCCTCTCCAGGACCTGCAAGGCACGCGATCGGCGGACGGCTTCCCCGCCCGCCCGGAAGGGCCGGTCTACCAGGTCCCTCAGGATCTGATCGGCGCGCGAACGAACCTCGGCCGACGACGACTTCGATCGCGCCGCCTTGAGCGCCTCCGACGCCTCCGGTCCCATCTGCCTGAGATCCCGCGAAGCCTTCTCGCGCGTCTCGTAGTCCTCGTCGTCCATGGCCCGGATCAGCTCGCGGACGCGGCCCGCAAGGCCGCCCTTCAATCGGCTGCGGAAATGATCCAGGGTGTCGGCGCGGACCTTCTCCTCGGGCCCGAGGATCGAGCCGAGCAGCTGGTCCATCGCCCGGTAGGCGACTCCCGGATCCGCGCTCTCAAGCCGGTTCCAGGCCTCGTCGAGGCCGGCTCCGGGTCGAGGAGCCGGCTCGGCGAGCTTCGCCAGGTCCGTCTCGAGGACCGCCACGGTCGAATCCGCGCCCCCCGACGCCACCCGCCGCCCGTCGGGAGAGAAGTCGAGGGAGAGGGCTTCTCCTCCGGGGAGCCGGACGTGCGCGGACGGGGAACCCGGAACGGCCCTCCAGAACCGGATCGAGGCGCCGCTCGCCAGGCCGAAGACCCGGCCGTCCGGGGAGAAGGCCAGGGCCGCGCCGGGTTCCGCGGCGAGGCCCAGGATCTCCCGGCCGGAGATCCGCTCGTGGGCGCGGACCGCCCCGTACCCCGTGACGTTGACCAGGATCCGTCCGTCGGGCGACGCGGACATCGAGGCCACCCGTCCCAGCTTCTCCTGGAAGGTCCCCGCCGGCTTCTCCGATTCGACATCCCAGAGGCGGACGGTTCCGTCCGCGCTTCCGCTCCCGAACGCCCCGTCGTGGCCGAGGAAGGCCAGCGACACCACGGCGTTCTCGTGACCTTCGAAGTTCTTGACGCACGTTCGCTCCTCCACGTCCCACAGCTTGATCCTTCCCTCCTTGCTTCCGGACAGGAGTCTCTTCCCGGACGGGGAGAACGAGACCGAAGAGACCCCCGTCTCGTGCCCCTCGAGGACGCCAGCCGCCCCCCGGAGGGGATCCCAGAGCCGGACGGTCTTGTCCCACGAGGCGCTGGCCAGGAGCGTCCCGTCCGGCGAGACCGCGAGGCACACGACCGCGTCCCGATGCCCCCGCAGGACCCGCTCCTCCCGGGCGCTCCGGGCGTCCCAGAGTCGGACCGTGCGATCCTCGCCGGCCGAGGCGAGGCGGGCTCCATCCGGGAACCAGACGACGGCGCGCACCGGGCCCAGGTGATCGGGGAGACGGAGGGCGTCCTCTCCCTTGTCCGCATCCCAGATGCGGGCGACCCCGTCCGCCCCGGCCGAGGCGAGGAGCGCCCCGCCCGGATGGAACGCAAGGGAGTTGACCCGGTCCCGATGCCCCCGGATGCGGTGAAGGGCCCGGCCGGAATCCGCGTCGAAGATCACGAGCAGCCGGTCCGCCCCTCCCGTCGCGATCCGGGAACCGTCAGGCGATACCGACAGCGCCGTCACCGGCTCGTCGTGCCCTTGCAGACGGAGGAGTTCCGTGCCGGTCTCGAGGTCCCAGAGGCGCGCGGTGCGGTCGCGGCTCGCGGTGACCAGGCGTCTTCCCTCGGGGGCGAGGACGAGGGCCTCGATCGAGTCCTCGTGGCCCTGGAAGCTTCTCAAGACCGTCCCCGTCGCGGTCGCGAGCTGGCGGACGACGCCCTCCGAACCGGCGGCGAAGAGCGATGTCCCGTCCCCCGAGAAGGCGAGGAAAGGGGCGTCCTCCCCCGGGGCGTCCCAGCGCCGGGTCTCCCGTCCGCTTTCGACGTCCCAGATCACGACCGCGCGGCTTTCGAAGGCCGCAACCACCGAGCGGCCGTCCGGGGAGGTCGCGAGCGAGAGGGCCCGACCCGCCTTCGGCGCGAGCCGGTGGAGTTCCCGTCCCTCCTCCACGTCCCAGAGTCGGACCGTCCCGTCCGTTCCCGCCGACGCCAGGATCTTGCCCGGACCGCAGTACGAGAGATGGACGATCGGGCCCGCGTGACCCGCGAGCCGTCGGGTCGCCCTCCCGTCGCCCGCGTCCCAGATCGCGATGAAGGAATCCGCCCCGGCCGTGGCGACCTGCTTGCCGTCGGGAGAAAACCGGACCGCCTGGACCGCGCGGGGATGACGGAGCCTGAGCGTGCCGAACCGCGAGTGGACTCCAGGAGGAAGCGGATCGCCCAGCGCGTCCTTCCGGTCCGCGCCCGGCTCCTGGGCGGCGGCCCCGACCACCCCCGCCAGGACGGCCAGGACAATGCGCCCGGGCCGGGCCCCGCTCACCGCGCGCTCCATTTTCCCTGCTTGCGGTCGAGCGACCAGCGCCCCCGGCGGGTCTCGACATCCAGCAGGGCGCCCTGCGCCGAAACGCGGGCGATCTCCAGGTCGTGCAGGAGGCCCCCCACCGCCACGCGTCGGAAGGCCCCGGCCCTCCGGTCCAGATAGAAGAGGCCCCTGTTGGTCGGGAACCAGATCCCCTCCTTCTCGAAGAGCGGCTCGCCTACCGAAGTGTCCATCCCCACGTAGTCCCGGACGAAGCGGTGGGGGGTCGTCCAGTACCGCACCCGGTCCATCGACTCGAGGACGCCGTCGGGCCTGGCGCACCACACCGCGTCCTTGTCCTCGGGATCGGCCCGGGTCCAGCGTACGGGACCGCGCTTCGCGAACCGCTCGACTGCCGCCGCGGGCGTGAGTTCCGCCAGCACCGGCGCGTCCTCGGGGAACGCGGGCGGGGGCGCCTTCTTCTTCAAGTCCTGGGGAAGTCGAGCCACGTAATCCCTGAACAGGCTGTCCGGGGGAGCCAGGGCCGTCGCTTCGTACCAGATCCTGATCCGGTCCTCGGGTGCCAGCTTCGCGCCGGGGTCGATCAGCCGCTCGATCCGTTCGCGGATCGCGTCGTTGTCGTAGCAGCGTTTCGCGGGGACAAAGACGCTCAGGTCCGCCGAGGCGCAGACGGACTCGAACATGATGAGCATGACGCCCTTCGTGGCGAGTCTCTCCGGAGCGTCCGTGGCGACCCAGAGCCCGTTGCAGCGGACCGTCGCCGCCTCGGGGGTCTTGAAGATCCGGATCGCGTCCCTGCCGTCGTTCGCGAATCCCACGGGAGGGATGGTGTCGAAGAGGCTGCTTCCCTTGTAGTAACGGTCGATCGTGGTCGAGGGCCTTTGCGAGATCATCCAATTGGTCCCCGAGAAGAGGTCCGCACGCGTGACCTGGTCGTTGAGCCCTTTCCCGCTCGCGGCTCCCACTCCCAGCATCAGGTAGGAGGACCCGACCGAGTAGATCTTCACGACGCGCGGATAGAGGTGGATCTCCAGCCGGTCGGGCAGCGGTTGCGGGTAGAAGTACAGGAGGTGGCGTTTCCCGCCCATGTCCCGCATGCCCGGATGCCCCAGCGGAGGTTGGCCGGCCGCAACGTCATGAACCGTCTCAAACGCCGTCTGGAGCCGCCAGGCGGACAGGCCCACGGGTCCTTCGAGACGGTCCTTCCCGAGTTCGGGCTTCCCGGGCAGGCGCCGGCTGTTGTCGAGGAGCACCCGGGGCGGGTCGTCGGCCAGGAGCTCGTTGGAAAGCGCCAGGGCCTCCTCGTGCCTGCCCAGCGCCGAGAGGGCCTGGAGCAGGATCCACACGTGGTCCCGGTCGACGCGCGCGGGGGCCTTGCGGAAGCCCTCGATCTGGCCCTTCATGATCCGCGCGCAGGACTCAAAATCCCCCTCCGCGAAGCGCAGGACGGCGGCGGCGTGGGCCGACGCCTGGGAGGAGGGGATGGCCGCCCAACCGCACTCCAGAATCCGCCGGAGCCGCTCGCGCGTGGACGGGGGGCCGTGGAGTGCGAACCGCTGCGCGACCAGGAGGCGGTTGAGGACCTGGGTGCCCCCGTACGCGGAGCGGAGGATCGCCGGGTCGAAACAGGACTCGAGCTCCCTCCAGCGATCCTCGCCGTACTCCTCGACCCGGGTCCCCAGGTACCACGCGAGCAGGGGGTCCCGGCACCCCGCCTTGACGGCCTCCTGGCCGGCCTTGAGAACCGCCTCCGGCCGCCGGGTCAGGTAATCCTTCGCCAGCTCGTCGCCCAGCCGCCGGACGTGGCCGTCCCAGGCCGGCCCGCGATGGCCGCCCTTTTCATAAGGGTGTGGCTATTCTCGGTTGGGGCCCCAGGCGCCGCAAGGGCTTTGAGGGGAGAGGGATGAGCGAATCGGGCTGAAAACAAGCGGGCCCCCCATCCGTTGCTGATGTGTCAGGCATCA
>Ga0187893_10012898_pt1 | contig 11752 bp, 3 predicted proteins | sample MA1701074metaG_FD_139574 | JGI IMG/M metagenome (GOLD analysis project Ga0187893, IMG submission 139574) | White microbial mat communities from a basaltic lava cave in the Kipuka Kanohina Cave System on the Island of Hawaii, USA - MA170107-4 metaG ... | reverse complement strand
TCGGCGGGCGCGTCAAAGGCGGAGTTTACGGCGCCGATCCGAGCCTGACTGATCTGAACATGGGCAATCTGAAATACAAGGTTGATTATCGCCAGGTCTACGCCACGCTCATCCGCGATTGGCTGGGCGGCGATCCGGCGCCGGTGCTCAACGGGAACTTCAACACTCTGGGCTTCATCGCGTAATGGAGATCGTTTATGAAATTGAACAGACCTTCAATTCTCTTTCGCTGGCTGCTTGCGCTGGTTTGCTGTTCTGTCGCGGTGGCGCTGGCTATCCGCACGAGCCAGGGGGTGAAGACAATTCCCGCTCAAAACTCAGTCGCTCTGGTCAACGCGGCGAGTTATGACCGCACGGTCGCGCCCGGATCAATCGCTGCGGCTTTCGGCGCCAATCTGACAAACCAGCCACTCGAAGTCGCAACCAGTTTGCCGCTGCCCACGACGCTGGCCGGAGTGACGGTGAAAATCAACGGCGTCGCCGCCCCGCTATTTTTCGCCTCAGCGGCACAGGTCAACCTGCAAGTGCCGAACGGAGTCAATCCTGGCGCAGCCAACATCGAGGTCTTCAACTCCGGCTCTACGACGCCGGTCGCAACCGGCACGGTCACAGTGGCCGAAGCCGCGCCGGGTGTCTTCACGCTAGATCAATCGGGACGCAACCAAACTATCGCGCAGAACGCCGATTTTTCGCCCAACGCCGATTTCGACCGCGTCCCCGGCTCGCGCCCCGAAGTGACCGGCAGCTTCGTCACCATCTACGCGACCGGCGCGGGGCGCACTTCGCCGCTCGTCCCCGACGGTCAGCCATCACCTTCTTCGCCGCTTGCTGTGCCGGATGGCGCGACGACAGTGACAGTGGGCGGCGTGCCGGCGCAGGTGCTTTTCAGCGGCCTGACGCCAGGTTTCGTTGGCCTCTGGCAGATCAGCTTCGTGCTGCCCGCAAGCTTGCCAACCAACCTGGCGACGCCATTGCGCGTGGAGTTGAAAGGCAGACAAAGCAGCGAGACCACACTGGCCGTGGTCAACCGGAATGAATTCGGCAGCGTCACCGGATTGGTAGTCAACGCGGTCACCGGCGCGCCGCTCACTGGCGCAAACTTGGCGCTGCAGCCCACCGGCGGCGGGAGAGCGCGCGCAACCACAACCGATGGGCAAGGACATTACAACTTCCTCGTGATCGCGCCGGGCGGTTATACGCTCTCGGCCACGGCTGCCGGTTTTATAGCGGCGACGCAAGGCGCGACGGTCGCTGGCGGCCAGCAATTCATTGCGCCGCCGCTGGCGCTCACGCCACCGCTGACCGATGGGCAATATCGAGTCGTGCTGGTGTGGAAGAGCGAGCTTGACCTGGATGCGCACCTGACCGGGCCGATTGCCAACGCGCGATACCACGTGTGGTGGAATGGCGAGAACGACCTGGCCACACCCGTGACCGCGCAATTCGACCGCGACGACAAAACAGGGGCCGGACCGGAGACCGTAACTTTCACGGCTCAGGCGACCGGCGCCTACCGCTTCTCAGTTCAAAACTATACCGACCGCGACCGCGACAGCGCGGCGCGGCTGGCGCAATCTGGCGCGGTCGTGCGCGTCTATCGCGGCAATCAACAAATCACATCGCTGACTGCTCCGAGCGGTGGCGGGACGTTGTGGAAGGTGTTCGAGATCGTCAACGGCCAGTTGCAGGTCGTCAATCAATTGAGCGACGAGCCTGACCCGTCGCGCATCAAGATAGCTTTTTGACCTTCTGTTCCGCTTGATCGTCTTCTGTCCCGAAGGGACACGAGATATATGACGAAAAGTATCTGTGGTGAATACCGGTCCAGCGTCCCATCCAGGGCGCGGAGAATTTTTGCCGCCCGGTTCCGGTGGTTCTACCACCGGCTAATATCCCGTGTCCCTCCGGGACAAAGAGGCCATTGGAAAACAGAAGCGAGTGGTCAGCGCTGTTTTTCCGCTCATCTCGCGTTGTGTTTTTTCATCACCGCTGCCGGTTTGCTCACTTGGCCTATTGCGGAAGTGGTGAAGAGTGATGGCAAACTTGCCACCGCCGATGACAACGCCGCGTTCAAATCACAGACCCTGCATTCGGTCTACCCGCTGCCGCCTCATCTGGAAGGAACTTCATCTCGCCCATTGCCCGCTCACATCTACGTTCAGCCGAAAGCCAGGATCACCGTCTCTACCGAGATGAGTAACAACGGGACTTCCGATTGGCTGCAAAACAATCCGGGTTCCTGCGTGTTGATGCCCAGGCCCGACGACCGCGCCTGGGGCGGAGGCAAGGGGCTGCGGTCGAATGTCTTCCCCGGCGAAAGCCACGTTTTCAATTTCGGCGCTTCGGCGCCGGAAACCGAGCGCACCGGTGGACACATCTTTCAATGGCAGATGCGCCGCAGCCCGTTCAGCGACGGCGCGCCGGCTGTTCTGTTCGGCGAAATGACGCAGCCAGTCAGAGTTCACGTGGACGGCACACGGCCCGTCGGGACCGCCAGCTTCCCTTCTTCAATTCCCGCCGATCAGCCGTTCACCATTACCGGGACTTCAGCCGACAACGAAGGGCAGGATAATTCCGGCGTCTACAACGTGCGGGTGAACATTGACGGGCGCGAAGGCAATGCGACCGCGATCAACGGCTCGTGGAGCAATTGGAGCTACGAGGCGGCGGGGTTGGCGGCAGGCAATCACACGGCGATCATCGCCATCATTGACCGCGCAGGCAATGTCGCCACAACCGGCCACTTTACTTTCACCAACGACGCGCCGCCGCGCGCGCTCACGTTCAAAGCTCCGGCTACGGGCGGGTTCAGCTCAAACGCCAATCCGTGCCTGCTCGCGCAGGGAGAGTCGCAATGCTCGACGACCGTTCGCTGGCGCAGCAACGGCGCGACCACGGCTCAGCTTTGGATGAGTCAGGATGGCGGCAGCCCACAATTCCTGGCCTGCGGCGCGAGCGGCGAACGCAGCGTCGGTGAGATTCAACCTGGACACGTCTACCGCTTCTTTCTCTACCCTGCCGCATCCTGCGAGCCGGCGCGCATCGAGGGAAGCGAGTTGGCCACGATGGCGGTGACGGCGGCTCAAGCGTCGGTGGGGCTGAACAAGCCCGACCTCTTCTCTCAGTATCGCGGTTCGCAGGTCAACCAGGCGATGGCGAGAAAAGCCGTCAACGACGCTAAAAACATCGGCGTAAGCTATCTGCGGTTCCAGGAGATCGCCGACCTCAACGCCTGGCGCAACAACCCGGCGACGTATTGGGCGCCGCACGATCAGATGATGAATGACCTGGCGGCGAACGGATTGCGCGCCATCCCGGTCTTTCTCTGGAACGCGAACCAGCTCCAGGGCGCGACCGGCGAGAACGCCACGCCGTTGATCGCCGATCCGCAGTCAAACTCCTATCAAATGCTCACGCGCTACATCACGGACTTCATCAACCGTTACAAGAATCATCCGGCGCTCTACTTTTACGAATTGACCAATGCGGTGAATACCGGAGCCGACACGCTGCGCGGCGCCAGCGGCAATTATTCAACCGACCAGTTGATCGCTTTCACCAACCGGCTGGCGGCTCACGTGAGAAGCCTGGATCCGCTGCGCCTCATTTCATCCGGCTTTGCCCTGCCCCAATCTTGGGCGGAGCATGTCCGCGCGCAGCCGCAGTATTCGCTCAGCGGCGGGGATTTTGTCCCTGACTCCCTGGCCGAATTCCAGAGGCATCTGGCGGACATTCACCAGGGGAGCGATGTCGTGAGCGTGCATTTCAACAACCACAACGTGAACAACTTCGGGAACAGGGGAAATGAACGCTTCGGTCTGAGCGGGCGCGCCAACGCGGAGTTGCTCACTTTGATCAAGCAAACCACCGACGCGATGGGCAAGCAGCTTTTCATCGGCGCGTTTGAAGACCGCACGCCTTACCTGAACCAGGATCCGACCGGCCCGTTCACGCAAAACGTTCTCAACAAGATCGTCCAGCTCAAGATCGCTTACAGCGCCGCCTGGACGTGGGAGCACTATACAAATCCGTTCACGACTTACAGCAACCCGGACACGTTCTCGAACCTGGAGCCGGGCTACACCGACCTGCTGATCGCCAGAATCAAACAGGCCAATCTGAACCTGGGAGCGCCGCCTCCCGCCGCGCAATCGCCCGATACCACCGCGCCGCAAGTGGTTCTGACCGAGCCGACCGAGAACCGCACGATCATCGCCAACCAACTGGTTCACGCCGTGGCCAGCGACAACCACGGCGCGGTAACGAAAGTCGAGTTCCTGGTCAACGACGTTTTGAAAGCCACTGTGACCCGACCGCCGTATCAATTCCGTTTGGACACGGCGGCGATGAGCGCAGGGCGCTATCGGATCATCGCGAAGGCTTATGACGTGGCGGGCAATTCGTCGCAGCAACTGGTGAACATAAATCACCCCGGCGGCTTCGTGGCGGTCGCCAGCGTCTCTGCCGCGAGTTACAGCGAGGCGGCAGTCGCGCGCGAAGCCATCGTGGCCGCATTCGGCTCCGGCTTGGCGACAGCCACTGCGGCTGCCAACGCCACTCCGCTGCCCACGACATTGGCTGGAACGCGAGTCGTGGTTCGAGACAGCGGGGGAGCGGAACGCGAAGCTCCGCTCTTTTTCGTTTCGCCGACGCAGATCAATTATCAAATCCCGCTTGAGGCGGCGGCGGGTGAAGGCGTCGTGACGATTACCAACGCCGACGGAAAGACCGCTACCGGCGCAATCGAAATCGCCGCCGTCGCGCCGGGACTGTTCACCGCCGATTCGAGCGGGCGTGGGATTGCCGCGGCGACGGCGCTGCGCGTTCGCGCCGATGGCCCGCAACAGTTCGAGCCGGTGGCTCAATTCGACGCGGCGCTGGGCAGGATTGCTGCCGTCCCGATTGATTTGGGCGAAGCTGGCGACCAGGTCTTTCTGTTGTTGTTCGGCGCCGGGCTGCGTCATCGCAGCGCGATCGAAGCGGTGAGCGTGACTATTGGCGGCGTCGAAGCGCCAGTCATTTACGCCGGAGCGCAGGGCGGTTTCATTGGCCTCGATCAGGTCAACGTGCGCGTACCGCGAGAGTTGGCTGGTCGCGGCGAAGTGGACGTGGTGATGATCGTTGACGGGCGGGCGGCGAATGTAACGCGGATCGGGATCAAGTGAAATCGCCAGCAAAAAAATGTCAGGCAGAAAAATGAAGACCAGCCGCATTTTTATCACCATTTTTCTGCCCAACATTTTTCTGCTCACTGAGATTGGCCTGGCTTGCGAACCTGACGGACTGCATATGAAGGGCACATCACGCAATCATCGCTGGCTTATCCCCGCTCTGCTGGCAATCGCCACGCTCGGCGCCTACCAGTTGCGCGCGCGCTCCGGCGCAGCCGCAGCGTTCGATCAGGCGCCGCTGCTGACCGTCTCCGCCGCGAGCTTCGAGGATGTGGCCGTCGCGCCTGAAGCGATTGTCACCGCGTTCGGCTCACAGTTGGCCACGCAAACCGGCGCCGCTGTTGACGCTGATCCTGACACTCCGGGCATTCAATTGCCCACGGAGCTTGGCGGCGTGAGCGTCGAAGTCAATGATCGGCGCGCGGGGCTGTTCTTCGTTTCACCCTCTCAGATCAATTACCTGATCCCTGCCCAGACCGAAAGCGGTGTGGCTCGTGTGGTTGTGCGCACGGGCGCTGGCGCAGTCTTGACCGAAACCATTCAGGTGAAGGCTGTCGCGCCCGCGCTCTTCACCGCCAACAGCGACGGACGTGGCGTGGCGACCGGCGCAGCGTTGCGAGTCAAACCGGACGGCGCTCAAACAATCGAAGCGATCTCTCAATTCAATCCGGCCATCGGGCGCTTCACGACCAGAGCAGTCTCGCCCGGCGTTGATGGCGAGCGCGTCTTCCTGACGATCTATCTTTCCGGCATTCGCCGCGCCGCCGATCCGAATAGTGACGGCAATCTCAACGAGAGCGTGAAAGCGATCATTGGCGGCGTCGAGGTCACGCCGTCATTCGCCGGGCGGCAATCGGAATTCGCCGGACTCGATCAGATCAATGTTGAAATTCCACTCAGCCTGGCCGGGCGCGGGCGCGTGAGTTTGGCGATTGCGGCTGCGGGCGTTGTCTCGAATTTGACCGAGATCGAGATTGCCGCCTCGGGCAGCGCGCCGCCGCAGGTCACAGGCTTTAGCCCGGCGACCGCGCTCGCCGGAGACACGTTGACGATCAGCGGCTCTGGCTTTTCGCCAACGCTCAGTGAAAACCTGGTGCGCATCGGCGGCGTCGAGGCGCGCGTCGTGATCGCCGCTTCGACCAACCAGCTTTTGGTCGAAGTTCCGTTCGGCGCGCTGAGCGGCGCAGTCAGCGTGCGCACGCCGGAAGGCGAAGGCGCGAGCGCGAATTCACTTACCGTGCGAACTTCGATCAGCGGCTTCGTCGAAGACACGAAACGGCAGCCGATTGCCGGAGTGACCGTCAGGTTGGTCAACCGCTTCATTACCGCCACGACCGACGCTGAAGGTGTTTTCATTCTGCCCGATGTCCCGGCTGGCCCAGGCATCATCGAAGTGGACGGGACGAGCGTGCCTGTCGCCGGCGCGCCTTACCCGAAGGTTGCAATGCGGATGAATGTCGGCGCGAACCGCGACAATCCGCTCTCGCGCTCCATCGCGCTGCAACAAGTGACCGGCGCGAGCTTCAGGACCGGCGCAGCGCAGGCAGGCCCGGTCACCTTCACGCTGCCCAGCAACTCGACCACGCGGTTGCCCGACGGAACAGCGGTTGAAAACCTGTCGCTCTCCATCGTCGAAAACAGCCGGACGCCAGCCGCCTTGCCCGCCGGACATTTCAGCGCAGTGATGGCCGCGATCACGCCCTTCAGCGCCATCCTGAATCCGGGCGGCAGGCTCGGCTTTCCGAATTCCGAAGGCTGGCCCGCCGGAACGCAGGCGAAACTCTTTCGCCTCGATCAGACTGTCGGCAACATCTTCGATCCGGGGACGACCAGTCCAAATCTGGGAAGCTTCGTCGAATCTGGCGTCGCCACGGTCACTGCCGATGGCCAGCGAGTCGAAACAGCGGCGAACGCTATCCGCGAGGCCACGATCTATTTCGTCTCGCTCGAACAAACGACCACCACGGTGAATGGGCGCGTGGTGGACAGCGACGGCGTGACGCCGGTGCGACAGGCGCTGGCGACAGCGCGCGGCCAGGATGCGGTGACCGACGGCAACGGCGCTTTTACCTTGCGCAACGTCCCGGCCAGAGCGGGCGATCAGCTCACAATCTCCGCCGCCTTCCTGCGCCCGCAAGGCCGCGTTGATCGAACCGAACGCCGCGGCGTCGTTCCGATAATCGCCGGCACGACCCAGGTCTCGCCCGACATTGCCCTGCCCGCCGAGACGAGCAACCGCTCACCAGTGATCATCGCGCCGGCAGGCATTGTCGCCAACCAGGGCGAGTCGCGCGATTTCGATTTCATCGTGAGCGATCCGGACAGCGACCAGACAGTTCAGGCGCAAGTGGTGGGCGCATCTTTCGCTTCGATCAAACCCGGCGTCGGGCTGAATCCGTTTCGTTTGACGCTCGCCCCTGGCCCCGGCGACACGGGCCAGCGCACGCTCACGTTGACGGCGACGGACAGCCTGGGCGCGAGCGCAACAGCGACGTTGACAGTGATCGTCAACCGATTGCCGGTGGTGAACGAACAAACGGCGACAACCGACGAAGACGTTACGAAAACAATCACGCCCACCGGCAGCGACGCGGACGGCCAATCGCTGCAATTCGTCATCGTCAGGCAACCGGCGCACGGACGGCTCAGCGGCGCGGGAGCGAACCTGACATACAGTCCAGCGACGAATTACAACGGCGCCGATAGCTTCACGTTCAAAGCCAGCGACGGATTCGGCGACAGCAACACCGCGACGGTCTTCATCGCCGTCAGGCCAGTCAACGATGCGCCGGTATTGACGGTCGCGCCGGCGCTCGCCGGGTTCACGGGAGAGAACCTGATCTTCACGCTCACGGCGACGGACCCGGACCTGGTCGAAGGGCAGACCCTGAACTTCACGGCCACGGGATTGCCGGGCGGCGCGACATTCGCGCAGATGACCGACACGACTGCGCAGTTCGTCTGGACGCCAGACGACGCACAGGCCGGCGTTTACACAATGAGATTTGTGGTGAGCGACGATGGCGCGCCTGCGCTCAGTGACAGCCGAAACGTAATGATCACGGTGAGGGGGCGGTGGCGGGCGGCAGCGCCCCTCGAAGGCGGGTGGGTTTTGACCCTGTTCAGCCAGGGCGCAACCCTGTTTGCGGGCACGCAGGGCGGCGGTATGTTCGTTTCGTCTGATCAAGGCCAAAGCTGGACGGCGGTGAAGGCGGACTTTGCGAGCGCCGATGTTCACGCCTTTGCCGCAGTAGGCGCGACATTGTTAGCCGGGAGCTATGGTTCCGTCTATCGCTCGACCAATCAAGGCCAAAGCTGGATCCGCGTCAGCGCGAATCTCCCATACATTCGCTCACTGGTCGTGAGCGGCGCGAACATTTGGGCGGCCACCGATAACGGCGTCTACTTGTCGACCAATGGGGGCCAAAGCTGGACGGCGCTCAATCGGGGTTTAACGAATCTGCGAATCCGCGCCATCGCCGTGAGCGGCGCGAACCTGGTGGCTGGCTCCGACGGCGGCGGCGCTTTTCTTTCGACCGATCAGGGACAGAACTGGACGGCTGTCAATCTGGGCGCGTCGAATCTGTTCATCCGCTCATTCGCGGCCAGCGGCGGGCGGCTCTTTTTGGGCGGCAACGGCGGTGTGTTCGTTTCGACCGATCAGGGGCGGAGTTGGACGGCGCTCAACGCCGGTCTGACTAATCGGGACGTTTATTCGCTCGCGGCGAGCGGCGATGTCCTGTTGGCTGGCACTGGCGCCGGCCTTTATCGCTCGAATGATCAAGGCCAGCGCTGGACGCCGGCCGACATGGGCTTTCCTCGCGTGTGGGTTTATTCACTCGCTATCAGTGACGCGAGCTTGTTTGCCGGAACATACGGCCACGGCGTTTATCGTTCGACGAACCAGGGTCAGAACTGGACAGCAATCAATGCAGGCCTGACGGCAGTCAGTATTCGTTCGATCGCCAACAACAATGCAAACCTATTTGCGGGGACGGACGGCGGCGGCATCTACCGCTCGCCCAATCGTGGCCAAACCTGGACACCGGTTAACGCGGGCTTGCCGCTGAATACTTCTGTTCGCTCTATCGTCAACATTGGCGCCAACCTGTTTGCAGGTACCTGGGCGTCCGACGGCGCTGGCGGGATTTACCTGTCAACCAATCAGGGGCAAAGCTGGAGAGACGCTAATTCGGGCTTGACACATCGGGATGTCTATTCACTTGTCGTCAGCGGAACCTCTCTCTTCGCCGGTACCAATGGTCGAGGCGTCTATCGCTCGACCGATCAAAGCCGAAGCTGGACACAAGTCGGCTTAAATGGGGAATGGGTGTGGACACTCGCCGCGAGCGGGACGACTCTGTTTGCAGGTTCGGTGCGCGCCGGAACTTCTGTCGGCGGTGTCTATCGCTCAATTGATGGAGGCCCAAGCTGGACTGCTATCAATGCCGGGTTGCCGCCGAATCCGAGCGTGCGCTCGCTGGTGGTCAGCGGGGCAAGCCTCTTTGCCGGGATAGATGGCGGTGTCTATCGCTCAGATGATCAAGGGCAAAACTGGACGGCAGTCAATTCCGGCCTGACGCGCGGGGATGTCAACGTCCTCGCGGTTGATGGAGCAAGCTTATTCGCGGGTACGGGCGGCGGAGTTTTCTTCTCGACGGACCGGGGACAGAGTTGGATGCCGATCACTCCGGGCTTAACGAATCCGATCGTTCGTTCGCTGGCGGTGAGCGACACCCGCCTCTTCGCCGGCACGCTGGGCGGCGGAGTCTTCGTCAGTCAGTTTTAGAAGCAACAGCTTGAAACTCATCTCTCAAGATCGCTCAAACTCCTGCTGAGGGAGGCCATTATGCGCTTATCTGGTTTAGGCCATCGTCACAATTTGATTGTTGCTCGCCGCCAATTCATTTTGGCGGGGCTTGCATCGCTGCTGGCCGCGGCGCTCGGCCTTGAGTATTCATCCGCGCGGGCGCCGCGCATTGACAATCCGGCGCCCGTCTATACTGTGTCGGCGGCCAGCTTCGAGGCCACAGCCGTCGCCCCCGACTCCATCGTCGCGGCCTTCGGCGCGAATCTGGCAACGCAAACACAAGTCGCGGCGGCGCTGCCATTGCCGACCGAACTCAGCGGGACAACCGTCGAAGTCAATGGTCGCCGCGCCGGCTTGTTCTTCGTCTCACCCAATCAGATCAACTACCTGATCCCGACAGACAGCGAAAGCGGCGCGCTCGATGTCGTCGTCCGAGCAGGCGACGGGACGGTCTCGAACGGGGTCGTCCGGGTCAACCGCGTCGCGCCCGCGCTCTTCACCGCCAACGCCGACGGGCAGGGCGTGCCCGCCGCGGTCCTGTTGCGAGTCAGAGGCGACGGCGCGCAAATTCTTGAATCGCTCTCGCGTGTTGACCCCGCGACAGGACGCCTGACGACAAAGCCGATTGATCTTGGCCCGCCGGGCGACCGCATCTTCCTGATTCTTTTCCTCTCAGGCATTCGCCGCTCCGCTGACACGAACGGCGATGGTAATTTCAACGAGACGATCCGGCTGTTGATCGGCGGCAATGAAGTCATCCCGATCTACTCTGGCCCGGCGCCGGGTTTCGCCGGACTGGATCAGGTCAACGCCGAAATCCCGCGCAGCCTCCTTGGGCGCGGGCGCGTCAACGTGGCGATCAGCGCGCTCGGTTTCAGCGCTTCAAATCTGGTCGAAGTTGAAATCGCCGGAACGACCGGCGCGTCGCCGCCCCAAGTGAGCGGGTTCGGGGCAACGCCTGCGCTTGCGGGAAGCATTGTGACGATCAATGGCTCAGGCTTTGCGCCGAACGTGAACGACAACCTCGCGCGCATCGCCGGGCTGGAAGCCCGAGTGGTGGCGGCTTCGGCGACACAGCTTTCGGTCGTCACGCCGTTCGGCGCCGAAAGCGGCGCAGTCAGCGTGCGCACGCCGCAAGGCGAAGGCGTAAGCGCCAGCCGGCTCTCTGTGCGCGCTTCGATCAGCGGCTTCGTCGAAAACACCGGGCGGCAGCCGCTCCGTGGCGTACCGGTGAAAGTCGCGGGAACCAGCATTGCGACAACAACCAGCGCCGAAGGCTTCTTCCTGCTGCCCGATGTCGCGCCGGGCGTGGCCGTGATCGAAGTTGACGGAGCGTCCGCTCCAGGCCCGCTGCGCTATCCGAAAGTCGCCGTCAGCCTGAACGCGCGACCGAACCGCGACAATCAGTTCGCGCGCCCCATCGCGTTGCAACAGATCGTCGGGCCGAGCCTCCCTGTCGGCTCCCCCGGCCCGACCGCGATGCAGATTGGCGGCGCCAGGTTCGAAGTGCAGAACGATACGTCGGCTACCTTTCCTGATGGCGCGACGAGCGGCGCCTTGACGCTCAGCCTGATCGAAAACAGCCGGACACCGGCTGGCTTGCCTGCGGGTCAGTTCGCTTCGCCCATCGTGCAGATCACGCCGCTCGGCGCGCGGTTAAATCCGGGCGGCAGACTCATCTTCGCCAACGAGGAGTTGCTGCCTGTGGGAACGCAATTGCAACTTTTTCGCCTCGATCAGAACGCCGGCAATTCGACGCTGGGACGCTTTG
>Ga0187893_10012897_pt1 | contig 11753 bp, 10 predicted proteins | sample MA1701074metaG_FD_139574 | JGI IMG/M metagenome (GOLD analysis project Ga0187893, IMG submission 139574) | White microbial mat communities from a basaltic lava cave in the Kipuka Kanohina Cave System on the Island of Hawaii, USA - MA170107-4 metaG ... | reverse complement strand
GGCTCGACCCGAAGCCTGGGGGAAAGGGGGGAGTGCCGCCGCGATCCACCCGCAGGCAGCCTCAGTTGCTTCGGCGGCTGCCCGGCCGCCCGAGTCTTCCGCATTCGCTTGTTTTGGGTCTAGTTTGGGGCGCCGATGTCGCGGGCTTTCCGGTCGGGGGTGGTGCCCCCGCATTGTCGCCGACCGCGGCGCAGGGGGAGGCGAATCGCCTCCCCCCAAGACTGCGCCGACCTCATTTCACGAGCCGCTTCAGCGCGGCAAGTTTCTCCCGGTACTGGGCGATGACCTTCTTCGTCTCTTCGGCCTTCCCGGCGTCGGCCGCCTTGTCGATCGCACCGAAGAGATGCGCGATCTCCTTCCCGAGCTTCGTCGCCGCGCCCTTGTCGGCAGCCGGGGCGATCTCACCCAGGTGCTCGGCGACCTTGGAGATCCTCTCCGCAGCCTTGTGCACGTCATCGAGCTTCTTGCTAGCCACGAGCCCGTCGATCTCCGCAAGCTCGGCCTCAATCTTCTTCACCGCCTCGGCGAGCGTCTTCGGCATGTCCTCGGGATACTTGAAGCCCTTGGCGTTGATCGTCTTGTCGCCGATCTTCACCACGACCACGGCGGTGAAGGACGCCGGCTGCGGCGCGAGGGCCATTCCGCACTTGGCGCACTTCCCCGGCCTTTCCGCGGGCGGTGAGTCCTTCATCGAATCCTGGTAGGTCACGAGCGGAGCCTTCGCCTCGAAATAGGGCTCGTCGATGTCATGCCCCCCGGCCTCCTTGCCCTCGTGCACCTCTTTTCCCTCGTTTTCCTCTCCCTCGTGTTCCTCGTCCTCGACGGCGACGACCAGCTCGATCGTATAGCCCTCGGAGCCGACGACCTGTCCGCCGTGGGTCTCGGGACCGTGGTGCGCCTCGCCGTGCTCCTCGCCCTCTTCCTTGGCCTCCTCCTTCTTGGGTGCGACCGCTTCGGCCTTCAGCGTCTTCTTGAACCCGCCGTAGTCGAGGTACACGGTCACGGAGGCCTTGTCCCCGGCCAAGGGCTGACCCTTCGCATCGGACACGAAGACGCGGATCTCGCCCTGCGCGGGCATCTTCATTTCGTCCTCGCCCGCACGCGCGTGCGCGCCGACGAGACCGACCCCTGCTCCCAGCAGGAGCGGAATCAACTTTCGCTTCATGACGATTCTCCATTCTCCCGGGTCCCGAGCGACCCGGGCGCTCCCCCGCTGCCCTCTTTGATCGCCGGCCCCGCGGGGGTTGAGGGGGCGGAGACCGCATGTTTGTGCTCGAAGACCTTCCGGCCGAATTTGAAGAAGAAAGCCGGATGGAATACCTGATCGAGGAGCGTGGCGACGACCAGCCCGCCGAGGATCACGACCGCCATCGGCTGCTGGATCTCCTTTCCGGTCTCGCCCCTGCCGAGCGCGAGCGGAAGCAGGCCCAAGGCCGCGGCCATCGCCGTCATCAGCACCGGGGCGAGCCGCTCCAGCGAGCCCCGGATGATCATCTTCTCGTCGAAGGACTCGCCCTCGTGCCGCATCAGGTGGATGTAGTGCGAGATCATCATGATCCCGTTGCGGGTGGCGATCCCGATGAGCGTGATGAACCCGATGAGGGACGCGATCGAGAGGGTCCCATGGGTCATGTAGATGGCCAGCACTCCTCCCACCGCCGTGAGGGGAAGGGCGGCCATCACCTGGAGGGCCGCCCTCCAGTTCCCGAGCGCCACGACGAGGAGGAGGAAGATCCCGACGGCGCTCGCGATCGAGAGCCAGAGGAGCCGCTGCCGGGCCGCCTCCTGCGCCTCGAACTGGCCGCCGTAGGCGACGTAGTAGCCGTCGGGGAGCTGGACCTTCGCGGTGACCGCGACCTTGATGTCGTTGACTACGCTCTCGAGGTCGCGGCCGTGCGTATTGCAGGAGACGACCACGCGGCGGACCACGTTCTCCCGGTTGATGGTGTTGGGGCCCGTGGTCTCCAGGACGTCCGCCACGGCCGAGAGCGGCACGCGCGCCCCGGCAGGGGTGTCAAGGAGCATCGCGCGGATGGCCGCGAGGTCGTTCCGCGCGGCCTCGTCGTACCACACCACGAGGTCGAAGGTGCGCTGCTGCTCCAGGACCTCCGAGACCACACGTCCCTTCAGGGCCGTCTCCAGCACACGGCTGACGTCGGCCGCCGTGAGGCCGTAACGCGCCGCCTCCTCCCGCCGCAGGCGCACCCGGACCTGGGGAACCTCGACCTGCGGCTCCACCTGGGGCTGCACGACCCCCGGGATGCCGCCGATGGCATCGAAGATCTCTTGGGCCTTCTGGCGGAGGACGGGCAGTTCGGGACCGAAGACCTTGATCGCGACCTGGAAGTTCACGCCCGAGAGCATGTGGTCGAGCCTGTGGCTGATGGGCTGTCCCGTGTTGGCGGCAACACCCGGGATCGAGGCGAGCCGGTCGCTGATGTCCGCCCGGACGGTCTCGTGGTCGCGCGCCCCTTCCCAAGGTCATCTCGAAGTTGAGGAGATTCTCCTCGTTTGCCGTGAACGGGCCCGTGTCGACGAAGCGCGGCCCCGTCCCGATGTCCGGGCGGGCGCGGAACTGCAGCGTGTCATCGACGGCCGTGATGTAGCTGTACCCGAACCCCAGGTGAAGGACGCGGTTCAGGTCCTTGTCCTCAAGGAAGAACGCGCAGATACGAAGCGCCAGGCTGTAGGAGCCGTCGTCCGTGGCCGTCCCCTGGTCGTTCGTCACGCGGTACAGGCTCACGAAGACCCCCAGCATGCCGTCCGCGAGGAAGTTGTTGTTGAGCATCAGGCCGTCCTCGCGCGAAGGGGCGAACGCGCTCGTAGCCGCGGACCGCTCCATGAAGCTGATGAACCGGCTGCTGGTCAGCTCCTCGAGGCTGAGCGGCTGCTTGAAGTGGCCGGCCGTGAACATCCCCGCGACGCCGAGCTTCTTCAGCCCCATGTAGACGTCCTTGAGCGCGACGGTGCCGCCGGCGAAGTCGACCTGGAGCTTGTAGAACGCGTTCGTGAAGATCGTCCCGTCCGCCTCGAGCCTCACCGTGCGGAAGTAGCTCGCGTCCTCGGTGTCCGCGCTCGGGTAGTCGTCGGACGAGATCCAGACGTTGTCCCAGAAGGCCCGCCCGCCGACGTGCATCGAGAACGCCCCGTCGGCCGTCGACAGCGTCAGCCCCTTCCCGGGCTTCCACTCGACCGCCATGGTCCGCGCCGGGGCCGAGGGCGCCGTGGCGGCCAGATAGGTCTCCACCTCCTTGGCCAGCGAGGGGTTGGCGCCCGACTCCGCCGCCGCGTGCGGCGCCGCGAGCCAGGCCAGGCAGGCCAGAAAGGCTGCGGCCCTCGGACACAAGATCATCCCCTACTCCTTTCCGTCGACGTGCGGTTGCGGTCAGTCCGACGGCATCGGCGACTGCACGATGACGCCGACCCTCTGGACGACATCGCCGGACACGTAGGCGACATAGGTGTCCTCCGAACGACGGACCCATGCCCACTCGGTCCACGTCGCCGCGATCTCCTCGCCGGCGCGCCCAAACTGGTACAGGAACCTGCGCCGCTCGCCACTGGACACGACGTCAGGCTCGCCCATCACCGTCTTCAACTCGTCGGCCGACATCCCCTGCCGGATCCGCTGATGGTTCCCGACATCCAGCTCGTCGCGGAACCTGCCCGTCGTGCACGCTCCCAAGAGCGTCGAGACGACCAACGCGATACGCCGAGCCGTGTCCATTTCGCACGTCCTCCAAGCAGAGAGGACGAACGTCCCCGCCCCGCGATTGCGGCGTCAGCTGGCTCCCTGGATGTCGACTCCATGGTGGCTGTCCTGTGCGACACTCGCGGAGCCTCGCGGGCCGCGGCGCGGCCGGCAGTCGGACGCCCCCTCGGCGCGTGCCTTCCGCCGGATTCCGCAATCACGGGGACACCATGTTCGTCCTTCCGGTAGAGGCCACGGCCGCGCGCCACCGACGTTCCCGGGGGGCGGGGTGGTCTCACGCGGTCTGGGATGCCCTCCGACGTCGAGCTGAACGATCTCCTGCGGCGGGGATTCCGCTACGCCCTTGCGCTGACGCACGCGGGTCCACAGGCGGAAGACCTGTTGCAGGACGCGATCCTGGCGGTCCTGCGCCAACGGGGGCCGCTGAACCCCGGGTACCTGATCACGGCGATCAGGAACCGGTTCATCGACCTGCGCAGGCGGGACCGGCTCGTCGTCATGCGCGCACTCGACGACGTGCCCGAGCCGGCGGTCTACGCGGGCTTCGACGAGCCGGCCGGGGACGTGGACGACAAGCGACTCGTTCGCGCGCTCGCGACGCTGCGTCCCTCCGAGCGGGAGGCCATCTATCTCCACTGCGTGGAGGGCTACACGGCGCAGGAGATCGCCGATCTGACGGGGCAGCCGCGCAACACGGTCTTGAGCCTGCTGCACCGGGGCCGGCTCCGGGCGCGGGCCAGCTACGCGCCGCCGCAGGAGGGAGCGCACGGATGAGCGATCCGACGTTCCGCGCCCGGGTTCGAGCCTACTACGAGGGTCGTGAGCTGCCGCCGGAGCGGCTGGGCCGCCTGCGCGAGCTGGTCATGACATCTCGGTCGCGGGCCAGCCGTTGGCGCATCGCAGCCATCGCGTCGGCTGCGGCAGCGGTGGTGACGGTCGCCCTCGTCCTCCTCCTGTCCGGGCGCGGCGAGCCTCCCACGGTGGCGCTGGCTCGCGAAATTGCGCGGGACCACCAGAAGAACCTCGACCCGGAGATTCGGGGGACCGACTACGACGAGGTCGGAACCCGGCTCCCGAGGCTCGGATTCCCGCTCGTCGCGCCGCGCGCCCCGCTGGGCGACGGGCTGCAGCTGGCCGGTGCGCGCTACTGTTCGCTGCGGGGCTGCACCGCTGCACAGATCCGCCTCGTCCGGCGCGATGGCCGGCCGTGCACGCTTTACGAGGTCAGGGACGTCACGGACTTCGGGGACATCGGGCAGGGGCACTTCGAGCTGGACGGCGTGTCCGTGGACATCTGGCGGCAGGATGGGCTTCTCCTCGGCCTGGCGGTGACGACCGAACCCTGAGAGAGCCTCGGCCGCTCCGGTGCACCAAGCCGCGCCGGCACGGCGTCGGCGCGTTGCAGGGTCTCCACAAGGGAGGGGCCCGGGGTCCGCAGAGTTGACGGGGCCGACCGTCGCGGCCGGCAATGTCGCAATCAAGCGGAGGCCCCCGTTCGTCTCCGCTATCACGGGGGTCGGATCATACGCGTCGAGGGTCTGGGTCGCGACCGTGACCGCGCTCGGGGCACGTCTGTGCCCAGAGCACCCCGGGACGAACTCCGGCATGCGGCCATGGGGTCGTCGAACCCGATCCGCTACCGGGGCGCGAGCCGGGCGCGCGCAGCCTTGTGTGGCGTGGACCGGCGAGCGGTTGACCGAGCGGTTGACGGCATCCTCTCGAGTCGTCCCGGGTTCGCGGGCCTTTGGAGTGCCGCCTCCATGCCAGCACGGAGGAGGGAGCGACGTCGTGATCCGTCTCGCGCTCAGGAACCCCCATCTCATCGTCGTCATCGCCTTGGTCGCGGCCGTGCTCGGCGCCGTCGCCCTCGGCGAGATTCCGACCGACCTCCTGCCGCAGTTCAAGACGCCCGCGATCCAGATCCTGACGCTCTATCCCGGCATGCCCGCCGAGGTGATGGAACGCGACATCATGTCGCGGCTCGAGCGGTGGACGGGGCAGTCGAACGGGATCGAGCACCAGGAGGCGAAGGCGATGCAGGGCGTCTGCATCGTCAAGGACTTCTTCCACGAGGAGATCGACCCGAACACCGCGATGTCGCAGGTCACCTCGCTCGCGATGTCGGACCTCTACTACCTCCCGCCGGGCACCGTGCCGCCGATGGTGATGCCGTTCGACCCCACGGCGTCGATCCCGCTCTGCCTCGTCTCGGTCTCTTCCGAGGCGCTCACGGAGAAGCAGCTCTACGACATCGCCTACTTCGACATGCGCAACCAGCTCCAGGCGATCTCCGGGGTGATCGCGCCCGCGGTCTACGGCGGGGTGCTGCGGCGCATCCTCGTCCACGTCGACCGGGCGAAGCTTGAGGCCCGCGGGCTCTCCCCCATGGACGTCGTGCGGGCGACCCAGAAGTCCAACGTCCTCATCCCGACCGGCAGCGCCCGCTTCGGCGAGATGGAGTACCTGATCGTCTCGAACGCCATGGTGCCGAAGGTCAAGGACCTCGACGACATCCCGATCGCCGTCCGCGACGGCCGCCCCGTGTTCATCCGCGACATCGGCAGCGCCGAGGACACGCACGAGATCCAGACGAACATCGTCCGGGTCAACGGCCGACGGCAGGTCTACATCCCGATCTACCGGCAGCCGGGCGCGAACACGATCGAGATCGTGGACGCGGTCCGCGACCGCGCGGCCACGATCCTCCAGCGCATGAGGACGCTCTACCCGGAGGCGCAGGACCTCCGCCTCGACGTCGTCATGGACCAGTCGCGGCGCGTCCGCGAGTCCATCGGTGAGCTGGAAGTCTCGGGGGGGCTCGGGGCCCTCTTCGTCGTCGCCGTGATCCTCCTGTTCCTCGCGAGCGTCAGGTCCACGGCGATCGTCCTCGTCGCGCTCCCCCTCTCTCTCCTCGCGGCGTTCTTCGGCCTCTTCCTCACGCGCGACACGCTGAACGCGATGACGCTCGGGGGGTTCTCGCTCGTGGTCGGGATCCTCATGGAGCAGGCGATCGTCGTCCTCGAGAACGTCTCGCGTCACCGGGCCATGGGCAAGACCGGACTCCAGGCGGCTCTCGACGGCGCGGCCGAGGTCGCGCTCCCCGTCTTCCTGTCGACGCTCACCTCTGTCGTCGTCTTCTTCCCGGTCATCTTCCTGCGCGGCATGGCCGGCTTCCTCTTCACGCCGCTCGCGCTCGCGGTCACGTTCGCGCTTGCCGCGTCCTACCTCGTGGCGCTCACCGTCGTTCCCGCCGCCTGCGCGAAGTTCCTGCGGCCCCCCCGCGAGCGGGAGGGACTGTTCGGGCGCCTCGCGCGGGCCTACGCGGGCGTCCTGAGCGCGTCGCTCAGGTGGCGGCACGTCGTGGCCGCCGGCGCGACCGCTCTCGTTGTTGCGGCCTTCGCGAGCGGGTCGACCCTCGGCCGCGAACTCTTCCCCCCGGCCGACGCAGGGCAGTTCATGGTCCTCGTGCGGGCGCCGTCCGGGACGAGGCTCGAGGACACGGAGCGGCGCCTCGCGGAAGTCGAGCGCGCCCTGGCGGAACTGGTGGGGAAGCCCGATCCCGGCGGTGCCGACGCCTCGTCGGACACGCGAATGCTAATCACCAACATCGGCGTCTTCCTCGACTGGCCCGCCGCCTACACGCCCAACTCCGGGCCGATGGACACCTTCGTCCTCGTCCAGCTCAAGGACGAGCGTAGAAGGAGCGCCCTCGAGCATGCGGCCGATCTCCGGCGCGAGCTCCCGCGCCGGTTCCCGGACCTCGAGTTCGCCATCGACACCGGCGGGATGCTCACAGCGGCGCTCAACCAGGGGCTCCCCTCCCCCATCGACATCCAGGTCGAGGGCTCGAAGCTCGAGGTGCTCGACGAGATCGCGCACGCGATCGCAAGGGAGTGCCGCGGGGTCGACGGGGCCAAGGACATCCGCGTCGCGCAGCGGATCGACTTCCCCGCGATAGAGGTGGAAGTGGACCGGACGAAGGCCGCCTACCTCGGCGTGACCCAGGAGGACGTCGTCCAGAACATCGTCACCGCGACCAACTCCTCCGTCTCCTTCGCGAAGTCCTTCTGGATCGACCCGAAGAACGGGAACCACTACTTCATCGGCGCGCAGTACCCGGAGGAGGCGATCCAGTCGGTCCAGACGCTCGAGGACGTCCCCGTCACCGGACCCGACGCCGAGGCGCCGGTGTCCGTCCGCAACCTCGCGCGCTTCCGCCGCACGACGCTGCCCGCGGTCATCAACCACAGGAACATCACGCGCGTCTTCGACGTCTACGTGAATGCCGAGGGCCGCGACGTGGGAAGCGTCGCCGCCGAGGTGGAGCGCCGCATCGAGAGCGCCCCGGCGCTGCGCACCCTGCGCGACAAATACGAGAAGCAGGGCTACCGCATCGCGGTCCGAGGCGAGTACCAGAGCCTCAAGGAGTCCTTCTCGCAGTTCGCGCGCGGCTTCGGCATCGCGGCGCTTCTCGTCTACCTCGTGATGGTGGCGCAGTTCCGGTCGTTCCTAGACCCGCTGATCGTCTTCCTCGCCGTCCCGCTCGGCCTCGTGGGCGTCATCGGCGCCCTCCTCGCGACCGGGACGGCATTCAGCATCCCCGCCTTCATGGGGGTCATCATGACGATCGGGCTCGTCGTCGACTACACGATCATCCTCGTCGACTTCACGAACCGGCTGCGGCGCGAGGGGCGGAGCGCCGCGGAGGCGGTGACCGAGGCGGCCCGCCTGCGTCTGCGCCCGATCCTTATGGTGTCGCTCGCCTCGGCCGCCGCGGTGCTGCCCCTCGCGATGGGCACGAGCACGAACGCGCCGCTCGCGCGCGCGGTCCTGGGCGGCGTCGTGGCCGCGGCCTTCTTCACCCTGTTCGTGATCCCCTCCTTCTACCTGATCCTCGCGGGCCGCCGGCAGGTTGCCACGCGGGAGGAGAGTCCCGCATGAGACGAATCGGTCTTGCCGCCCTCCTCTGCCTGACGGCGGCGCGAGGCCAGGAGGCGACGGTCGGCGTCGTCAAGGCCGAGCGGCGGGAGCTGAGCCGGACGGTCTCGATCCCGGCGACGCTACTGCCTTACGAGGAGGCGACGCTCGTCGCACACGTCACGGGATACGTCCGCGAGGTGTCGGTGCGGGAGGGCGCGCGGGTGAAACGCGGCGACGTCCTCGTGGCGATCGACGTTCCGCTCCTCGCGGAGGACATGGCGCGGGCGGAAGCGGCGATCCGGGAGGCGGAGGCGTCCCGCGCAGCCGCGGAGGCGCAGGCCGCGGTCGCGGCCGCCGACGTTAGGACGCGGGAGGCGGCCGTCGCACGGGCCCGGGCAGACGCGCAGCTCCGGCAGCTCCAGCTCGCGCGACTCCGGACGCTCCGCGGCGAGCGGGCGGCCACCGGGGAGCAGGTGGAGAACGCCGAGGCCGAGGCCAAGGTCGCCGAGGCGAACGTGGTCGCCGCGGAGGCCTCCGTGGGCGCCGCGCAGTCGGCGGTGGAGGCCGCGGCTGCGGCCGTGCGCCGGACGGAGGCCGCGGTCGCGTCGGCCAAGGCCGAGGTCTCGCGCCTCGATGCGATGGCCCGGCTCTCGAGGATCGAGTGCCCCTACGACGAGGCTCTCGTCACGGCGCGGCACGTCGATCCGGGCGCGCTCGTCCGCGCGGACGCGACGGCGCTCGTGACCGTCATGAACGTCGCCAAGCTGCGCGCGGTCATGAACCTCGACGAGCGCGACGCGGTCCGCGTGGCCAAGGGCACGCCGCTCCAGCTGACTCCGGACGCTCTGCGCTCCGCCGCGCGGTCCGCGGAGGTGACGCGCGTCGCCGGGGCGATCGACCCCTCCACGCGCACGATGCGGATCGAGGCGGACCTCGACAACGCCGACAGCGTCCTAAAACCCGGGATGTTCGCGGCGGCGGACGTGACGGTGTTGCGCCGGCCCGAGGCGATCGTCCTGCCGGCGCGCTGCCTCCTGGGCGACGGGAAGTCCGTCTACGTCGTGCGCGAGGGCGTCGCGAGGCGACAGGCGGTGCGCATCGGCATCGACGACGGCGTCGTCGTCGAGATCGAGGAAGGGGTGTCCGCGGGGGAGGAGGTCGTCGCGACGGGCAAGGAAGGGCTCGCGGACGGCGTGAAGGTGACGGCGCGCCCGGAGAAGAGCTCGTGAGGCGCGTCCTTGCCATCGCGCTCGCCCTCGCGGGGTGCGCGGCCCCGCCGCCCTACGACCTGGACCCGGGCTCCCTGCCCCCTGCGGCCCCCGCAGCCCCCCCGGACGTCTCTCCGATCGGCGACGGCTGGTATCCGGTCGATGCCGCGTCGGTCGCGCTGCTCGCGGGCGAGCGGGGCATCGCCGTGCGCGAGCAGGAGGCGAGGCTCGAGGCGGCGGCCGCCGCTGAGAAGCAGGCCGAGCGCGCCCTCTGGCCGTCGCTTCAGCCGCGCCTCCTTTTCCAGACCTACGACGGCCGGATCCAGGACACCTCGGGCCAGTTCCTCGACGTCGACAAGCAGAGCCTCGCCACGGGCGCGGGGGTCGTCCTCTCCCTCGACGTCGTCGAGTCGCGCGTGCGGCTCCTCGCGGCACGGCGCCGGGCGGAGGCCGCGCGCGAAGGCTCGGAGGCGGTCCGCCGCGCGACCGCGCTCGACGGGCTCGAGCGATACGAGGATCTCGTCGCGGCACAGGGCGAGCTGGCGATCGCCCGCGATGTGCTCGCGGGCGCCACGGCCGTCGCGGAGGCGGAGCGGGCCCGGGCGCGGGCCGACGCGGCGCTCCGGGCCGACCTCCTGCGCGCCGAGGCGCAGGAGGAGGCGGCGAAGGGTGAGGTCGTGAGAGCCGAGGCGCGCTTCCGCGAGGCGTCGGCGCGACTCGCTGCGGCGCTCCGGATCGACCCCCGCACGACGCTCTTCGTGGCCGAGGCCCGGGCGGAGCCGATCGACCTCGTGGCGGACGGGACGGCGCTCGACGATCTGATCGCCGAGGCGACTGGAGCGCGGCCGGAGCTCGCCGAGGCCGCGCTGCTCGTCGAGGCGGCGGAGCTGGAGGAGAAGGCCACCCGCGTCGCGCCGTGGGCGCCGAGGGTCGTCGCCGGCTACGGCGCCGACGGGTTCGGGCCGAACTTCGGCGACCTCGCCGACCGGGAGCAGTTCGCCGTAGGCCTCGAGTGGACGCTCTCGTTCGAACGGTTCGGCCGGCGGGACGAGGCGAGGGCGCGGGCGCGCGCCGCACTCGTCGCGAGCGTGCGACGGCGCGAGGAGATCATCGAGGCGGTCGTCCGGAACCGCGAGGCGGTGCGCGCGGCGGCCTCCGGCATCGAGAGCGCGCGCCGTCGCGTCGAGGCGAGCGAGGAGGCGCTGCATCTCGTCGAGAAGCGCGAGGAGAGCGGCGCCGCGCTGCTCGTCGAAGTGCTCCTCGCCCAGCGCGACCTCGCCCTCGCCCGCCGGGACGTCCTCGCCGCGGTCCTCTCCCAGAACCGGGCCGAGCGAAGGCTCTACTTCGCGCTCGGCCGGGGCGCGGATGCCGCGGCGCCCGGGTGAGCCCACAGCCGGTACACTTGGCTCGTGATCCCTGGAGACTTGCGTGTCTGTCCGAGTTCCGTTGGGCTTCAGGGCTTGATGTCCGTCCTGTGCTCCGTCGCTGTGATCGGGCCGCCTGCGGAGGCCGAGACGCTCGAGCGGGAGCCGAGTGTCTCTCACGACCGTCATCGAGGACGAGCACGATGCGCCTGCCAGTCGCCCTGGCCCGTCGGCCGGCCTTCGCGGCGAGGAGCGGGATCGTGACGTTCCCGCTCGCGAATGCGGAGGAGGCCTACTCGCGCATGATGAGCGGCAAGGCGCGCTTCCGCGTGGTACTCGATGTCAGGTAGGGCGATTGCGGATGTCCTTGGGTTAGCCCGGCGAGGTTCCGCCGACTCTTGGTCCAAGAGTGTCCAGGCCTCTCGATGCGCATCTTATGGTGCGAGCCGTCTTATGTGGACCTCGCGGCGCGGGTGCCCCTTCTCGGCGGCCTCCGGCGCGGGGCGCTCCACATAATCCTGCCGCCGCCCGATGGCCTCGAGCTGCGCG
>Ga0187893_10012896_pt1 | contig 11754 bp, 4 predicted proteins | sample MA1701074metaG_FD_139574 | JGI IMG/M metagenome (GOLD analysis project Ga0187893, IMG submission 139574) | White microbial mat communities from a basaltic lava cave in the Kipuka Kanohina Cave System on the Island of Hawaii, USA - MA170107-4 metaG ... | reverse complement strand
TTCTCGTCGGAACTTGCCGGTCGCCCGTTGGCGATCGAATCTTCTTCCGCCCGACTGCCCCAGCTAAATCCAAGCCTTTGGCCCAGTTCCCCGCATTCACCATGTCGGATGCGGAATCGCTGCATCCATGTCGCACACCCGCCGTGCAGTGTTGGATTTCAGAAAAGGTGTAAATGTGAGACTCTCGATATTTGCCGACCCGCAAAAAAAAGATTTCCCTACGAAGCTTGTGAAGTTGTGTTCGGCGAGCAGAGATCTCCAAGGAAACTACAGCGCAAGCACTGATAGTGTTTGACAGTCCTAGTCTCATGTCATCAACTGGAATGTGCCGCTTATGGGCACAAGCTATGCGCGTCCCCACAAAAAGTCAATAAGCTTGGGTTGTTTGTCACCAGTTCTCGGTTCTTGTCAAATCGATCCGGATCTTGTTTCCGGCCGAGCCCTTGAACACCAGGATCAGGGCGCTGTCTAGGCTGGCGTCCTACTCAGCGGAAGTAGGAAAGCCGCGGGTTGGCACCGCCGGATGGTCGCTAAGATTTCGCTCAGAAAGATCCTTCAGCGAGACAGGCCTTGCCCGCGTCTTGCTTCGAGTTTCTGGTGTTTCGTTTCCAACGAGGGAGCGGGCCCTGGTTAGGAAAGGGCCCTAGGCAAGAGGGGCGGATGGAGTGAAAGGGGGTCGGCAGCACGCCTCCGCAGGATCTTCAACATTCGTTGCGTGCTGACAGGCACCTGGAACGGAAGGAGCGTGAATTGCCCAGGGCTTTTGCTTGGGCCAGCGGCGTGCGCGATGGCTCAGAAGAAGCATTGCTTCTCGATGTTTGCGGATTTGCCCATGTCGATTTGTCGATTTTGTCCATTGACTTTATTGTGTTAACAGGAATAAAGTGTGTGTTCTCTTTCTCCTAACAAACAATCGCACGTAGCCGTTAAGCGGCCTCTTCCGCAAGAGAGTTCAGCGTCACCAAAGCGACTTCACCAGTTCGTCTACCGCCGCTCAAGCAAGATGACCAATCCAACTTATGGAGGTAGCTATGAGGACTGAGGATCATGCCACGCGGTTAAGAACTCGTGTTGTGTTAACGTTGATGATCTTTTTCTTCTCAGGGTTTGTGAGTCCGGGCAACCATCCGAACCGGACGCTGGGAGGTCAAGTTTTAGATTCACAGCCAGCGTCGGCGGGGGCTGCCGGGTCAAGCAAGGCCGAGGTCGTGTCCGCTTACGGCAAGCTGCCGCTGAGCTTTGAGGCCAACCAGGGCCAGACCGATAGCCAGGTGAAGTTTTTGTCCCGTGGCAACGGTTACGCGCTGTTTCTGACTTCAACCGAGGCGGTACTGGCCTTGGATAAGCCTGACACACCAACTCCACAGATGGAGCGCAGCTTAGCCAGCAATTCCAGGGCTCAAGTAGAAGCGTCATCCGGCGAACATGCCATTGTACGCATGAAGCTCGTCGGCTCCAGTTCTGAGGTTCGGGTTGAGGGCGTGGACAAGCTGCCGGGTACAAGCAACTACTTTATTGGCAAAGATCCCAAGAAGTGGCGCAGCAAGGTGCCGAACTATGCCAGGGTCCATTACCAAAGTGTCTATCCAGGGATTGACCTGGTCTACTACGGTAACCAGCGACAACTGGAATACGATTTCGTGGTTGCTCCTGGTGCCAGTCCTGGATTGATCCAGCTTGCCTTCGAGGGCGCGGACAAGCTGGAAGTGAATGTTCGCGGAGACCTGGTGGTGCACACCAGCACGGGCCCACTTGAGCAACGCAAGCCCCTTATTTACCAGGAGGTGGAAGGGCGCAAGCGGGAAATTGTAGGAGGGTACGTGCTTCAGGGGGAGCGACAGGTTGGTTTCCAGGTGGACTCTTTTGATCGAAACAGACCTCTGATTATCGACCCAGTGTTAGTGTACTCCACCTACCTCGGCGGTGGGGCCCCTGACGAGGGTTTCGGCATCGCCGTGGATGCCACGGGCAGTGCCTACGTCACGGGCGAAATTCAGTCCGCGGATTTCCCGACTACCCCCGGAGCCTACGATACCTCCTTAAATGGCGCCATAGACGCCATAGACGCCTTCGTGACGAAGCTCGATTCCACCGGGACGTTCCTGCTCTACTCCACATACCTGGGCGGCGGCGTTCCCGCAAGCGGCAGCAGCAGCAGTGACGGTGGCCGGGGGATTGCCTTGGATTCTGATGGCAACGCCTACGTAACGGGCTTCACCACTTCAGCCGACTTCCCGACTACCCTGGGCGCCTTCGATAACTCCTCTAGCGGCTCTGGCTCTACCGACGCCTTCGTGACCAAGCTGAATGCCACCGGCTCAGCCCTGGTCTACTCCACCTATTTGCACCGTGCCCTGGGCCACGCGATTGCCGTGGACGTCACTGGAAACGCCTACGTCACGGGCCGAGCCGATTCCAACTTCCCGACCACTCCGGGCGCGTTTGATATTACACCCCCCAACGGCAACGGTGACGCCTTCGTGACCAAGTTGAATACTACTGGCTCTGCGCTGGCTTACTCCACCTTCGTAGGCGGCGAGGGTTTTGACGAGGGACACGCGATCGCCGTGGATGCCGCCGGCAACGCCTACACAACGGGCTTCACCACTTCGCCCGACTACCCGACCACCTTGGGCGCATTCGATACCTCTAACCCTTTTGGCGTGAGCGGTCGCGAGGCGTTCGTGACCAAGCTGAATGCAGCCGGCTCGGCCCTTGTCTACTCCACCTACTTAGGCTCAAGCAGCGTGGACGAGGGAAACGGCATCGCTATAAATGCCGCGGGCGAGGCCTTAATCGCGGGCACCACGCAGGCCGCCGACTTCCCGACCACTCCGGGCGCATTCGATACCACTTTCGCTGGTCTTAGCGATGCTTTCGTGACGAAGCTGAATGCTACCGGGTCGGCGCTGGTCTACTCCACCTACCTGGGCGGCGGTAGCGATGACCTGGGCCACGCGATTGCCGTGGACGCCACTGGAAACGCCTACGTGACAGGCGTCACCTTTTCGTCCAACTTCCCGACGACTCGTGATGCCTTCGATACCTCCTTCAATGGCGGCATTGTCGACGCCTTCGTGACCAAGCTGAATGCCACCGGCTCAGCCCTGGTCTATTCCACCTACCTTGGGGGTAGTAGCGATGACCGGGGCCGCGGGATTGCCGTGGACGCCACTGCCAACGTTTACGTGACCGGCGTCACTACGTCGCCCAACTTCCCGACGACGCCGGGGGTGGTCGATACCGTCAACGAGAGCGGTGACGCTTTCGTAGCGAAGATCGACGACGGGCCTCCGGGCACGTCGACCGCGGATATCTACCTCCACGGGGCAGGCCCCAATGCTAATCCTGCCACGTTGTTCCTGGATAGCAGCGCTCCGGCCGCCACTCATCCGAAATTCAAGGACTCAGCGGCCGTACAGTTTGCCGGGGGCAACGCGTGGAAACAGATCGGCATGTGGACAGCGCTGCCGGAAAGCTCATCCACTACTCTTAGTAACGTCGGCGATTTCCATGGCTGGGTAGGCCTCAAGAATAGTGACGACCAAGGCACGCAATTCGATCTACGTACCGAGGTCTACAAGAACAGTATGCTTGTGGCATCGGGTACCACCCAGTGTATCACCGGCGTAACGCGAAATCCGAACCTTGCGAAGGAAGTCACGGTAGACTTCGACCCGCTCGCGCCTGTGCTGCTTGCACCCGGCGACGTCCTGTCGCTACAAGTGCTCACGCGGATTGGGACCAACCCGGACGGCTCGAAGTGTCCGGGTCCGGGCGGGAGCCACAGCAATGCAGTCGGATTGCGCCTGTACTTCGACGCGGTAAGCCGGCCGTCCAGGTTTGATGCGACCTTCGCGCCATAGCAGCGGGACAGTGGCGAGACCAAAGCCAACGTCGAATCCTCTTGAGTACCTCTGAGATGCGACCAGGCGAACTTCGGACTGTCGACGGTTCGGGTCCTACTGTTTTCGTTGAAGTGACTAGGGTCCATTCTCGAATCTGTTGGTTCTTCCGCCTGTGGTCTTTCAGAAGAGGGAGCTGGCCCTGCTGAAGCAAATGCCCTGGGCAAGAGGGGCAGATGGAGTGGAAGGGCCTGGCAGCACGCTTCCGTACCATTCTCCACGTTCCTTGCGTGCTGACAGGCGCCTGGAACGGAAGGAGCGTGAATTGCCCAGGGCTTTTGCTTGGGCCAGCGTGCACGCCGCTGTCAGCGTTGGCAAGGTTGTTTGCGCTGTCTGCAAACTGCCTTGCCAATGCGTTGGCGTGCTGAGGGGTGGGTCGCGGGAACAGAATGAATGCGGCCGGAGGCCTACTCCTGGGCCTCTAAAAAAGGCATGGCCATCACGGGTCTTGGAGCGCACCCTGAATTCACAAGTTGAGGGTCGTCTTTCTTGCCTTTCGGCGGCAGTTTTCAATTCGGACAAGATTCGCTATTCTGATTCCGTCCATTGAACATTGCGCTACAGATATGAGGAGGCAGGGGTTGTCCAGTTACTCAAAGAATCGGGTATCAGAAAGGCGAGAGTCGGAAAGTAGAGCGTCTCGCGATCAGGGTCGACCTCAACGCTTTTCATCCCGAGCGACCCTTCTCGCATTGCTTTTGCTTGATTTCGCGGTCTACGCTGAGCCTCCGCGCGATTCGCCTTCCATACGACCTGCTGCGAAAACTTCTAGCCTTCCCGAATCGTGTGTGGAATTGGGAAGCTCATCCACAGAGATCTCGCGCCTGATTCAGAACGCAGTTTCTCGGTCTTCCGCTACGGCGTACCGAACGCTCGGTGAGCACTTTGGCGATATCAACGAGTTTTCTTGTTCCATCGCCGCTTACGAACTGGCTTTGAAGTTGGATCCGAGGTCTCTGCAAACACGCCAGAACCTTGGGCTCACCCTGATACAAACAGGAGACCTACACCGGGCTGCCAAGGAACTTCGTGAAGTCATTACTCAGCAACCGGGCTCGTATCTCGCTCACAACGGTCTCGGGTTAGCTCTGGAAGGTTTAGGAAACCTGGCGGCAGCTCGAGACGAGTTCGATGCCGCAGTGAATCTCAACCCGCGTTTTGCTCTTGGGTATTTCAACCTTGCTCATGTCGCCAGCAGTGAGAGCCACCCCGCCGCCGCTGTTTTCTATGCCGAGAAAGCTGCGAGTCTCGAGCCCAGGGAACCTGCGTATCAGTTAGCTCTAGGCATCGCCTACTCACAAAACCAGGAGTTTCAGAGATCGATTGAAGTCTTGACGAAGCTAGTTGCCGCGTATCCCGACCTCACCGAGGCGTATCACAACCTAGGGACTGTGTATGCGAAAAAAAAGGACTTCGACGCCGCAGTTCGCAATTATCGCCAGGCTCTGAAGCTCGACCCTGGCAATCACGAAGCCCTCCTGTCACTGGGAATCGCCCTGGTAGCAAAGGTACAACCCGTTGAGGCACTTCGGGTGTTGAACGAGTACTTGGACCGGCGGCCTCGAGATTTTCAAGGCTACTATTGGCGGGGCCGTGCCTACAAGGACTTGTCCCGCCATCAGGAAGCGGCTGAGAGCCTGGAACAGGCTTCCCGCTTGAATGCCGATGACTATGAAGTGCGTTTTAATTTTGGTGTCGTCCTGGTTCAATTGGGCCGGCTGTCAGAGGGAGTTCGGCAGCTGCAGCTAGCGAAGGCATTGAACCCTCAGGGTACGGATGTGCGATATCAACTCGCCAGTGTCCTGCGTCGGTTGAACGACTCAACCGCAGCAAACGAAGAATTGAGGGTCTTTCAAGAGCTGAAAAACCGCGATCAGCGGAAGGCGAGGGCTGTTCAGTTCCACAACGAAGGAGATGCATTCTTAGCGAAAGAAGAATTTGGGAAAGCTGCCGAGCAATATCGTCAGGGCCTGGAGCTAGACCCAGACAATCCGCGCTTGCACTATAATCTCGCTTTGGCATTTAAGGGTTCGGGCAATCAGGAGGAGCAGAGGAGAGAGTTAGAGGCCGCCATTCGTTTGGACTCGAATTTGGCACCGGCCTATTACTGGCTTGGTCAGCTCTACCGTGCTCAAGGCAATCTGACGGACGCGGAGCAGAGCCTGAAAGCCGCCATTGCCATCGATCCTCAGCTCTTGCAGGCGAAGGAAAGTCTTGCATCGTTACGCAAGGGGCGGCGAGCAGACCGGTAGCATGATCAGCCATTGCCTCCCAGCGCGCCGTGAAGAGCGAAGGATCAAGTATGAGAATTTGCAGGGGCCTCAAGCTGGTTTTTTGGGTGCTAACGAACCTATGCATCCTTTTCGCCAATCCTCCCCATCCTGTTGTGGCAGCTGAGAAGAAAGCACCGCCGGGAACTCCAGCCGCGAATGGCCTGGCCCAACACCTCCGATCAATCCCCCAACCCAACCTCGACGCAGTTCAAGCCGGGGTCAAGGAACAGATAGAAGCTGCGTGGGCAGAGTTGCAAGCCGCTTCCCAGCGCGCGGGGAGCGACAAAGCCAGAATGGCAGAAGCTTACGGTGAGATGGGCAAGGTGTATCACGCCTACGACTTTTCCGATGCTGCCGAGGTTTGCTACCAAAACGCAATGAACCTTGCGCCCGAAAGCTTTCTCTGGCCTTACTACTCGGGCCGGATGTTGCAAGAGAAGGGGGAAATAAAGAAATCGATCGCACAGCTCGAGTTAGCGGATAAACTCCGGCCCAATGAGATTTTCCTGCTTGTCAGGCTTGCCGAGGCACGTTTGGCAGACGGTCAGTCAGAAGCTGCTCGAGCACTCTTCGAGCGATCTCTGAAATTGGACGAGTCTCTGGCAGCTTCAATGGCGGGCCTTGGAAAAATCGCAGTTTCTGAGCGGAATTTCATGAAGGCCATCGAGCTACTAAAGAAAGCGCTTGAAATACAACCTGAAGCGGACAGTCTGCACTATCCCTTGGCAATGGCTTATCGAGGGGTAGGCGACAGACAGCGTGCGCAGGTACACCTTCAGCAGCAGGGGTCTCGGAAGCCCTCATGTCGGGATCCCCTTTTCGAGGATCTGGAAAAGCTCAAAAGGGGGGAAATGATCCTATGGAGGCGAGGCAACGAGGCCATGCATGAGGGTCGCTATGCCGATGCTGTAAAACAATATTCTGCGATGGCCGAGATCTCCAAGGACCCGCTACCAAGAATCTACCTTGGCAATGCACTCGCGGCGAGCGACAACCTGGCGGGTGCAGCCGATCAATATCAGCAGGTGCTTCGCCTCATGCCGCACAATGCCACTGCACACTACAATCTTGGAGTCATCTTGTTTCAAAGGAATGAACCCGGAGCAATCGACCATTTTCGCGCTGCCATCGCTTCGGATCCCGGTCTGAGAGTCGCTTACTTTCAACTGGCAAACGTGCTCGTGAAGAACGAAAAGTACGAAGAAGCAGTTCTTCACTATTCGCGGGTCATAGAGCTCAGCCCTGATAACGAGTTTGCGCGTCTGATGAAGGCCCTGTCGCTGGTGCGGCTTGGAAGGTATCGAGATGCCAGAACGGATCTGGAAGACGGTGTGGCGAGCTTGCCGGACAGCAGTGATCTGATCTTGGCTTTGGCAAGGCTTCTCGCCGCATGTCCAGACAAAGCCCTTCGCAATGGACCACGAGCCCTCAAACTCGTTGAACAACTGCTGAAGTCTCAGGCCTCTCCAGATTTCGAGATCGTCGAGACTTATGCGATGGCGATGGCTTCGAGCGGCCGGCTTACCGAAGCAGTTGAGCTGCAAAGAAGAATGATCGGCACTGTCGAAGGCGCTGGAAGACACGACCTAGTGAAGGTATTACAGCGAAATCTGAAACTCTATGAGCAAGGGGAGGCCTGTTCCACGCCATGGAGAGACGACGATCCTGTGTTCTCCCCCAAGCCAGGTAACATGACGTTGATTGCACCTAGAGAAACGTTGGGGATGTCGACATCTCACTAAGCTACCAGGGTATTTCAGGCATCTTGTAGTTTGCACGGCAATGTCTCCGTTGATCCTAGTCTTTTTCCTTTTCCTTATTCCGGCATTCAGCTGGCTGGGCAATGCGAGTCCTATCCAGACAGCCGGTTGTTGCCCTGTTCCCCCATCCTGTAGTCAGCTTTCCAAGCAGACTCAGGCTGCTGCGTTGATAGCTGAATTAGGCACATCGGCAGATACGTACGTCCGACTGGGAGAACTGGGGCTGGAACAAGGCGAAGTGGAATGTGCGGAGTGGGCTTTCCGAACCGCGATTGCCAAAGCGCCCCACCTTTGGAGCGCACATCATGGTCTTGGTTTGGTTTCACTTCAGAAGGGACAGGCTCAACAAGCTTTGGATGAACTGCGGATTGCCGTCCAACAGAAGCCCGACAACTCCATGGTTCACAATGCACTGGGATTGGCCTTTGAAGCGACCGGCTCGTACGAGGCCGCGGTGGAGGAATTCAAGGAAGCCCTGAGGCTCAACCCGAAGTTTGATCTCGGGCATTACAATCTCGCTCACACCCTCGGCGCCCAGAAGAAGTATCGTGCAGTGATCTTTCACCTCAAGAAGGCCATTGAGTTGGCTCCGGGCCAGCCCCACTACCAACTGTCGTTGGGAGTAGCCTACCTAGCGAACGCATCGATTGATGAAGCGATCCGGTGCCTAAGCGCACTGGTTCGTATTTCGCCCGATCTAGCTGAGGCTCACTTCCAGCTGGGTAATGCTTATCTGAAGCAGGGAAACTACGAGGTGGCGGCAAAGAGCTATCGACAGGCTTTACGGCTGGATTCTGGGAACCATTCTTTTCGCCTTTGGCTGTCCCAGGCTTTAGTGGCAGCAGGACAGAGTGAAGAGGCCATTACTAACCTCAAGGAATACTGTCAGCAACGCCCTGAAGACTTTCAAGGATTTTATTGGCTGGGGCGTGCTTTAAAGAATTTGGACAGAGCTGAGGAAGCAGTACAGGCGCTGCAACAGGCGGTCGGCATTAAGTCTGATGATTACGAAACTCGTTTTCAGCTCGGACTAATTCTGAAGCAAGTCGGATCTCTCGATCAGGCTCGCAAGGAGCTGGAAGCCGCAGGCAAGCTGAATCCCAACGTTCCGGAAGTTCATTATCAACTCTCCCAAGTTTTGGGCCGCTTAAGGAAGACAGAAGAGGCTGAACAGGAACTGCAAAGATTCCGGTTGCTGGAGAAAAAGCATCAGGAAGGAAAGACTGTCGATTCTCTTCATGCTCAGGCCAATGATGCGTTGTCCCTGGGAGAAACGCAGCGAGCGATAACGATCTTTCGCGAAGCCTTGAATCTCTCTGTGAACGATGCCCAGCTTCATTATGATTTTTCGGTGGCGTTGTCTCGGGTCGGCAATCAACCCGATCGGGAGATTCACCTTCAGCAAGCCGTCAACCTTGACCCGAATCTTGTGGCTGCCCAGTATCAATTGGGGCTGTTACACATGAATCAGGGAAAATATAGAGAGGCCGAAGTTGAATTCAAGAATACGTTGAGCGCTGACCCGCAGCACCTGGAAGCCCAGGTTAATCTCGGAGTCCTTTATGCAAAGCAGTCTAAAGCGAATGAGGCCCGAACACTATTCCGCCAGGCAATCGAAACTAACCCGAACTCGGCGCTGGCCCACGCCAATCTGGGTCTTCTCCTGGCCAACGACGGGAAAGCCGCGGAAGCAGAGCAGCACCTCAAAGAGGCGGCACGGATTCTGCCCAATGACGAAAACGTATTACGTCCCTTGGCGAGCTTGCAGTCGAAGTTGGGACACTTGTCCGAATCGGTCTGTACGTTGGAGAAATTGGCTGAGCTGCTGCCTGCTTCAGCGCAAGCGCAAATGGATCTTGGACTTTCGCTCCTGGCCCTTTATCGCTTTCCAGCAGCTCTCGACAGATTTTCGCAAGCATCCCGGCTTTCTCCACGATCCGCCACGGCTAGGTTATACAGGGGACGAACACTTTATGACCTGGGTAGACTCGAGGAAGCTCGGAAAGAACTCGAGGCTGCCAGCCGGCTTGCCCCTAGAGAAGCGACGCTTTGGTATCTGCTAGCACTCGTGGAGCGGCAATCGAAACATTCTGCTCTCTCAATCAAGCATCTTGAGCAGATGTTAAAACTCGATGCTCAAAACTCGGATGCCCTGTTCTTGCTGGGTAAAAGCTGGTTTGAAATTGGAGATCTGGAAAAGGCCGCCAGCCACTGGAAAGCCGCAGTGCAGGCTCAGCCCGATCACTGGGAAAGCCTTTACCACCTTGCCAGCTTCCTTCCCGTCCCGGAAAAGGAAACCGAGAAATATCAAGAGAGCTTACGCGCTTTGCAGACTCGTCATCAGCTGAAACAGAAGGTGGACCTCTTGCTTCGATTGGCTCAAGAGGCGGCCGCCTCCCGTCACTGGTCCGGTGCACTTGGCTACCTTCAAGAAGGCCTTACAGAGTGCGACCCTTGTGTGTCAGCGCGAGAGGTGCACAGAGGCCTTGGAATGGTTTATTGCCGGACGGGTAATCTCGATGGCGCGCTGAAGGAATTGCAGGTCGTTCTGAAACTGAGGCCAAACGACAAGACAGCCACGGATCTAGTGCGCAAGATTGAGGGAGCAAACCAGAAGGGATGTCAAGCTCCGCTCTAACCCGCCTGGAGCGTCTTATTTGCTTTTCCCGCCAATTTGGGAAGGTGTTATTCGTTTGGGCTGGTCTCTTTGCTGGGCCTCCAATTCCTTGAATGTCTTGAGCAACCGTTGAGCTTCGGCCCCCTTGTCCAGCCGAGAATAGGTGAGGGCCAGCTGATAGCATGCCTTGAGATGCTTGGGTGCTTGCCGAAGGACGGATTGAAATAATGGAAGCGCTCTTTCGAATTCCCTTTCCGTAAAATACGTATAACCCAGATGATAGAGGGCTTCGACGTGATCGGGTTGGATAAGCAGGATTTTTTCGAACCAGCGGCGGGCTTCCACAGCGTCCCCTCGTTCCAATTGAAGAATTCCAAGGTACAGGAGCGCCTCGAGGTTCTCAGCATCCACAGATAACGCTGTCTCGAGGGCCGTCTGAGCTTCCTGGGTTCGGGCCAAGTTGTAGTAAGTGAACCCAAGCTGCGAGTACGCACTTGAGGACTTAGGGTTGACGGAAGTGGCAGATCTGAATGCTTCAAGGGCCTCTTGAAGTTTGCCCAGATTGAAGAAGACCTCACCGAGCTTTACTAAGGCAAATGAATCCTTTGGTGTGAGTTCGAGATACCTTTCCAGCGAAGCTCTCGCTTCTGAGTAGCGACCCAACTCAGCGAGGCTGACGCCACGTTGAAGGTAGGCACTTGCATACGTACTCTCGGCCTTCAGCACTGCGTCGAACTTCGGAACCGCCTCAGCAAATCGCTTCTGTCGCACATAGCTGAGCCCGAGGTTATAGAGCGCGTTAGCGTGTCGTGGATTCAGTGAGAGAGCTCGCAAAAAAGCTGGCTCGGACTTTGAGTAAATCTGCTGCTCATCGTACAGTACGCCGAGAGCGTTATGCGCTTCAGGAAAACCAGGATGCAGTTCGAGGGCCTTCAATAGCGATTGCTCAGCCTCTTTTGATTGATGCTGGCGCATGCAAGAAACGGCCAGCCAGTAGCGAGCGCTTGCCGAACTCGGATGATGCGCGACCTGGATTCGAAAGAGGCGTTCCGCCTCCCTGTAGTCCCCTTTGTGAATTGCTTCGATACCACTTCTCAGTTCAGGTTCGCTGACTGAATTCAGGGGTGTTCGTTGGAAGCCAGCAAGACAAAGGCTCTGAAGAACCAAGACAGCGACTAACGTCCAATCTCTCAAATGAG
>Ga0187893_10012895_pt1 | contig 11755 bp, 9 predicted proteins | sample MA1701074metaG_FD_139574 | JGI IMG/M metagenome (GOLD analysis project Ga0187893, IMG submission 139574) | White microbial mat communities from a basaltic lava cave in the Kipuka Kanohina Cave System on the Island of Hawaii, USA - MA170107-4 metaG ... | reverse complement strand
CGCGCCTTCGTGCCTGCAATTCTATGCGGCTGATCTCCAGATTAGCCAGTGTCGTCGCTCTCTCTTCTTGATTCCGGTTAAAGAAGGGTAGAGGGACGGAAAGCGATCCGCCAACCACCTGATTTTCATCGTCGTACGCGTAAAAGGGTCCAAGCGCGACATTGGGAATTCTGCCGGCTTGAGCGAGACGTAGTTCCGCCCCACGGACCTCTACAGCAATTTGCGCGGCCTTGAGATCCGGGCGATTCTCTAGAGCGCACTTCTCCAATTCCTCTGGTGAGTGCGGGACCTTGTCCCCTCCCAGTTGGGCACGAGAGAGATCAAGCAAATTCCCACCTGTGACTAGGGACCTTTCCTCTGAGAGTCCCAAAAGCAAAAGGAGTTGCTTCTTAGCGAGCAGCCGCTCGCTTTCTCTATCGACGAGGTCACTTTGGACACGATCCCTGTCCGAGCGCAATGTATCCAAATCGAGAATCGATAAGTCCTTACGATCAAACCGCTCCTGTCCTAATTCTAAAAGAATCTCTTGGGTGGCTAGAACCTCGCGCTGGACGGCAATCTTTTCTTGCAAAGCCAGAAGATTATAAAAGGCTTGTGTTACCTCTAAGCGCAGTAGACGTTCAGCGTCTATCACCGACCACTCGGTTTGCGTGAGATTCTTTGTCGCGGCTTCCCGACGATGCCCACGTTGCCCGGCGATCTCGAACTCCTGCAGAAGGCCCACCTTGACATCGGTCACCGATCGCCCCGTGGGGGCAATAAATCGGCGGTTACGCCAGGCAACATCGACACTCAATTCAGGATTATTTTGCAACAGTAGATCTGCTTGTTGCACGCGTCCCTGGGCAATGCCAAGCGTTTGCCGCTTCGCCTTGAGATCCAGATTATTTTGGAGCGCATGCTCAATCGCTGTATTGAGGTCTAGAGAGCCAAGCAGTGTGCCGTCGTCTGCCCTGCCTTCCCACGGAGGCCACCATAAGAGAGAGAACATTCCCAAGAAAAGTACAAGAAACCTCATACCACCCCTCCATCTCTCAAGGGACGACCATATAAGAGATACAGCGCCGGGACGACGAGCATATTGAGTGCAGTAGAAGAAAGCAAGCCGAAGAGAATCACAATCGCCATCGGTGTGAGAATCTCGCTGCCTGGCTCGCCGGCACGAAAAGCCAGGGGAAGGAGCGCCAGTCCGGCGCTAAGCGCAGTCATCAAGATAGGAGAGAGCCGCTCCATCGCACCCTGTTCGACTGCCCCACGAAAGTCTTCCCCTTCTTCCTCCATCAGATGGCGTATATGCGCCACCAGCATGATGCCGTTTCTGGCAGCAATACCAAAAAGCGTGATGAACCCAATCAACGAAGCGACGCTGAGCACCTCTCCTGACAGGAAGACGCCGAAGACCCCGCCGATAAGCGCCAGCGGTAAATTGACCAGGATAATGAGGGCATCGCGCAGAGACCGCAGCGCCGCTGTCAGCAGCAGTACGATGCCGACGGCAACCAGTATACCAAGGAAACCAATGGTCCGCGTAGCCTCCTCAGCGCTTTCAAACTGACCACCGTAGACTACGTAGTACCCCTTGGGGAGTTGCACCTTCGCCTCTACTGCTCGCTGGATATCGCGCACCACCCCTTGCAGGTCGCGTCCGGCCACGTTGCAACTTACGACAATCCGGCGTTGGACATCTTCCCGGTTGATGGTGTTGGGGCCTAAGTCTGTGTTGATCTCTGCTAACAGACTAAGCGGCACTTTGCCGCCGAGGGGAGTGTCTATGAGAGTGGAGCGAATAGCGTCAAGGTCCTGCCGGCTCGCATCATCATAGCGGACGATGAGATCGAAGCTCCGCCGGCCTTCCAGGATGCGGGAGACGGTTCTTCCCCCAAAGGCGGTCTCCATCGCCTCGGCCACGTCTTCCACTCTCAACCCCACCCGCGCAATGCGCTCCCGATCAAAACGAATCTGCAAGAGCGGGATATTCGTTTGCTGTTCGACGCTGAGGTCCACCACGCCGGGAATCGCTGTCATCAATCTGCGCACCTCTTGCGCCAAGCTGCGAAGTTGCTGGAGGTTGTCGCCAAAGATTTTGACGGCGATATTCGCACGTGTACCGGAGAGCATATGATCGATGCGGTGAGAGATCGGCTGCCCGATGGTGATGGTCATTCCTGGCACGGCAGTCAAGGCGCGGCGCAGTGCTTGCAGGAATTCTTCCTTCGCGCGTTCCTGCATCTTGAGGCCGACGTCGATCTCTGCTGCCTCTACTCCCTGAGCATGCTCGTCCAACTCGGCTCTCCCTGTCCGGCGGGCCGTGGTCTGTACCTCGGGAAAAGAGAGCAGGATCTCCTCGACCCTTTGCCCAAGTTCGTTTGATTCGGCCAGTGAGGTACCCGGTAGCGTCACGGTATTGATGGTCAAAGTTCCTTCATTGAACTCCGGCAGAAATGCTCGACCCAGGAGCGGGACAAGGGCGATTGTGCCTGCGAACAGCACCACTGCGGCGGCGATCACCACACGAGGCCAGTGGAGTGCAACCGCCAAAATCTTCTGGTAAACTTTTTTTAAGGAGTGCACTACCGGACTCTCTTTTCCCTCGGTTACTCCTTTGGCCTGAGGGAGCAGCAGAGAGCAGAGCACAGGGGTCACCGAGGCCGCGACGATCAGGGAGGCAAATAACGAGACCACATAGGCAACTCCCAGAGGAGCCAGCAACCGCCCTTCCACGCCGCTCAAGAAAAACAATGGGACAAAAACCAACATGATGATAAAGGTCGCGAAGGTGATAGAGGTCCGGATCTCTAGAGATGCCCTGAGGGTGACTGCCAGAGGATGCTTACGCTCTGCTGGCGGAAGCAGCGCGTTCTCACGCAGCCGGCGGAAAACATTCTCTACATCGATGATAGCATCATCCACCAAAGCGCCGATGGCGATAGCCATTCCCCCCAGCGTCATGGTGTTGATCGTGGCTCCGAATAGCTGCAAGATCAGGACCGCCACGAACAAAGAGAGCGGAATGGCCAGGAGCGTAATCAGCGTGGCACGCAGATTCATGAGGAACAAGAGTAAGATCACCACGACCACCAGAGCGCCGTCCCGCAAAGCATCGATCACATTATCAATTGAAACCTGGATGAAGTCGGCCTGCCGGAAAATATGACGGTTGATCGTCATGCCGGCGGGCAGTGTCTGCTGTATCTCGTCCAGGGTTCGGTCCAGTTCTTCACTCAGGGTCAGGGTGTTCGCTCCAGGCTGCTTCTGGATGCCTAGGATCACCGCCGGTTTCCCTTGGGCCGATCCTTCTCCTCGTTTGATGGCCGGGCCGATGCGCACCTCTGCCAGCTGACGCAGCAAAAGCGGCTGGCCGTCGTTGAGGGTGACAACCGTATTGGCAATTTCATCAAGCTCACGGACACGGCCAACTCCGTGAATCAGGTACTCCTGCCCGCCTGCCACGTAGAAGCCGGCGGAGGTGTTCTGATTTGTTGCTTTGACCGCTTCTGTCACCGTCGTGAGACTCACCTGAGAAGCCGCCAACTTTTCTGGGGAAATAAGCACCTGGTACTGTTTCTCGTCTCCTCCGATGGGAATCACCTGAGAGACTCCAGCTACGGACAGAAGACGGGGACGGAGCACCCAATCAGCCGTGGAACGAAGCTCCATCGACGAGTGCGTGTCACTGACGAGCGCGATGAACATGATCTCGCCCATGATGGAAGAGATGGGAGCAAGTACAGGTCGCTCTACCTCCGGCGGCAGAATGGCACTGGCGAGCTGTAACTTTTCATTGACCACTTGTCGGGCCTGATAAATGTCTGTCCCCCAGTCAAACTCTACCCAGACCACGGCAATGCCGGTAGCGGACGAAGAGCGCACCCGTCGAACACCGGCAGCACCATTCACTGCAGTCTCCAGGGGAAAGGTGACCAGAGTCTCAACCTCTTCCGGGGCCATGCCATGAGCCTCGGTAATAACAGTGACCGAAGGAGCGGTCAGGTCAGGAAAGACATCCACCGGCATCCTGGACGCGACCAAGGCTCCCCCAAGCAAGACGGCAACTGCGAGGGCGAGGACGATCAAACGATTCTCCAAGGACCAGCCAATCAGTCTGGTAATCATTGTGCACCTATGTCGGAAGGCTTAATGGGCATGGCCGTGCGCCGGCAGCTCGGTGGAGAGAGAAGCAAGATGGACGCGATACGCCCCTTTGGTGACGACTCGTTCTCCTGCCGTGAGTCCCGCTTTCACCTGCACGTAGCCATCGCTCTGTATCCCGAGTTCGAGTTCTCGCCGTTCAAAGGTCTCCCCTTCCCTCTGCACGAAAGCGACCGCAATCCCTTTGTCATCCACCACCGCCTTTACTGGGATAGCGAGTCCCCGAACGACCCCTCCTGTAGGGACGATGAGCTCTCCATGCATACCGATCTTCAACTGCCCTGCTGGATTCTCGACTTCGAGAATGAGAGGCACGGAACGATTGGTCGGATCAATCACCCGCCCAATGGTTACTAGGCGCGCCTGTGGCACAGACAAAGCTAACGGCTCGGAGAGGGAGGATGCAGTAAACTGGGCACGCTCCACATTTTGGACTTTGGAAACGTCTGCCTCAAACAGGCGTCCTTCAATCCATACTCGTTCCAGATCCATAATCGTAAACAGCTCTTGGCCCGTCTCGACCAAAGAACCCGGAGTCATACTGGCAGCCACAACTGTGCCAGCGAGCGGAGAACGCAGAGCGAACCGCTCAAGCGTAGAGGGTAACGTTTTCGCATCTAGCGCCTGATGCATGTTCAAAAGGGAAAGTTGGGAACGGGCAGCAGCCAGGCGGGCTTGTAAGACAGCCGTATCTTTCCGAGCCTGCTCTACTCGTCGCTCGGGAACTATTCTGTCTTTATATAGGTCCTGGACGCGCGCCAGTTCTTGCTCAGCAGCCGCAAGCTCAGCCTGTGTGGTCCTGACGGTAGATTCCAGTTCGGTGCGACTGATCGCTGAAGAATGAAGCGGAAGAACTATTGCTAATGGCTCTCCTGGCTCGACTCTCTGGCCGAGCGTAGGAATACCTTTTTCCGTTGCGAGAATCCGGCCTCTTAAGGGAGCAGCGATGTGTGCTTCACCCTGGGCCGTAGGCTTTACTTCAGCATGCAACTTTAGTGTGGCCAAAAGCTCCTTTTCGATTGCTGGTACTGTAGCGAAATCTATCTTCCACTGCTGTTCTTTCAGGAACGTAATGCCCTGCGGTTGCGGCTCTGCTTCCGCTTTATGGCTGTGCGCTTCTTCGGCTGTGACCTCGACGTTTCCTGCCACAATGGTGTCGTGGACCTCCTGAGTCTTTGGGTGAGCACGATAAAAAACGAGGTGGTAGATACCTGGTTTGTCAGGTTTTACGACCGGTCGGTAAATTCCTGGGACAACAGGCGCCTCAGTACGAACCACCAGGTTTTGTCCGCTCGGACTCTCCAGCGCAGTAATCAGCATATCTACAGAGACAGGCTGAAAAGTGCGGAGATCCGTGAGATGGGCGGCAAAAGGAGTTTCCTTGCCGACGACGAGAGGAGAAAATTCGACAAAGAGCTCTGTGTGATTTGTCCACTTGGTAATACTGATAGACTGCTCAGTATGTTCGTGCTCGGCCGGCGAGAGTTGCTTCTGGCAGCCTGCCAAAAGCACTAACACAAAGCCAAGCCGCGCATACATATTCCACGGTGTGTGCATGGCTCTCTACTCCAAACACGAGGCCCCCAACGAACAGTGAACCTCGCTGCAAGGTCTTTCACAAAAAAACAAGAAAGGGCTAAGAGGCCTATGCGAGGCGAGGAGGAGAACGGGGAGAGGGAAAAGGAAAACCAATGTCCTCAACAGACGGACCGTGGTCTCTTGTAAGAGCCCACGCAAGGAATAAGAGCGGCGAGGAGGTGACTGGCGCTTTCGCCAGGATGGGAATCGAGACTTTCTCCAGGACTGGCGTTAAGAGAAGGAGGCTCTTCGGGAGAAGAGTAGAAAATTTGATTGGAAAATACGGATCAAAGGAGGAGGTATCGTCCGGTATCCCATGCCCGCTATGGTGCTCACCGTGATCGTGAGCTGAAATGGGGAAGAAGTCAGCATGAAGCACAGAAGCATGTCGATGTGCCCCGTATGTCCCATGCTCATGTTCGTACGCAGGATGGAGATGGAGAGTCGGGAGCAGAAAGAGGATAGGCAAAAGACAGGCAAGGATTCCTGTGCGCCAGGCTAATAAATGCTTCTCTCGCACAGCATTCAGCCTACTCTCTGTAGGAGCCGGAAGGAAGTAACCTTCCCTTCCTGGATGTCGTTTTTTATTTTAGAGGGATGAGAGAGAAGGAGCTGCACTATGAAGACAGTAGGCGTTTTCCTGATAATGATAGCCTTGCTATTCCTCGCGTCGCTCAGCCACTTACCATACAGTTTGGCGGCAGAGAAACTGGACGCCGCGAAAATCGAGCAACTCACAGGGGCAAAGGGCAAGCTCGACGAAAAAGAGAATGTATTCAAGGTCAACGTCCCACGCGTTGACCTCAACGTTACTGTGGCGGGCGTGAAGATGATGCCGCCGATGGGCCTGACCTCGTGGGCGGCGTTTCAAAAAGCCGGGAATCAGACCATGGTGATGGGCGATATAGTCGTGCTAGAAGATCAGGTCAATCCGGTAATGGATGCGGCGCTGGAGAACGGTTTGGCAGTCACTGCCTTGCACAACCACTTCTTCTGGGATTCACCCAAGGTCATGTTCATGCACATCGGCGGCATGGGAGAGACAGAGAAGCTTGCAATGGCAGTCGGAAAAGTATTCGCGAAGATCAAGGAGACCAGCGGCGGCAAGGGCGAGGTGCCCAATGCAGACCTTGACCCTGCCCAAACTTCACTTGACCCCAAGAAGATCGAGGAGATCATCGGCAAGAGCGGTGAGATGAACGACGGTGTGTACAAGATCGCCATAGGGCGCACCACCAAGATGGACGGTCACGAAGTGGGCAACACGATGGGAGTGAATACATGGGCAGCCTTTGCCGGCAGTGATGACAAAGCGGTGGTTGCTGGTGACTTCGTGATGTTCGAGGGCGAGCTGCAGCCGGTGCTCAAGGCGTTACGCGGTGCGGGCATCAACGTGGTTGCTATCCATAACCACATGACGGAAGAATCGCCGCGCACAGTGTTCCTCCACTACTGGGGTGTCGGCTCCACAGGGGAACTCGCCAAAGGGCTGAAAACCGCCCTTGATGCACAGAAATAGCAAGAAGCTCGAATGAACATGTTTGCGCTCACCATTATGGCGATGATGATAATGGTTCTTTTGGCAAACAGTACCGCATTTGCCGAAATCATCAATTTTGATGAAGCAAAATCAGGCCAGCTCCCGGAAAGCTGATAGCGTGACCGCTTTCGATGACGTGATGCGGTAGACGTGAGCACAGGTGCATTGCTCGACCGCCTGACCGACGGCATAGCAAAGCCCTGTTGCATAGAGCGTATCCTTGGTCCCCAGGATGGGCCGATCCGGGTGTTAGTAAGCAACATTGGAGACGGGACATTACACCTGGTCGAAGTGTCCGGAGAGGGCAAACGCAAGTCGCTGGGTGAGGCTCAGGTAGGCAAAGCTCCTAAGCGCGTGGCCTTTCTGCCTGCTACTGCTACTCAGTAGACAAGACCAAAAATGAGCAGATTGGAACAGTTGAGAAGGGGGAAGGAGACAAGACAGTGGCGCACAGGACTGCTGACCCGCTCGCGGGCGAAACACCTGATACATTTGCACGTGACTCCATAGCATCCGAGCACCGCGTTCCCTTTGCCGAGGCCTTCCGCTTCTGGGTCAAGCTGGGGTTCATTTCCTTCGGCGGTCCGGCCGGCCAGATCGCCATCATGCACCGCGAGTTGGTCGAACGGCGACGCTGGATCTCCGAAGACCGCTTTCTCCATGCCCTTAACTACTGCATGATGCTGCCGGGGCCGGAGGCCCAGCAACTCGCTATTTATATTGGCTGGCTGCTGCACCGCGTGTGGGGCGGCATCGTCGCCGGCGCTTTTTTCGTCATTCCCTCGATCTTCATCCTTCTGGCGCTTTCCTACATCTACGCAGCATACGGTCACGTCCCGGCAGTAGTGGGCATTCTTGCCGGGTTGAAGCCGGTGGTGGTGGCCATTGTGGGAGAAGCAGTTTTGAAGATCGGGCGTCGAGCACTCAAGGGGTGGGCGCACTTTGCCATTGCCGCCGCTGCCTTTGTCGCGATCTATTTTCTCCACATGCCCTTCCCGTTGATCGTGCTTGCAGCCGGCCTCATCGGACTCGTAGGCGCGAGACTGTCGCCGACAGAAGTTCCAAGTTCAAAATTCCAAGTTCCAAGTCCAAAATTGCAGCCTGAAGGTCATCCCCCCATCATAGACGATCATGCGCCGCTCCCTGCGCATGCCCTTCCCTCACGTGCCCGTGCTCTGTGCACACTCGCGGTCGGTCTGGTGCTCTGGCTGCTGCCATTTGCCGCCCTCATCGCCTGGCGTGGTTGGGCAAGTTTGCACGCGCAGGAGTACCGTTTCTTTACCCTGGCCGCTCTCGTGACCTTCGGCGGTGCCTATGCCGTGCTGGCGTATGTCACCCAGGCAGTCGTCGGGTCGTATGGATGGCTCATACGCGGACAGGCAGTGGACGGGCTGGCGCTGGCCGAGACTACACCCGGGCCACTCATCATGGTCTTACAATTCGTCGGCTTTATGGCCGGGTGGAATCATCCAGAGGGTATGAGTCAGACTGCCAGTGCCATCACCGGCGCGCTGATCACCACCTATACGACCTTCTTGCCGTGCTTCTTTTTCATCTTTTTGGGCGCCCCGTATATCGAGATCCTGCGTGGGAACAAGAACATGACGGCAGCGCTCTCCGGGGTCACCGCTGCCGTAGTAGGTGTCATTCTCAATCTAGCGCTGGTCTTTGGGGCGGTGGTCACCTGGCCGCAGCAATTGGCCGGCGGAGTGGACTGGTTCGCCGTCGTACTGAGTGTAGCGGCCTTCGTTATTCTGTATCGTTTCAAGCTCAATGTGCTATGGATCGTGCTCGCGGGTGGAGGAATCGGTTTGGGGTGGATGCTGGTATGGAAGTAAGTGAACAGATACCCACCGACGTCTCAGCCCCACATCACAGGCAGACGAACACTTCAGATAATTTCACTCGGTACGATCTCGCGGAATCAACGGGGGAAACAAGATAGGAGATGCTATGCGATACACTATCATTATCGAGAAAGGACGCGAAAAGGAACGGGCAGAAGAGAATATCCGTAACCGGCTGAAGGTCGGTTCCCAGCGCGCACGGGGCAACTTGCGCTGGGGATTCTCTCTCCCTCAGCCAGTCCGACGCTCTGGACCTATCCTCCTTTCTAATGCCGATGGTGTATGTCTGGATAGTGTGGATGGCGGTGGAGCATCGCGCTATGGGCGTGTGGATGACCGTGGCTCTCTCCTGCGGGGACGGATCCGTCATGCCCATGCTGATGGTGTGCATCGTGACGATGCCGATGGTCATGCAGGATCGGAACGTGCCAATGCTCGTGCTCATGTCGCTCAGTGAGATGTAACCAGACACCAACACCGATAAGGGCGGTCGCCACAAGAAAGGGGAGCGTGACGCGGTCTCCGAGGAGCATGATTGAGAGCGTTACTCCGACGAACGGTGCTGAGGAAAAATATGCGCCTGTCCGGGCTGTGCCGATATGGCGCAGTGCTAACACAAACAGACTCAGACTGACCCCATAACTCAGTAGGCCGATCACCGCTGCGATCATGAGAACAGGAACGGCCGGGATTGCCGCTCCCATAGCCAGAGCGACCGCCAGATTCACACTCCCTGCGACCACTCCTTTGAGCGCGGCAATGTGGGTGGGATCGCTTGCCGACACTTTTCTGGTGAGGTTGTTATCAAGGCCCCAAGCCAGGCAAGCTCCGGCAATGGCCAGCGCATCCCACGGCACGCCGAACTCCGGTCTGCCCGTCCAGGAAAGACACAGCCCCCCCGCTGTGATCGCAGCCATGCCCAGCGCAATGCGCTGGGCAAAGTGCTCTTTGAAAATGAACCAGGCTAAAAGAGCGGTAAACACTCCTTCGAGATTCAGCAGTAGTGCCGCTGTAGAAGCCGGGGTGCGCACTAGGCCGACCATCAGTAACACCGGACCGATAATACCGCCGCAAAGGATCGCACCTGCAAGCCACGGAAGATCAGTACGCGTGAGATTCGCCTCGCGAGGCGTGTGTGGCCCGAGCCGCAGGCGCAGCCATCGCCACAGGAGCAGACCGCTGCCCGCGCTGAGATACAGCAAGCCTGCCAGCAGTATCGGCTCAACCTCTCTCAGCAGAATCTTCGCGAAAGGGGTACTGGCGCCGAACAGGACGGCCGCCAACAGTGCAACGGCAACCCCTGTGGGAACCCGCCTATGGAAATCGAGCGTCATCATCTTCGCTTCGTCCGTGCATCGCTCGACCTGTCCGTACCTGAGATTGCACAGATGTGCAACGCTGACTGTCAGCCCCCCTGAACGCGCACTGCGATCCCGGCCGCCACCCGCTGCGCGTCGCTCCAGTTCCTGGCCTGATGCAACCGAGTCGCCCAGTTGTGTGCGGCCGCAAGGTAGACGGGGTGGGGGTTACGGCGAAACTCACGGATGCAGGCCTCGACGAACTTGATTGCGTGGGGGTCGTCGGTTGCGATGGAGCGTTCGACGATCTCTAACTGCGGCAGCGGCGCAGGCTCGTCGCGGTCAGCCGCACTTTCATCAGCATACATGGCCGTGGTTGCAGCGACAGCTTGCCAGACGTAGGCGAGCGCTGTCTTGTGTAACGCGGCCGGCATGTGCGGCAGCAGAAGGCGAAGCGCCGCCGGTCCCGTGACTGCGTGCAGGAGCACGAGCGGTTGCCGGGCCGCATCCGCCAGGTACAGCCTGGCTCCTGCCTCCGTAAGCACACTGAGCGCGTCCTCGACCGACTGAGGTTCAGCCGCCCGGTCTACGGCCGTTGCGAACTCCGGATGCGCATCCATCACACGCAAGATAAGCTCCCTTGGCATGCCGCGCCGCGGCTGCCCGCGCATGATGCGCGGAATCTGAGCGAGCGCACCTGCCAAATCGAGCGTGCCGGCGAAGCGTGGAACCGCGGAGAGCTGGCGGTAATATGCGGCCCAATATCCTAGCGCGACACCGAACTCTTCGACACGAAGCGGCGTCTCCGCATCTTCGAGCGCGCGGATGGCGTGCGCAGTGCGGATGAGACCGTGTTGGCCGGCTGAGATGGTCCCCGGCAGGAGGCGACCGATCCAATCCGCGAACACAGCTCGCCAGGGGGCCTCAGCCAGTTGTGCACGAAAGAAAGCGGTCCAGTCGGCGATGCGGCCAATGTCGCCGAGAGCCGCACGCCAGGTGTCAACGGTGACGGGCGAGGTCGCTGCCGGCATGAGGTCGAGCCTCTGCCGATACCGATCCACCCAGATCGTGACGAGGTCGTCGCGTCCGAGGGCGACCAACGCCTCTGCGGCCATCGGCCCATGATTCGGGTCGCCGCCGCCTGCCACTTCAGTTCCCGTTCCACGCAAGCGTTCGAGTGCTTCGTCCATGCTCTGTTTCATGATCGCGCTCCTTCGTCTTGTCGGTGCCGACAAAGCTACAGCTGCCGCGTGCGCAGGTCTGTCAGATTCTTGCGGTGTTGTGATGATCTTGCGAAAATCGAGAAACGACCAACGACGGCGGTTTATGATTCACCGCACGGT
>Ga0187893_10012894_pt1 | contig 11755 bp, 13 predicted proteins | sample MA1701074metaG_FD_139574 | JGI IMG/M metagenome (GOLD analysis project Ga0187893, IMG submission 139574) | White microbial mat communities from a basaltic lava cave in the Kipuka Kanohina Cave System on the Island of Hawaii, USA - MA170107-4 metaG ... | reverse complement strand
TTCAGCATGCTGGGGCCCTCGGGCTGCGGCAAGACCACGACGCTGCGCATGATCGGCGGGTTCGAGGATCCCTCGCGCGGCACGGTCTACCTGGGTGGTCGCGACGTCACCGACCTCCCTCCCTACAAGCGCGACGTCAATACGGTGTTCCAGTCCTACGCGCTGTTCCCCCACCTGAACGTCTTCGAGAACGTGGCGTTCGGGCTGCGCAGGAAGAAGGTGGCCAAAGGCGATGTCCAGAGCAGGGTCACCGAAGCGCTGCGGTTGGTCGACCTCGTCGGGTTCGACGAGCGCAAGCCGCCGCAGATGTCGGGCGGACAGCAGCAGCGGGTGGCGCTGGCGCGCGCCCTGGTGAACCGCCCGAAGGTGCTCCTGCTCGATGAGCCGCTCGGCGCCCTCGACCTGAAGCTCCGCAAGCAGATGCAGCTGGAGCTCAAGCGGATCCAACAGGAGGTCGGGATCACCTTCATCTACGTGACCCACGATCAGGAAGAAGCGATGACGATGTCGGACCGCCTCGCGGTGATGCGCCACGGCCGGATCGAGCAGATCGGGGCGCCCGAGGACGTCTACGAGAGCCCGGCGACCGAGTTCGTGGCGGGATTCCTCGGCGCGTCCAACATGCTGGAGGGCCAGATCACGGGCTCGGACAACGGGCTCACGTCGATCGCGTTGGCTGCGGGGGGCGTCGTGCGGGCGCCGAGCGACCGGATCCCCGCGAACGCGGGCTCTTCGGTCCGCGTCGGGGTCCGGCCGGAGAAGCTGTCGATCGTCCCCGACGGAAGTGACGAGCCCGGTGACCGGAACCACGTCACCGGGCTCGTCCGGATGTCCACCTACATCGGCGTGAATTACCAGTACGAGGTCGACGGCCCCGGCGGCACCAGCCTGCGTATCTACGTGCAGAACCTCGGGGCGGCGGGCTCGCACCCGAACGCGGGTGACCGGGTTCGCCTCGAGTGGCTGCCAGAGCACACGTTCGTCGTCGAGCCCACGATGTCGGATCAGGACAAGCACGAGGAGGAAGTGGGATGAACCACAAGCAGGTGCCCCCGGTCGATCACGCCTGGATGCGTGGCGCGCTCCGACGGCGGATGTCCAGGCGCGATCTCTTCCGATACGCAGGTGCCGGTGCGGGGGCTCTCAGCCTGTCTTCGATCCTGGCGGCATGCGGGGTCCAGGGCGAGGGGGGAACCGCGAGCGGCCCGACAGGCGGGGAGGAGGGCTCGACGCAGTGGTGGGCGGACCGCAAGGCCGACGGGCCGGGCGACCTCGTGAACTTCACGAACTGGCCCGCCTACATCGACCGTGACCTGTCGATCGACGGACCCGGGAGCCGTCCGACCCTGTTCGCCTTCACCGAGGAGACGGGGATCGATGTCACCTACCGGGCCGACATCAACTCCAACGAGGAGTTCTACGCCGCGATCCGCCCCGCTCTGGAGAGCGGCCAGGACACGGGCCACGACATCATCGTCATCACGAACGGGCAGGAGCTCACGGAGCTGATCCAGCTGGGATTCCTGATCGAGCTCGATCCAGAGCTCCGCCCGAACTTCGACGCCTACTGCGGGCAGACCTTCCGAGACCCCGCGTACGACCCCGGGAACCGGTACACGATGGCCTGGCAGTCGGGGATGACCGGGATCGCGTACAACACGAAGTTCGTCGACGAGCAGATCACGAGTCTCGAGGACATGCTGAACCCGAAGTACGCCGGCCACGTCGGGATGCTGAACAACACCAACGATGCCCAGACGCTCGCGATGATCGAGCTCGGCGTCAACCCGGAGACCTCAACCCCCGACGACTGGCAGTTGGCGGCGGACTTCCTGCAGCGCTTCAACGACACCGGCGTGCTACGGGCATGGACCGACCAGGCGTACCTGACCGGGATCGAGAACGAGGACCTCTGGGTCACGATGGCGTGGTCAGGCGACATCTTGAACGACAAGCTCTACTTCCCGGAGTACGCCAGCTTCGAGTTCGTGATCCCCGACGCCGGCGCGGCGGTCTGGGTGGACAACGGCTGCATCCCGAACAGCGCGGCGAACCCGGTCGGGGCGATGATGGTGATGGACTGGTACTTCCAGCCGCAGATCGCCGCGATGTTGACCGAGTGGAACGCGTACGTGAGCCCGGTTCCGGCGGGCGCGGACATCGTGCAAGCCGACGCGGAGGCCGCCACGGGGGACGACAAGGTCGTCCTGGAGACCATCGCCACCCACCCGGCCGTCTTCCCGACCCCGGAGATCGAGTCCAAGCTCTACAACTACCGGGTCCTGGGAGGAGATGAGATCGAGGCTTGGAACGATCTGTTCAACCCGATCTTCATCTCGTAACCCCTCCCGAGCGACGCCCGAGGCGTTCTCGCGCCGGCTATGTCCTCGCAACGCCGGCCTTGCTCTGGCTCCTGCTCCTGTTCATCATCCCGATGTTCGCGATGGCCAGCCTGTCGTTGCAGACGGGGAGCAGCCTCGAGGGCTTCCAGCAGACCTTCCGCTTCGCGAACTTCACCGACGCGATCTCCGCCAACGCGGAGTTCGTGTTCCGGTCGCTCCGCAACGGGGCGATCGTCACGGTGGTGGCGCTCCTGCTCGCATACCCCGTGGCGTACTGGATCGCCTTCTACGGCGGACGGTTCAAGACGGTGTTCCTGTTCGTGCTGTTGCTGCCGTTCTTCATCTCGTTCGTGATCCGGACGGTGGCGTGGAGCTTCATCCTGTCCGACGATGGGATCGTCCTGGGGACGCTGAAGAGCATCGGACTCCTGCCGGACTCGTACCACGTGCTCGGAACCACGGTCGCGGTCATCGCGGGCATCACGTATAACCTGGTTCCGTTCACGATCTTGCCCCTGTACGTCTCGCTGGAGCAGATCGATCCCCGGTTGGTCGAGGCGGCCAAGGACCTCTACGCGAGCCGGTGGCAGGCCTTCCGCAAGGTGGTGTTCCCGCTGTCGCTGCCGGGGGTGTTCGCGGCGGTGCTGCTCACCTCGATCCCGGCGATCGGGGACTACGTCAACGCCGCTGTGCTCGGGGGCTTCGCGCCCGGGACGTCGATGGTCGGCAACGTCATCCAGACGGAGTTCCTCCGGAACCGCGACTACCCGGAGGGGGCCGCCCTCGCCTTCGTCCTCATGGCGTTGATGGTGGTCGGCGCGGTGATCTACGCCCGGCTCCTCGGCACGGAGAGGATCACCGAGGGATGAGCGCCGTCGCCACCGAGCCCGAGCGGGGTTTGGATCGCCCGGCGGCCGCGCGCGGTCCGAGGAAGCGATGGACGCGGTTCGTCCTGCCCGGGTACGTCACCGCGTTCATCCTGTACCTGTGCTTCCCGATCTTCATCATCATCCTGTTCAGCTTCAACCAGACGCGTGGCGGTTTCGGAACCTCCCCACGGGTCAAGACCACGTGGCTCGGGTTCACGGGTGAGTGGTACAGCCGGCTGTTCGAGCTTCCCGACCTCACGGCCTCCCTGCGGCATTCGCTGACCGTCGCGTTCGCGAGCGCGCTGGCGGCGACGGTGCTCGGAACGCTCCTCGGGCTCGCGCTCGCGAGACACCGGTTCCGCGGCCGGGGCACGAGTGACTTCGTCATCTTCCTGAGCATCTCCGCACCGGAGATCGTGCTGGGCGCGGCGCTCGCCTCGTTCTTCGTCTCCCTCGGTCTGCCGCGAGGGCTCGGCACGCTGATCCTGTCGCACACGATGTTCAGCATCGCCTTCGTCACGGTCACCGTCCGCGCGCGAGCCGCGGGGCTGGATCCCTCGCTCGAAGCGGCGGCGATGGACCTCGGGGCGGGTCCTGCGACGGCGTTCGTCAAGGTGACGCTCCCGCTGCTCGCGCCCGGGATCCTCGCAGGGTTCCTCCTCGCGTTCGCCCTGTCGATGGACGACTTCGTCATCAGCCAGTTCACGCAGGGGCCAGCCACGATGTTCCCGACGTGGGTGTTCGGGTCGACGCGGGTCGGTATCCCACCCCACGTCTTCGCGTTCGCGACGATCATCTTCGTCACCGGGGCCACGCTCGCACTGGCCCTCGCGCTGGCGCAGCGTCGTCGTCGCGCCTGAGGCCGGCCGCCGGCCCGGGCGCACTTCGTGAAAGTTTTCACAAGCGGACAAGGAAATGGCCGTTGACCTGCGGAAACGGGCCTCGCCGACTTTGACGGGCCCGTGCGGGCCACGATAGACTTCCGCGCCCATGGCGGGCACGAGTCGGGACGGCGCTTGGGCCGGCCTCGGGACCGGATGGACGATCACATCGACCCTCGTCGCGGGGATCGCGGTGTGGGGAGGGCTCGGCTTCCTGGTCGATCGGTTGGCCGGCACGTCGGGGGTTTTCGTCGCGGCCGGGATCGTCCTGGGCGCGGCCGGCGGGATCTACATCGTGTACCTGCGCTACGGCAAGAGGGGAAGGGATGACGCCAGGGCCTGAGCGGGAGCTGATCCGGCGCATCTGGCCGTTCGCGCTCCCCATCGCCGCCCTCGCGTTCGCGCTCGGCACGCTCGCCGAGGGGACGGACGCCGGTTGGTCCGCGGCGATCGCGATCGTCGTCGTCGCCGGGAACTTCCTCGCGCACGGGTGGTCGCTCGCCCTGGCGGCGACCATCTCTCCGATGGTGCTGTATGCGGTCGGGCTCGGCGGGTTCGTCGTCCGACTGGGCACCATCGTCGCGATCATCGCCGTGTTGGATCAACAGACGTGGTTCGTGCTCCCGGCCTTCCTGGCCGCGCTCGTGCCCTCGACGATCGCCCTGCTGGTCTTCGAGATGAAGCTCTTGTCCGGCCGGATGCAGGCCGACCTGTGGACGTTCTCAGCCGACCGGGCGCCGCGATGACCGGTGCGCTCGGCGGGGTCCTCGCGGAGTTTCGTCCGCCGACCACGAAGGACTTCGTGTGGGGGTGTTGGGGACCTTCGCTCGAGATCGGAAACCTGAGCTTCTGCCTGAACTTCATCACGTTCCTGGTCCTGCTCGGTTTCGTCTTGTTGCTGGCGTTCTTCTTCCTGGGTCTGCGGAAGCCGAGGGTCGTCCCGGGCAAGCTGCAGAGCCTCGCCGAGATGGGGATCTCGTTCGTACACGAGAACATCGCGGCCCCGATGCTCGGTCCCGACAGCGCTCGGTTCATGCCGCTGCTCGCGACCTTCTTCTTCGCGATCTTCTTCTGGAACATCTTCGAGGTGGTCCCCGGCATCAACTTCTCGTCGAACAGCCGGATCGCGTTCCCGCTGGTGATGGCGATCGTCGCTTGGGTCACCTACAACGCGGTCGGGATCGCCAAGCACGGCTTCTTCGGGTACCTCAAGCACGTGTGCCTGCCGCCGGGGGCGCCGGCGCCGTTGTACGTGCTCCTGGTGCCGATCGAGTTCTTCACCCAGATCGTCATCCGGCCGATCACGCTGTCGGTCCGTCTCTGGGCCAACTTCATGGCCGGGCACTTCCTGCTCGCCGTGTTCTTCCTCGGCACGATCGCGATGCTCCAGGGAGGGTTCACGGCGATCTTCGCACCGTTCTCGTTCGCCATCGCGATCGCGCTGGTGGGCTTCGAGATCTTCGTGTCCGGTTTGCAGGCGTTCATCTTCGCCATCCTCACCGCCTCCTACATCGGCGGCGCCATGGCAGAGGAGCACTAGACAAGGAGGCAACATGTTGGGACTGCTCGCACAGGCGGCCGACTTCAGCGGGCTCGAGACGATCGGCAAGGGTCTCGTGATCGGTCTGGCGGCCATCGGGCCCGGGATCGGGCTCGGCGTGCTGATCGGCAAGTCGGTGGAGGCGATGGCGCGCCAGCCCGAGTACGCGGGACAGGTGCGCGCGACGATGTTCATCGGCATCGGTCTGATCGAGGCGCTCGCCCTGTTCGGCATCGCCTTCTCGTTCATCATCTGAGGGAGGTCGAGCCGTGTACGCATTGATCGGCGCGATCCTGTTGCAGGCGGAGGAGGAGGCGGCGGAGGCCAACGACGCGGCGGATCTCTACCCGCACTGGGAAGAGCTCGTCGTCGGCGCCCTGGCGTTCGCGATCCTGTTCTTCTTCATGTGGAAGTGGGTGTTCCCCCGGATCAACACGCTGCTCGAGGAGCGGCGCGTGAAGATCCAGGGAGAGCTCGAGAAGGCGGAGGAGACCCGGCGGGAGGCCGACGCGGAGCTGGCCGACTACCGCGCGCAGCTCGCCGACGCCCAGCAGCAGTCCAACCGGATCATCGAGGAGGCCCGGCGGACCGCCGAGGACCTCCGGACCGACATCGCGGCCAAGGCCGAGCGCGAGGCCGCTGCGACCGTGGCCAAGGCGCAGGAGGAGATCCGCGCGGAGCGGGACCGCGTGTTCCAGCAGCTGCGATCCGAGGTCGCCGAGATCGCCGTCGGCCTGGCCGGACGCGTCGTGGGGGAGTCCCTGGACGCGAAGGCGCATCAACAGCTGATCGACCGATACATCGACGAGGTTGCCACGACCGGGAACGGGAAGCGCTGAGGTGACGGACAAGGACGCACTCGTCCGCGGGTACGCGGAGGCGCTGTACCGCGTCGCTGACGCCGAGGGCGAGCTCGAGGCCGTCGAGGGCCAGCTGTATGGGTTCGCCAAGCTGCTGGAACGCGAGACACCGATTCGTGAGGCGCTGACCGATCCCGGGTTGCCGAACGAGAACAAGCGGAGCTTGATCGCCGAGACCCTCGGCGAGCGCGCCAACCCGATCGCCGTACATCTGCTCGGCTTCCTCGTCGAGCAGGGCCGTGGGCGCGAGCTCGGCCGGATCATGGATGTGCTCGCCGAGGTGTCGGCCGAGCGCCGGGAGCACACCGTCGCCGAGGTGCGTGCGGCCGTCCCGCTGGACGCCGGGCAACGGACGCGTCTGGCGGAGGCGTTGTCCACGGCGACCGGTCACGCGGTCGAGGTGAAGGTCGTCGTGGATCCGAACCTGGTCGGCGGTCTGGTCGCCCGGGTGGGCGACGCGATCTTCGACGGCTCGATCCGGTCGCGCCTGGTCGATGCGCGCGAGCACCTCGTCGGATGACGAGCACGAACCCATCAAGGAGCAGGTGATCGCATGGCGGTCGACGAGCTGAGCTTCGATCCGAAGGACATCGCCGAGGCGTTGCGGCGCAACGTCGAGAGCTTCGCGCCCTCGGTGGAGCGGGAGGAGGTCGGACGGGTGATGGAGGCCGGCGACGGCATCGCGCGGGTGAAGGGCCTGCCGCGGGCGATGGCGAACGAGCTCCTCGAGTTCCCCGGCGGGGTGCTCGGCCTCGCGTTCAACCTCGACGAGGACGAGATCGGCTGCATCATCCTGGGCGAGTCCTCCCAGATCGAGGAGGGCGACCTCGTCAAGCAGACCCGCACGATCCTGTCGATCCCGGTCGGCGACGGGTTCCTCGGCCGCGTGATCGACCCGCTGGGAGTGCCCCTGGACGGCAAGGGGCCGATCCAAGCCGAGGACCGTCGGGTGCTCGAGATCCAGGCCGCCAACGTCGTCGACCGCCAGCCCGTGAAGGAGCCGCTCCAGACCGGGATCACCGCGATCGACGCGATGACGCCGATCGGACGTGGACAGCGCGAGCTGATCATCGGCGATCGTCAGACCGGGAAGACGGCGATCGCGATCGACGCGATCATCGCGCAGCGCGACAACTGGGCGAGCGGCGATCCGAGCAAGCAGGTGCGGTGCATCTACGTCGCCGTCGGCCAGAAGGCCTCGACCGTGGCCGAGGTCGTGGAGACGCTCCGCGAGAACGGGGCGCTGGACTACACGGTCGTCGTGAACGCCGCCGCCTCGGACCCGACGCCCTACCAGTACATCGCGCCGTACTCGGGAGCGGCGCTCGGCGCGTATTGGATGTACAAGGGGCTGCACGCGCTCGCCGTCTACGACGACCTGTCGAAGCAGGCCACCGCTTACCGCACGCTCTCGCTCCTGCTCCGCCGGCCCCCTGGGCGCGAGGCGTACCCGGGCGACGTGTTCTACCTGCACTCCCGGCTGCTCGAGCGCGCCGCGAAGCTGTCCGACGCGCTCGGAGCCGGGTCGCTCACCGCGCTCCCGATCATCGAGACCAAGGGCAACGACGTCTCCGCCTACATCCCGACGAACGTGATCTCGATCACCGACGGCCAGATCTACCTCGAGCCCGACCTGTTCTTCGCCGGCGTCCGCCCGGCGGTCAACGTCGGCATCTCGGTCTCGCGCGTCGGCGGCAACGCGCAGATCAAGGCGATGAAGAAGATCGCCGGGCGCCTGCGGATCGACCTGGCGCAGTACCGCGCGCTCGAGGCGTTCGCGCAGTTCGGTTCCGAGCTGGACAAGGCGTCGCAGCAACAGCTCGCGCGCGGGGCCCGAGTCGTGGCGATCCTCAAGCAGCCACAGTACCGGCCGGTGCCCGTCGAGCGGCAGGTCGTGGCGATCTGGATCGCGACCGGCGGCTACCTCGACGCGATGCCGGTCGAGGACGCGAAGCGGTTCGTCGACGAGGCCACCGAACAGCTCTCCGCCCGGACGGACGTGCTGGATCAGATCCGCGAGCGGGGCGAGCTCTCCGAGGAGGCCGAGAACACCCTGCGGTCGACCGTGGAGGACTTCGCGCGCTCCTTCGTGACGAGCGAGGCGGAGGCCGGCAGCGAGGCCGCGGCGGGAGCGGGAGGACCGCGCGACGCCGTTCGCGAGGACGTCGGGTGGGACCGTCTGTCCTCGGCCGAGGACGACGACGAAGACGACGACGGCGGAACGCCGGTCTAGCGATGGGCGCGAAGCTCCGCATCGTTCGCCGACGGATCCGTTCGGTCCAGTCGACGATGAAGATCACCCGCGCCATGGAGCTCATCGCGGCGTCGCGGATCGTCAAGGCCCAGCAGCGGGTCATCGCGGCCCGTCCGTACGCCGACCTGCTCACGCAGGCGATGGAGGACGTCGCGCGACAGACGGGAAGCATCGTCCACCCCTTGCTCGAAGAGCGTGAGGCGCCCACGCGAACGGGTGTGCTCGTGATGACCTCGGATCGAGGCCTCGCCGGTTCCTTCAACGCCAACCTGCTCAAGCGGGCCGAGCACGTTGTGCGCGGGGTTCGCGGACGAGGGCTCGAGCCGGTCCTGTATGTGACCGGCAAGAAGGCGATCGGGTACTTCCGGTTCCGTGGCGTGGCGACGGAGGCCTCCTGGTCGGGATTCTCCGAGGTGCCGACGTACGCGCCGGCGGAGGAGATCGGTCGGCGGTTGATCGGTGATTTCGGGGCAGGCCGGATCGACGAGCTCCAGACCGTGTACACGGACTTCCGGTCAGCGTTCACCTTCCGGGCGACCGACAAGCGATTCCTGCCGATCGCGCCGGAGGAGGTGGGTGGCAACACCGAGGGGGTCCCGCGTGCCGAATACATCTTCGAGCCCGAGCCCGCCGAGATCTTGGACGACCTCCTGCCGCAGTACGTCATCACGAAGATCTACTTCGCATTGCTGGAGTCTGCGGCTTCGGAGAACGCGGCTCGCCAGCGCGCGATGGCGGCGGCGACCGACAACGCGGACGAGCTCATCAAGGTGCTCACCCGGCAGGCGAACCGAGCTCGCCAGGATGAGATCACGACCGAGATCATGGAGATCGTGGGCGGTGCCGAGGCACTCGCTCAGTCAGGAGTGTGAGGGGATGACCGAGGAAGAAGAGCTGGCGATCGGGCGGGTGGCCCGGGTGATCGGCCCGGTGGTCGACGTCGAGTTCCCGCCCGAAGGACTTCCCGAGATCCACACGGCGCTCCGGATCGATGTGGCGCTCGAGGGCGAGACGCGCGCGATCGTGTGTGAGGTCGCGCAGCACATCGGCCAGGGGATGGTGCGGGCGATCGCGCTCCGGCCCACCGATGGCATGGTTCGCGGGGCTCCGGTCCACAACACGGGGAGTCCGATCACCGTTCCGGTCGGAGAGGGCGTCCTCGGACACGTGTACAACGTGCTCGGCGAGCCGCTCGACACCGATGCCTCGAACGTCGTCGCCGCCGACCGGTGGCCGATCCATCGGAAGGCGCCGCCGTTCGAGGAGCTCGAGCCCAAGCAGGTCATGCTCGAGACCGGCATCAAGGTCATCGATCTGCTCGAGCCGTACGTGCAGGGCGGCAAGATCGGGATGTTCGGGGGCGCCGGCGTGGGCAAGACCGTGATCATCCAGGAGATGATCCGTCGTCAGGCGGAGCAGCACGGTGGTGTGTCGGTGTTCGCCGGCGTCGGCGAGCGGACCCGCGAGGGCAACGACCTGTTCCTCGAGATGACCGAGTCCGGGGTGCTGGCGAAGACCGCGCTCGTGTTCGGTCAGATGGACGAGCCGCCGGGCGTCCGGCTGCGCGTCGCGCTCTCGGCGCTGACGATGGCCGAGTACTTCCGCGACGTCGAGCGCAAGGACGTGCTGCTGTTCGTGGACAACATCTTCCGGTTCACGCAGGCGGGGTCGGAGGTCTCGACGCTCCTCGGCCGGATGCCGAGCGCGGTGGGCTATCAGCCCACCCTCGCCGACGAGATGGGCGAGCTCCAGGAGCGGATCACGTCCACGAAGGGACGTTCGATCACCTCGCTGCAGGCGATCTACGTGCCGGCGGACGACATCACCGATCCCGCTCCGCACACGGCGTTCGCGCACCTCGATGCGACCACGGTGCTCTCGCGCGACATCGCCGCGCTTGGGATCTACCCCGCGGTGGACCCGCTCGACTCGACGAGCCGGATCCTGGACGCGCGGTACGTCGGACAGGACCACTACGACATCGCCCGCCGCGTGCAGGAGATCCTCCAGCGCTACAAGGACCTGCAGGACATCATCGCGATCCTCGGCGTCGATGAGCTGTCCGAGGAGGACAAGGTGATCGTGGCTCGCGCCCGGCGGATCCAGCTGTTCCTGTCGCAGCCGTTCTTCGTGGCCGAACAGTTCACGGGCATCCCCGGCAAGTACGTCCCGATCGCCGAGACGATCGCGTCGTTCCGCGGTCTGTGCGACGGCGATTACGACCACCTGCCGGAGCAGGCGTTCCTGCTCGTCGGTGGGGTCGAGGAAGCCGTTGAGGCCGCGAAGAAGATGGAGCAGGCTGCCTAGTGGCGCTCGAGGTGCACGTCGTCACCCCCGACCACGAGGTCTGGGGCGGGCCGGCCGAGATGGTGATCGCGCGCGGCACCGCCGGCGAGGTCGGGATCTTGTCCGGCCACGCCCCGCTCCTGATCCGTCTCGCGATCGGGACGCTCCGCATCCAGAAGGAGGGCGGAGCGTGGGAGCGCGTGGTCGTCGACGGAGGGTTCCTCCACGTCACCACCGAGGAGGGTCGGACCCGCGTCGACGTGCTCGCGACGGGGGCAGAGGCCGCCGCCGAGGTCGGGGAGTAGCTTCGGCGCCGCCACCGGGGTTCGGCACTAGGATGGTGCGATGACCGACCGCCTCCTCGTTTCGGGCGGGGCGCGGCTCGACGGCACGGTCCGCATCGCAGGCGCGAAGAACTCGGCCCTGAAGCTCATGGCCGCCGTCGCGCTGACGGACGGCCGCTCGGTGCTCCGCAACGTCCCGACGATCCAGGACTGCGTGACGATGGTCGAGGTGCTCGAGCATCTCGGCGTCGACTGCGCGTGGGACGACGGGTCGCTCGTGCTGGACACGACGGGCCTGCAGCCGCTCGAGACGCCCTACGAGCTCGTCAGCCGGATGCGGGCGTCGATCCTGGTGCTGGGGCCGCTGCTCGCGCGGTTCGGCACGGCCAGGGTCGCGATGCCCGGCGGCTGCAACATCGGTTCGCGCAAGATCGATCTT
>Ga0187893_10012893_pt1 | contig 11755 bp, 13 predicted proteins | sample MA1701074metaG_FD_139574 | JGI IMG/M metagenome (GOLD analysis project Ga0187893, IMG submission 139574) | White microbial mat communities from a basaltic lava cave in the Kipuka Kanohina Cave System on the Island of Hawaii, USA - MA170107-4 metaG ... | reverse complement strand
CGCAGCCGGCGGATCGGCCCCCAGTCCAGCGCCCCGTTGCCGATCAGGTACACGAAGGACACGAAGACGGCGGCGGCGAAGATGAGCATCTCCCACAGGCCGTACGTGCCGAGGGCGCGGTAGACCACGGCCCACGGGTAGATGAAGATGATCTCGATGTCGAAGATGATGAAGATCATCGCCACCAGGTAGAACTGCACGGGGAAGCGGCCCTCGGGCTCGCTGTCGGGGACGATGCCGCACTCGTAGGGCGCTTCCTTGGCGAGCGTGGGCTTCCTGGGTGCGAGGAGCCTGGAGGCGACGAAGGACAACCCCGCGAACAGCGCGGCCAGGATCAGCATGGCCAGCAGGGGCAGGTATTGCGCCATCAGCTGACGCTCACCCTAGCGGACGGGCTGGAGGGGCCTCTCGCTCTCGGCCAGGCGACGCTGGGCCGCCTCCTTGTCCCGCACGTGGAGCTGGTAGCACACCAGGCCGAACAGGATGCCGGTCGAGATGGTGAAGACCGCCGGGTACAGGCGGCGCGCCCCCAGGTCGCGGAGCAGCACCACCGAGATCTTCTCCGCGTCGGGGTCCGCTTCCGGTCGGGGCGGCGGCTGGCCCGGCAGCGTCTCCACCTCCTGGACCTGCTGCACCTCGACGACGAGGTACCGGGCCTTGTGGAAGACGTTGAAGGGCCGGAAGTTGAGGAGGCCGAAGGGGCCGGTGCGGTCGCCGCCCTTCTCGTAGGCGCCGACGAGGATGAACTCGGACGAGCTGCGGAACGGCCGGGCGGGGCCGGCCGGAACCTGGACCAGTTGGCCCTCGGCGACGGGCACCGCGTCGGCCACCTCACGGGAGTCGAGGGGCAGGTCCTCCCAGTCGTTGGGGAAGCCTTGGAGCGCGCTGGCGCGGGCGTTGGCCAGGTCCCCGGTGACGGTGCTCACGATCTGCCACGACGGCGCCGGGGCCAGCTCGGCGACCCCCTTTCCGTAGGCCCACCAGATGGCCCCGCCGGTGACGAGCCACCCGAGCAGGCCGGCGCTGGCGAGGAGGAAGCCGAGGCGGGCGCCGGTGTCGGTGGCGAGGATCAGGTAGCACGACCCGCACAGGATGAGCACGCACAGGATGACGTAGAGGGCGCCCTTGACCTCGGGGTTCCACCCCAGGGCGGCGGTGACCAGGCCGATCACGGGAGGCCTCGCTCGTAGTCGACGATGGCCTGGATCTGCTCGGCCGTCAGCTCGTTCCCGAAGAAGGGCATGGCCCCCTTGCTGATGCCACGGGTGCCGTAGGCCTTGCCGAACGCGGCGGTGTCGGTGACCCACTCGACGTGGGTGGCGATATTGGGGAACTGGCGGAGGGTGGCGCCGCCGGCGAGCGACGGGCCGTACGCCCCGCCGCCGGGCACGCCCGGCTCGCCGTAGGAGAAGCCCTGGGTGTGGCAGCGGGCGCAGAAACCCTCGAACAACTGCTGGCCGTCGAGGCCGAACCGGGCCAGGTTGTCGGCCTTGACCTGGTCCACCGGCAATGCGATCTCCTTGAGGTACTCGATGAGGTCCTCGACCTGCTGGTCGTTCATGGGGCCGCCGCCCTCCACGCCCCACGGCGGCATCGGCGTGTTGGGGCGGCCGTACACGATGATCGTGCGCACCTCCTCGGGCCGGAACCGGAGCATGACGGTGTTGAGCGCCGGCGCCGCCCACTGGACCTGTGTGACCGGGGCGTCGGGGTTCAGCGGGTCGCTGATCGAGTAGGACGCCACCCCGCCGACGCCCTCCTTACCGTGGCAGGCTTCGCAGCCGAAGTGAGGCTCCCGGGGCGTCGGTGGGTCGCCGGGCGCGGTCTCGAACAGCTCCTTGCCCCGCTTGACCGCCTGGTCGTGGAAGTACTGCGTCCCCCGGTCGAAGCCGGCGCCCTCCTGGCGGAACGGCTCCCGGAGCCAGTACGCGGGCAGGCCCACGGCCAGGATGGCCATGGTGACGAACGACCACCAGAGGTAGCGGGTGAGGCGCGGCCCCTCCATCACGTCGTCGGCGTAGTACTGCTTGCGGTTGGGCGCGACCTCGAGCTCGTTGCCAGGCTCGTAGGTCTTGCGGGCCGTGCTGATCAGGTAGACGACCCAGCCGAGGGTCATCAGCAGCACGACGATGATGGCGAGGCGGCGCTGGGACAGCACCGCGGCGAAGACCTCGATCAATGCCCGCCGCCGGCGACCTGGCCGATGCAGTGGGGACCTTCGGACTCCTGGCCGGTGGTGTTGGTGCCGATCACCGGCCCGGGAACGACCAGGCCGGTGTCGACGACGATCTGGCCGCCCTCGACCGACAGGCGGAAGCGGTCCATCCCCCGGGGGGCCGGGCCGCCCTTCTTCTCACCGACCCGGTTGTACTGCGAGCCGTGGCACGGGCACTCGAACCACTGCGACGTGCGGCACCACGGCACCCGGCAGCCCAGGTGGGGGCACTTCTGGTACAGGGCGACCAGGCCCTCCTCGTAGCCCTCGAGGACGGCGCCGTAGGCGGTGACGTTCCTGGCCGCGGGAACCGCTTCCTGGGGGTAGGGGTTCACGTAGAAGCGGCCGGCGGCGTAGTAGAAGGGCTCGCGGGTCTGGGCGATCTGGCCCAGGACGGTGTCGACCGAGCCCACCCGCACCTTGCCGCCGAACCCGCCCGACAGCGACGGCCACAGCATGGCCAGCATCGAGCCGCCGAAGCCGCTGATGCCGAGAAGCATGCCGGTGACGATGCCCCGGTTGAGCACCTGGCGGCGGGTGACGCCCAGCGTCTCCTCGTCGGGGATGGCGGGGAGGGGCGGGGGCGCGGACGGGGTGGGCGGCTTGGTCGCGCCGGCGCGGCGCTCGAGGGCCACCGACCGCTCCAGCTCCCGGCCCGACATGGCCGCCCGCTGGCCGGCGGGGACCAGGGCCGTCGATCGCTCGGCCTCGGCTTCGGCGCCCGCGCCGGCCCCGGCCCCGGCCGCGCCGGCCCCCGAGGCGGCCTCGCCGTCGGGGATCGCCTCCAGGGCGCGGTCGGCGTCCCGCCGCCGGGCGGTGGCATACAGGAACAGGAAGGCGAACGCCAGCAGGGCGACGAGCACCACCATGAAGATCGTCCCGCCGTCCATCAGCTCTCAGTCCTCGTGCGGGTCATAGGTCGAAGAACACTCCGTCACGCCAGGGAAGGGTGAAGTTGAAGCCCGGGCCTCGGAAGAAGCAGCCGATGATCACGAGGACGGCCCAGAACATGATGAACAGCGTCATCAGGGCGATGGCGACCTTGCGGTCCTCGGGCTTGTTGCTCGGGTTCTTGTCCATGTAGGGAGCGAGCATCAGGCCGAAGATGCCGATCCCGGGGATGGTCACGCCCGCCACCATGGGGTGGAACATGGTCAGCAGCTCCTGGAGGCCGAGGAAGTACCACGGGGCCTTGGAGGGGTTGGGCGTGAAGTTGAAGTTGGCGGCGGCCAGGAACGGGGCGTTGACCACCGTCGAGAAGACGAGCAGGAAGGCGGTCATGGCCAGGGCGGCCACGAACTCGCCGACCAGCAGGTGGGGCCAGGTGTGGACCTTGTCGACGGGGACGGCCTTGACGTCCTGGATCGACCCGGCCTTGACGACGGTCAGCAGCCGCTGGGTGTGGCCTTCGGGGCCTCGCGCCGCCGGCGCCGGCGCCGGCGCAGGCGCAGTGGCTACCGCGGTGGCCGCGGCCGGGGCCCCGGCCGTGGCGGTGGCCGCGCCTCCCCCGCCGCCTGCCTCGGCGCTGCGGACCAGCAGGTGGGCGGGGATCTTCTCGCCGTCGTCGCCGGCCGCCCCGGGCGCGGCGGCCGCGCCCGCGTCGCCACCCTGGAGGGCGGCCCGGCGCTCCTTCGACCGGCGCAGTAGGTGTTCGGGGACTTCGGTCATCGGTGCTCGCCTACAGGGGCCCGGAGATGCCGCCGTCCTTGCGGACGCGCCAGAAGTGGATGCCCATGAAAATCACTATGACGAACGGCAGCATGAGGACGTGGAGTACGTACCATCGCAGCAGGGTGTCGGTGCCGATCTCGACACCGCCCAGCAGCACGAACTTCACCTGGGTGCCGAACACGGGCGTATAGCCCATCATGTTCGTGCCCACGGTGACGGCCCACAGGGCCAGTTGGTCCCACGGCAGCAGGTAGCCGGTGAAGGACAGCAGCAGGGTGAGCGTCAGCAGGATGACGCCGATCACCCAGTTGAACTCCCGTGGGGGCTTGTAAGCCCCGTGGTAGAAGACGCGGGCCATGTGCAGGAAGACGGTGATCACCATCAGGTGGGCGGCCCAGCGGTGCATGTTCCGCACGAGCAGGCCGAAGGCGACGGCGGTCTCGATGGTCTTGATGTCGTTCCACGCCGCCGCCGCCGTCGGGCGGTAGAAGAACATCAGGAAGATGCCGGTGACCGTCAGGATGATGAACAGGAAGAACGACAGCCCGCCAAGGCACAGCGTGTAGCTGACCTTGACCGCGTGGCGCTTCACCTTCACCGGGTGCAGGTGGTAGATGAGGCTGTTCATGACCACGTAGGACCGGTTGCGGGGGCTGTCGGTGTAGCCCTTGCGGAAGATCGACCCGGGCCGGAAGATCGAGGCCCACGCCTGGCTGCCCCGGACCTTCTCGCCCACCTCGGCGAGCTTCTCGGCCGGCGAGCGGTGGCCGTTGCCGTTGCCGTCGCTCCCGTTGCCGTTGCGGCCCCGGCGGAAGATGGTCGCCACTAGAAGCGCATCCCGTAGGCGTAGCCGTGCTTGTCGTCGCGCTGGTGGCCGTCGCCGTCCTTGGCCGCCACGCCGGCCTTGCCCATGATGATCACGCCCGTCGGGCACCGGTCGACGCACAGGCCGCAGCGGGTGCAGACGTCCTCGTCGACGACGAAGATCACATGGTCGTCGGGGTCGACGCCGGGCTGGTCGGTGCCCACTGCGTCGGCCACCGCCTCGGTGGAGAGCATGTGGATGCACTTCCACGGGCAGATGTCGACGCAGCCCTCGCACATGATGCACTCGGACTGGTCGATGTGGAGGAACTGCTTGGGCTTGACCGCCTTGGCGAGGTAGTCCGAACCGACCTCCTGGACGACGTAGTCGCCCGGGAAGGCGGGCATGGGGGGGTTCGCGTCGGTCTTGGCCATGTTTCTACGCTTTCCTGATCACGGGCCGGCCGAAGCGTGACGTCGGCTCCAGGGCGCCCTTCGAGCGGCCCCGCTTCTGCCACACCGACCACAGGTACATGTGGGCGCCGAGGTAGAGCCCGTAGATGAGCGTGGCGACGACGTCGCGCAGGGCCTGGTAGCTGATGAGGATGCGGCCGGTGCCGCCCAGGTTGGCGGTGGCCTCCCCGAACTTGATCCCGTCGGCCGAGATGCCCATCAGCAGCCGGTCGGGCCGCCACAGCAGCTCGGTGTCGGCGAACTCCAGCCACTGGTGGGGGACGACGCCGTAGGCGACGGTCATCAGGGCGAACATGAACGTCCCCCCGACGAACGCCTCGCCCCAGGTCACGGGCGTGCCGATGGGGCGGCGGTGGCCGAACCACAGGCAGATGGCGACGCCGACGACGACAATCATGAACGAGACCACGAACGCGACCACTTCGCTAGCTCAACCTCTCCTCGTGAACGCGCTCACATTCTACTGAGAGGACCCCGAAACCGGAATTCGGCATCCCGGCGGTTCTAGCACGGCGCTTCCGGAAAAGGCACATCGCGCGGCATCGCGAGGCCGGCCCCAACTTGCCAGAACGCCGCCGGCGCCGCCTACAGTCGCAGCCGTGACCCAGGTACCCGAGTACCTGCTCGAACGCTCCCGGGCCCGGCGCGCCGCGCTCGGCCTGGGTGGTGACGCGCCCGCTCCCGGCGGCGACGAGGGAGGCGGCGTCGCCACCGCCACCGCCCCGGCCGTGACCGGCGCGACCCCCGCCGGCGCGCCAGCAGCAGCCGCGCCGGCTGCGGCGGCGCCGGCGGTTCCGGCCGCCCCGCCCCAACCGGACGTCCCCCTCCCCGAGTACGTCACCGACCCCGGCCCCAAGAGCGGCATGCCGGTGTGGATGATGCCGATCTTCCTGCTGATCCCGCTGTGGGCCATCGTCTACGTGGGGGGGTTCGGCGAGCGGGGCGGCCAGGAGCTGACCGGGGCGGCCCTCGGCGCCCAGGTGTACGCCCAGAACTGCGCCGCCTGCCACGGCCCCGTCGGCGAGGGCGGGGTCGGCCCCGCGCTCCAGGGCGGGGAGTCCAAGCTCACCTTCCCCGACGAGGCCGACCACGTCACGTGGGTGAACGAAGGTTCGACGTCGAAGCGGGGCCAGCCCTACGGCGACCCGGCCCGGGGCAGGGTCGCCACCTCCGGGGGGATGCCCGGGTTCGCCTCGACCCTCAGCCCCGAGCAGATCCAGGCCGTCGTCCTGTACGAGCGAGACAGCTTGTAAGGACGTGGCCCGCCACGCTCCCGACGACCGGGTCCTCATCGTGGGCGGCGGACCGTCGGGGGCGGCGTGCGCCCACTGGCTCGCCGAGGCGGGCCACGACGTCGTCCTCGTCGAGAAGAAGACGTACCCCCGGGTCAAGACGTGCGGGGACGGGCTCACGCCCCGGGCCGTCCGCCAGCTCGAGGACATGGGCCTGGGCGGCGCCCTCGCCGGCCACCACCGCTTCACCGGCCTGCGGTCGATCGCCTTCGGGAAGACGCTCGAGCTGCAGTGGCCCGAGACGCCCGGCTTCCCCCGGCACGGCTACGTCATCACCCGCCACGACCTCGACCAACTGGTCGCCGAGCGGGCGGAGAAGTCGGGGGCGGAGGTGTGGCAAGGCGCCGAGGCGGTGGCGCCGCTGGAGGAGGGCGGCCGGGTCGTGGGAGCCGTCGTCCGCCGCAAGGAGGGCGACGGCCGCACCGAGGAGGTGCGGGCCCGCCACGTGGTGGTGGCCGACGGCGCCCTGTCCCGGTTCGGTCGGGCGCTGGGCACGGCCCGCAACCGGGACTACCCGGTGGGGATGGCCATCCGGGGCTACTTCGAGTCGCCCCGCCACGACGAGCCGTGGATCGAGTCCCACCTCGACGTCCGGGACGCCAAGGGCAAGGTCCTGCCCGGCTACGGGTGGATCTTCCCGCTGGGCGACGGGCGGGTGAACGTGGGCGTGGGGCTGCTGTCGACGTTCCGCGACTGGAAGGACGTCAACACCTCCAAGCTCATGGACGCCTTCCTGCAGCACGCGCCCCGGTCGTGGGACATCCGGCCGGAGACGTCGTGCGGGCCGCCCACCGGCGGCAAGCTGCCCATGGGGCTGTCGGTGGGGCCGCGGTCGGGCCCCGGCTGGATCGTCATCGGCGACGCCGGCGGGCTCATCAACCCCTTCAACGGGGAGGGCATCGCCTACGCCTACGAGACGGGCCGGTTCGCCGCTGACGCGCTGGTCGGCGGGGTCGGCGACCGGGCGGCCGCGGCCTACGAGGCCCGCATCCAGGCCGAGTACGGGTTGTACTTCAAGGTGGCCCGGGCGTTCGTCAAGGTGATCGGGAGGCCGGCGCTCATGCGGGCGCTGGTCGACACCGGGATGCGATCGGAGTCGATCATGGGCTGGGTGCTGCGGATCATGGCCAACCTCCTGCGCCCCGACGAGCTGGGGCCGGCGGAGGCCGCCTACAAGGCGCTGGCGGGGATCGCCCGGCTGGCCCGGTAGCGACCGGCGGGCGGCGCCGCGTGGAGATCCCGCGAACTCGCTTCGAGGAGCTCGTGGCCGACGCCCTCGACAGCCTCCCCGAGTCCATGGGCCGGCTGATGGACAACGTGTGGGTGACCGTCAGCGACAACTACCGCAAGCCGCTGTACGGCCTGTACGAAGGCACGCCGCTGACCGAACGCGAGGCTTACGGGGGCCTCCAACTGCCCGACCGCATCACCATCTTCCGGCTCCAGATCTGCCGGGACTGCGCCACCGAGGAGGAGATCGTCGAGATGGTGCGCGACACCGTCGTCCACGAGGTGGCCCACCACTTCGGCATCTCCGACGAGCGACTGGACGAACTGGGCTGGGCGTAGGGCGGAGCGCCCGGCGCCCGAACCTTCACCGCCCGGGCGCAACCTTCCCCGCCCGGACGCGCCGGGTTGGCCACGGCGAAACCGGCGCGGTGGGCGCCGTCGCCAGGCGCGGCTCGCCTGCTCAGCACCTGCGCCAGGGGGGAACCCCGCTCAAGGGCGGTGGCCGGTCCGCCGATGACGAAGGCCGTGAGGCGCACCGTCGTCGTGACCGTGATCGGGGCCTTGTTCGGCGCGAGCTGCGCTGCGGGCAGCTCGGGCGGTGAGGCCGCCCTGTCCGAAGGACGGGGGAGCTCGGCGGCCGCCGCGGCGGTGGCCCGCGATCCGGCGCCGGTCGTCGCTGCGGCCGTCCCCGTGGCCACGACCGTGCCCGTCCCGACGACCGCCGTCGCCGTCGCCTCGCCGGCGCCGTCCGGCCTGCGCCCGTACCTGCCCGCGGGCACGCCGACCACCACCATCGTCCGCCGCACCCCGCCACCGGGCGTCACCACCCACGGCTACGGCGACCTGGGCTGGCAGAAGCAGGTCACGTCGGGCGCGACCTCGGTCAACCTCATGATCTACGCCGCCGACATCTACCTCGACCAGTCGGTGTCGGTGCACGCCGGGGTTTCCTTCACCGGCGCGCCCAAGGCCACCAAGCTGGACTTCGGCGACGGGACGGTCGTGGCGGGCCCGGAGGTGTGGGCGGGGATGGGCTGCCCGCCGTACCCGGCGGTGCAGCGGCTCGAGGGCCGCTCCCTCATCAACGGCAACACCCACACCTACGCCAAGCCGGGCTTGTACACCATCACCGCGACGATCACGATCATCGACTGCCAGATCCCGGCCTTCATCCCCGTGGCGCCGCCGCCGCCCGGGTCGCCGCTCCTGCCGAGCGGCCCGCCCCCGACGCTCGTGCCGATCGGCTTCGGCAACGACTCGTCGGTCAGCGTCTCGCTCCAGGTGCTGGTGTGGCCCGAGAAGGTCCCGCCGCCCATCGGCCCCCCGCCCGGCCCCTGAGGCTCAGAGGCCGACTTCGCCCTCCACCGCGGCGGTGATGCCGGCGCGGGCGGTGGGTTCGTCCACCGACCACACCGCCCACACGCCGCCGATGTCCTGCACCTGCGCCATGGTGATGCCCAGCACCGCCGCCCGGAGGTCGTCGGCCACGACGATCTCCGCCATGCCCTTCGCCGCCATCTCGGCCTTCAGGGCGTCGACCGCCGCCGGGTCGGGGCTCTCCTCGGTGTAAAGCAGGCAGGTCGTCGGCCCGAGCCAGAGGCCGATCGGCAAGTAGCCGCCGGCGAGGACGATGGGCCCGGCCATCAGCCCGTGGCGGCCGCGGTGATGGCGGCGCGGGCGGCGGGCTCGTCCACGGCCCAAACCTCCCACACGCCGGCGATCACGTCCACCCGCTGCATGGCGACGGCGAGCACGGCCGCCGGCCGCGGACGAAGACGTCGGCGGCCAGGGCGGCGGCCAGGGCGGCGACCAGGGCGGCGACCAGGGCGGCGGCCACGCTCGGGGTCGGGCGCCTCGTCGGCGCGGACCAAGCAGGTCTGGGGGCCGAGTCACAGGCCGACGGGGAACCAGCCGTCGACCAGGACGACGTCGTCAGCGGCCACGTCGGCGGGCGGCTTCGGCTTCGGCGATGGCGGCGCGGGCCAGGTCGGCGGTGCGCTCGAGCTCGTCCTTCTCGTGGGCCAGGCTCGGGAACAGCACCTCGTACGGGCTGGGGGCGAGGGCCACGCCGCGGGCGAGCAGGGCGTGGAAGAACGGGGCGTAGAGGTCGGGGTCGGCGAACTGGAGGCCGAGCAGGGGGCCGGCGACGGGGATGTCGACCTGGACACCGGCCTCGGTGATGACGTCGTGGAGCCAATCGCCCAGCTGGGCCGCGCGCCCGCCGAGCTGGGTGTAGGCGCCGTCGTCGAGCTGGCCGAGGACGGCCAGCCCGGCGGCGGTGGCCAGGGGGTTCCCCGACAGGGTGCCGGCCTGGTAGACGGGGCCGAGCGGGGCGAGGACGTCCATCACGTCGGCTCGGCCGCCCAGGGCGGCGAGGGGCAGGCCGCCGCCGATGACCTTGCCGAGCATGGTGAGGTCGGGGGTGACGCCGTAGGCGGCCTGGGCGCCGCCGAGGCCGAGGCGGAAGCCGGTGATGACCTCGTCGAAGACGAGGAGGGCGCCGGCTCGGGTGCAGGCGGCGCGCAGGCCTTCGAGGAAGCCGGGGGCGGGGGGGATGAGGTTGTTGTTGGCCGCCACCGGCTCGACCAGCACCGCGGCCACGTCGTCGGTCAGTTCGGGGACGGTGTTGTAGGGGGCGACCAGGGTGTTTTGGACGGCCGCCTTGGGGACGCCGGCCGACCCGGGGATGCCGAGGGTGGCCATCCCGCTGCCGCCCGCGGCCAGCAGGGCGTCGCTGTGGCCGTGGTAGCAGCCGTCGAAGATCACGATTTGGTCCCGCCCGGTGAAGCCGCGGGCGACCCGGACGGCGGTCATGCCCGCCTCGGTGCCGCTGGACACAAGGCGCACCTTCTGGCAGGAGGGGACGTAGCGGGTGATGGCCTCGGCCAGCTCGACCTCTCGCTCGGTGGGGGCGCCGTAGGAGGTCCCGTGGGCGGCCGCCTGCTGGATGGCCTCGACGACGGCCGGGTGGGCGTGGCCGAGGATCGAGGCGCCCCAGGACTGGACGTAGTCGGTGTAGCGGCGGCCCTCCACGTCCCACACGTGAGCGCCCTGGGCACGTCGGACGAAGTACGGGGCGCCGCCCACCCGGCGGAAGGCCCGCACCGGCGAGTTGACGCCGCCAGGTATGGCGGCTTGCGCCCGGGCGAACAGATCCTCGTTGGTCGTCACCCGAGGAGCTGGGCCATCTCCCGGGCCAGGTAGGTGATGATGAAGTCGGCGCCGGCCCGCTTGACGGCGGTGAGCTGCTCGAGGGCCACCGCGGGGCCGTCGATCCAGCCCCGCTCGGCCGCGGCCTTGAGCATGGCGTACTCGCCCGACACGTGGTAGGCGGCCAGGGGGGCTCGGGTGGCGCGCCGGGCGGCGGCGATGACGTCGAGGTAGGGCAGGGCGGGCTTCACCATCACCATGTCCGCCCCCTCGGCCAGGTCGGCCTCGATCTCGCGGAGCGCCTCGCGCCGGTTCCGCCAGTCCTGCTGGTACGCCTTGCGGTCGGGGGCGCCCTGGCTGATCCGCACGTCGACCGCGTCCCGGAAGGGGCCGTACAGGGCGGAGGCGTACTTGGCCGCGTAGGCGAGGATGGCCGTGTCGTGGTGGCCGGCCTGGTCGAGGGCCTGGCGGATGGCGGCCACCTGCCCGTCCATCATCCCCGAGGGCGCAACCACGTGGGCGCCGGCGTTGGCCTGGGCCACGGCCACCTGGGCGTAGAGGGCGAGGGTGGCGTCGTTGTCGACCTCGCCGGTGGGCGTGAGCGCGCCGCAGTGGCCGTGGTCGGTGGACTCGTCCAGGCACAGGTCGGCCATGACCACCAGGTCGTCGCCCACCTCGTGGCGGACGTCGGCCAGGGCGAGCTGGGCGATGCCGGCGGGGTTCCACGCCTCCGAGCCTTCGGCGTCCTTGCGGGCGGGCACGCCGAACAGGATGACGGCGGGCACGCCCAGGCCGGCCAGCTCCCGGACCTCCTTGCGCAACGACTCGCGGGTGTGCTGGACCACGCCGGGGAGGCTGGCGATGGGCCGGGGCGCGTCGATGCCCTCCCGCACGAACAGGGGCGCCACCAGGTCGTTTG
>Ga0187893_10012892_pt1 | contig 11757 bp, 5 predicted proteins | sample MA1701074metaG_FD_139574 | JGI IMG/M metagenome (GOLD analysis project Ga0187893, IMG submission 139574) | White microbial mat communities from a basaltic lava cave in the Kipuka Kanohina Cave System on the Island of Hawaii, USA - MA170107-4 metaG ... | reverse complement strand
GCATCGGGGTGAGGGCTGCCCGCGACCACGGAAACCGTATTCGGTATCAGAAGCATGCCCAGATCATTATTCTGATCTGGGAACACAGTCTCGACCGAAGCACCATCCAGAATGGCACCATGCACATCATCGGTATCCGTAAGTCCCCAATCGAAACGCCCTTGAGCGACGGCGTCCTTGACCTGGGCGTTTCCGGGAAGCCTTGTAACTTCGTTGACGCGCATGCCGCGAACGAACTCCCTGAATCGCTCATCGCCCCAGGTCGCGTACAGTGCCGCGAAATGCGTACCCGTGGTGCCGAAATGCGGGTTGGCAAACGCGACCCTTGCCCGCCAACGCGGATCAACGAGATCAAGGATCGACTGTGGCCTCGATCGAGACGCAAGGGCGGATGTCACGATAATCACGCGTGCACGTGCCGCGAAGCCGATCCAACAGCCCCTTGGATCTGACATCATCGTGTCAGCGACGACGTGTGCCAACGCTCCTCGAGTCAGCACGCCATCCCGACAGAGCTCGATCGTGCGGGCGACTTCGCCGTTCCAGAAAACGTCGGCTCGAGGCGCTGCACGCTCAACTCGCAAGCGCGCTACGATTCCGACTGTCTTGTTCGACTCTGAGTCGAAAGACGCCCGTACAAATTGGTCAGACCGAGTGAGAATTGGTTTTGCAATCGGCGGGTCGACTGAAGCATAGATTACCGGACCTTCATGATCTTGATTTGGCGTGCAACCGATCGGTGTCGCGAGAAGCACCATGCTAATCGCACTGCCAATCTGGAGCGAATAAGCTTGGCAAATCGTAACGAAACTCCTCGTTGGTCATCGTCGGTACCAAACGTACCGTTTGGATGCCAGCGACTTTGTTGAATGGCGGGCGGACTTTAGTCAGATACGACGGCGAGAGGAACTTCTGTTACACCCTCTTGGTCGATCGAGAATTCATTTACCACTCGCGCTACGTTTCGGAAGTTAAGCTGCACGCCGCCAAACGTTTCCGAAACTTCAGGACCCTCGCGCGCGTCTATCACGCATCCAACCGATGCAGGCCGGAATCAATACTGGAATGACGATAAAGCGGCCAAAGTTAACCATTGCGGAATCCTCCATCATGGGGATTCTAACCGCACGAAAAACGAGCGCTGATGAAATCGCCGCGTAACCCCACAAGATGAGCACGGCCCCTGCGCCAGCACAAGCGGCGTGATGCGCCCGACGGTCAGCGGCCTGAAAAGCTGCCACGAGGCCTGGAACAAGCCATATACTGAGGCCGATCAAAAATGCTATCAAATAATCGGCATCAGGCTGCGTTGCAGGAAGAAACATTAAGGCAAGTCCCCCAGCAATCATTGCAATAAGCCACCACCCTATTGCTCGCACCAGTAGCCAAATGTTCATGCGCTAGAAATGGACTGCTCAGACCGACCAGCAATCTAAGGTATGGGCACTGCGCGAGCGCACAGATCCCTGACCCATGTCGCTCGCCGTCGCAAAGACTCTTGCACTGCATTCGACTCGGCCGAGTTCAAGGATGGAATTGATCTGAGCGCTTCCAAAACCGCATTTGACTCGGTATCACATGTCATTCCAAGCGCTTGAATCGCAGCATATCGCTCGCTAGCGCTAGGACTGCTCTCGACTATACGCATCAGAAACGTAGCTTGACCTCTAACGTCAGCCAATCCAAGCAACCTGATCGCATCAGTTCGATCGCCCTGTCCGCCGTCTGCCTGGCGAAGTGCAAGTTCGCGCAATTCTTCAAGCGACACTCCGGAACGGCCCCATCGTATTGGTTGTGCAAGTTGTTCTGCGAGAATAAGTCGCATCTTGTCGTTACCGAGCCGTTCCCATGGCAATTCCTTTCCCAGCGTTTGATCACGCCGCCATACCCTCTCTAATAGTCCAATCATTGAATCGTTTGCGTTCTGGTCTTCCAACTTCAAGACTTCGTCGATGGCAAAAATCATGTCGACGACATCGCCTGAGCACAACGCGGTCCGGAATCGCGCGGTTGGTGCGTCCACTAAGCATGCATCAATCCGAGCACTAGTCTCAGAAAGTTTCGGGTGCGGCAATGTACTCTCTGGAGTTCCGCGATCACAGCCAGACAAAGCAATCGCCAATAGCAAAGCGGCAATCAATCGTGACCACGTCGCGACGCGAGGCCAGAGCACGACTATTGAACCCTTCTGGCTGGAGACGGGAAGGAAACACTAACGGGCGAGTAGTAAGGCGATGCTTCAATTCTTTCGTATACCCATTTACTCCAAGTTACGACATCGCTATCGTCATATCCGCTGTCAACAACGCGCTTTGTCGTCTCGGTCTCGACTATAACGGCACAGCCGTCTTTTCGACGTCGCTCGCAAATAAACTCCTGGTACTGAAGCCAGATATAGATGATGCCTTGCGTGTATTGGTACTTTGTCCAATGATGCCAATACAATCTAAGTACCACATCGACACCAGGACCTGCCGTTCCTCTCATGGAACGATTCCTCTGTCGCTCGAAGCCCAGCGAGCCGCCGGCCGTTGCATCTTCTACCAGTAGGTAGGCAGGACGGTGCCGTGTATCAATCGCGGTTGGGCCCTCGTTTACGATTTTGTTTCGTTCATCGCGTGGCAACAGTTGACCGGGTACACAATCGAGCCCGCGTGGGTCAATCCATCCGGTAGGGCTTTGATTCGAATAACCAAAGGTATTATTGCCCACTCTGATTCCCAGTGGATCGCTCTGTAGGTAGCGACCCGTCACGGGATCATAATCTCGGAAGAGGTTGTAATAGGTCCCCGATTCGGAGTCGGCATACTGCCCCGGAAACCTCAAGTTCAAGATCACGGCAACACCGTTGCCATCCGGATCGGGTTCGATCACTGCGCTCCCAAACGCTTGGAAGCGAGCCTTCCAAATGACAATACCTGCACTGCTTGTCACTAGGCGCGGCGTGTCGAGGTGATCAGCGTGAGCGTAGTAGGTGCCGTTGCTATCCTGCAATTGAGTTGGTGCGTAATCATTGGCGAGATATCCATATCGCTGAGTGCGTGCGCCGCTGCCATTGAATTCGGCGAGAAGCCGTTCACCATCCCATAAGTACCAAGTCGTCGTGCCGTTGACTATTTTCCTAATGCGCCGACCGATAGCGTCATATAGGTAGCTCGCTGTGTTACTGCCCTTTGAATATTGCACAAGTCGGCTGCGGTAATCGTGTGTGTAAGTCGTACCGTCACTGCGAGTTGCCACGCTGCCGTCAGCATCAAACGTGTACGTTAGTGATCCTGGCGAGTTAGCAATTCGGTGATTGCCGTCATAGGCATAAGCCGCCGGATTGCCCGGGACTTCACGATTGCCGACTTTGTCGTATTCGTAGGACTCGCTCGACAAGCCGAATCCCGCAGGGTGAGACGCTGAGATCAGCCTGTTCAGGCCGTCGTAGCTAAAGTCATGCACGCCGTCAAGTGTAGTTAGCGAATCGACATTTAGCACGCCATCGTAAGCGTAGGCGTAGTGCGCGAGCTGGCCGCCTGGTCCGGCAATGGCGATTGAATCGATGGGCCCATTGCTCTTATAAGAATAACTGCGAGTCACGCCCCCGGGCAACGTAACCGTTTGCCGATCATCGTTGCCATAGTAGGTGAGACCAATGTTTGCGCCGGCCAAACTCGCCGCAGTCAGCCGATTGCGTTTGTCAAATGAGTAACTGTACGTCAGTGCCGCCCCATCGTTGAGTGTCAGTGCATTCCTATTTCCATAGCGATCGTAACGATGATTTAGGACTCGATCGCCGCCTGGTAGATACTTAACGGTCTCGTCAAACAGACGCCCCAGCGCATCATAGGTTAGCGCGTAGGACGGTGTTCCCTGGATCGCATCGTCCACTATCGATGTGACGTTGCCATCAAGATCATGGGCGTAAGCGACCGTCCTTGTCGGAACGATCGATGACGTAGTTGTGTATTGCTTCTCCTCATTAGGCGGTCCCCAAGTCTCATAACTGTAATCAAGCTTATTGCCGCGGGCGTTTACCATGAAGTCAATGCGATCGCGCTCGTCGTACGCATACTGCACTTGCTGCGCGAGCGGCTGCGTCACAGTGATCTGTCTGCTTAATGAATCAAACTGATAACTTGTCGTGCGATTTTCGCCGTCTTTGACAGACGTTAGATTACCGATAGCGTCGTAAGTCAATTCAGTTCGCGCGTTCGGGGTGACGCCCAACTCTGTCATTGCAGTCTGTCGGTTGAGGTCATCGTATTCGTACGCAATGACGCGGCCCAACGCATCAGTAACAGATGTTAGGTTGTTGGCGGAATCGTAGCCGAAATTGGTAACAAAACTGAGTGGATCGCGCATCGACACAACGCGCCCCTCCACGTCGTAAGTAAACGTTGTCACGCGGTTCAGCGCGTCTGCGACTGACAGTCTTTGACCTTCGCTGTCGATTGCAAATGACTGAAACGTTTGGAAGGTTCCTGAGTCGTCCTTGCGTTGTAGACCTGTTAGCAGTCCCCGACTGTCGTAGATCAACTTGGTGACTTGGCCCTCACCGTCCGATACCGTCCTGCCAATCTCAATCTGCATTAGCAAGTCGTTATCGTAAGCAAATAGAGTCTGCTCTCCGAGTGGATTGGACTTGCTAGTCAAGCGACCGCGATCGTCATAACCGAACTGCGTAAGATTGTTACGGGCATCCCACTCCTTGATCTTGTTACCATCCGAGTCATATTCGAATACTCGCTTTGCTTGGCCGATTTCCACGCCACTGACCACATATGCGATTTTGGTGACATGATCACCCGTGTAGGTGCGGACAATCTGGACTCCATCCGACAGAGTTGTCGTCATCAGACGATTACGCGAATCATAAGCGTAGCTCGTAGTCTGGAAAGTGCCGACATCCTTGCGACGATTCTCCGACGCTATGGCGATCGGACGGCCATCCGCGCCGTAATGGAACGTGTATTCGGTACGGAAAAGTTTTGCCGGGGCCGCAGTTGAAGTTACTTGCTCTGAAGCAACCCAATCATGATCGTATGTTCTGATGCGTGTAATCGTCTCGCCGGAATCTAGCGTGACGGATTCCGTGAGCATTCGACCGGCCGAATCATAGGTCCAGTTCTTTGTCTGGAGCAGCGCCAACGAACCGCTGTTGTTCTGCCAGATCTCTTTCTTCGTGAGGCGCTTGGCCGGGCTGTAGGTATAACGCTCCTCATGCCCCATTGGCGTCGTAGTTTTCGTGATGCGTCCGGTCTCGTCGAACTCATAGGTCGTGACGACCGTGTAAGGATTGAGGCCGTTCTGATCCTTGATGGTCTTGGTGACGACTGTCTTGACGAGCGGAATCTGGTAGTTGAACTGGATCGTGCGCGTGCCTTCGGTCTGCGTGATGACACGATCCTGCGCGTCATACGCGTTGACCACCGGTGTCCGACCGGCAGCGGTAACAATCGAAGTCAGATTGTGGGCGTCGTTGGGATCGGTGTAGCCGTAGGTCGCCACCTGGCCGTCCAGCATGGTCACCTGGATCAGGTTGCCTTTGGTCAAGGCCCCCGCGGTATCGTGCACGTACGAAACCGTACGGCCGTCGTTGGCGGTGACCGATGTGAGGCGGCCGGTCGTCGTGTTGTACTGAAACGTGACGAATCGGCCGGTGAGTGTGCCGTTCGTGCCGCGTTCGTCGATGCGCGTGAGGCGATACAGGTAGGCGACGGTAATCGGCTGGGTCGGGTCGACGGAGGACTTGGCCGTGCCAATCAGCGGGAGTTTGCCCTGCGCGTCATACGAATACTCATGACGGTTTCCTTTCGCATCTCGCACGCTGGTGAGGCGGCCGAGATTGTCGAAATAATCGGTGGTGCCATTGACATAGCGCAACTCGTAGCTGCCACCGCCCGTCGATGTCAGTGTTCCCAACATGCCACCGGTGGGAGACACATAGGCGCCGCCGCTGAAAACATACTTGTCGCGTGAGCCACAGCCATGGCGCACGATGATTGATCCGTCAGGATACTCGTAGAGCCGGCGATCCAGCATGAACGCCCAACCCGCACCGACCGGGCTATCAAACGTCGTCTGGCTGTCGTACTTGCGGACGATGGCGATCGGGAACTCGCCCGCCAGGCGCAAGTCCGTGTAAGTGACACTCTCGCCGCCGTTGAAGTAGGAAATCGGATCACCACTTCGCCCGTTGAGTAGTGGCGGTCCATCGGCTCCAGGTGCTCCACCCGCGCCGGGTACCTCACAGGATGGATGCTGTGGAGGGGGAGAGTTCGCAGTTGCAGCATTCGACGAACCGCCATAGTTGTCCGCCCGTGCGTTGGATACGGTGACCCCAAGCGCAACCGTGCAAGTGATCGCGATCAACAGCGGTCTTAACATGGATTTCCTCACGTCGTGTCGCTTGCTAGGGCGGGCCGGCTGGAGTCTCGCTCGGCGGCCGCGGCGGCAATCCACGCAACGACCGATGCGTGGCATAGGCAGAATTGGAGCCTTCAAGGTCGCCCAACTTCTCGAGCGCCTGTCCCAAATCGAGTTGAGCCGCGGCATGATCCGGCTTTAGAGCCGTTGCGCGCCGAAAGTACGTCGCCGCAGCGTTCCACTGCTGCTGGCGCGCCGCAAGGCGCCCCAGGACCAGCAAGGCATCGAAATTATTGCTATCGAGCTTGAGCGCTTCACCGGCCGCAGTGCCGGCGGCGTCCAAATCGCCCAACGCCTCATAGATCAGCGCAGCGCGCACCTTGGGCGCCGGATCGGACGGATCGGCAAGCGCCTGCATCTCGTATTCCCGCGCCACCGTACGACTCTCGCCCTGGCTGATCATCGCTTGCGCTCGACGATCCTGCTCGCTCACCGCAGCGCCGGATGCAGGCGGAGCCTGAACGCCAGTTTGCGCCAGAGTGCCGCCCGAGGCGGTCAAAAGCACCGCGACAAGACACGCAGTCGTCGTTGGAACGGGTTTCATGGCCGGCCTCCGCTGGGTGACACAGGCGATGCGGACTCAGGGCTGGCAGCGCCTGACTTCGATGGGACCTGAACTTTCAGCGACCCGTAACCAAAAGACCCGTCATAGCCGCGCAGATTGACCGTCAGGTAGCGCTCGCCGGGGCTGAGCGCGTCGCTGCTCACGTTCCACGTCGCCGGCAAGACGCCGATCTCCCGCTCTTCCACAAACAGACCATCAATGAAGTACACCAGCTCAAAACGCTGCTGCACGAGCCGCGCTGCGATCGGGGGCGGCACAATTACTTCGATCGGCGTGCCGCCCGTGGCATTCATCATCACGGGCGCCGCCTCCAGAGATTCGGGTGCAATCTCTCGCCGGCGCAGTGTCACCACGAAATCCCCTCGCTCGTCATAGGACTGCTGCGAGTGCGCGTACATCCGTTTGCTCGGCGCACGCTTGACGATGCGCGACACACGGCCCCAGGGCAGATCCGCGATCATCCGCGAAGGACTCCGCGTGTCGCCGACGACCACCGCATTGTCCGTCAGTGAGAACGCCATGCCCCACAACTGCAGACCCGTGCTATCGGCGAGGCGCATCACGCCCGACGCATCCTTGCCGTCCCAGGGTTCTGCCTGTGCGCCGGGGCCGCGCACGTTCCAGCCAATGAGTGACCGCAGCAGCGGGCCATTGTCGTGCAAGCCGATCCGCAGATTGACGCGGGACCAGGCGTTGAGCGTGTAGCGCATTACCTGCGCGCTGCTATCGAATTCGACGCTTGGAATCTCGAGATCGAGGCCGCCGGTCAGGTCGGTCAGGTCATGCTCCTGCGTCGCGCCGTCAGCGGTACTGGCAACCAGCGTGTAGTGGTAGGCCTCGGGAGGCACAAGCCGGCCGGCCTGATCACGGCCATCCCACGCCAACGTCGATTCGCCGGCCGCGAGCTGGCCGTCGGAGGAAATGGAACGGATCAGCAGGTCCCGCGCGTCAAACCAGCGCCATTCAACGTGTGCTGGCACGCTCACACGCAAGCGCACCGACACGGCCTCACCACGCTCCGGAAAGAACTGTCGCCGATCCAATTGGACGTCACTGATCGAGAGTGCGGATGGCCCTTCCGCCAAGCCCATGTTGGCGTACAGCGGCAGCGCCGCGAAAACGAGTCGGAGAGCGTTAATGATCATGGAGAAACTCTACGCGTGGCCTCGGGGCGCCAAATCGCGGCGCTGCGCGCGCCTTGCGGATGGTGCGTGATCGGCGCCGGAGTGCCATTTCGCCGCGCGACTAACCAGAGATTGGCGACGCCACCGGTTATACGCGTGAAAACGAGCGTCTGATCATCGGAATCCCAGGCGGGCTCCGACTCGAACTCGGGGGTGGCGACCAGGACGCGCTCCTGACCCTCCCGATCTCGCAGCCACAGGTCATAGTTGCCGGAGCGGTTGCTCGAGAACGCCAGCGTGCCATCGGCGGCGACCGCGATGTCAAAGTGATAGAGATGACCGGCCGTCAGCTGTTCCAGCGACTGACCATCGATGCCGACCTTGTAAATGTCATGCGACTGACCGCCTGATCCCGAAAGAAAGTAGAGAGCTGATCCATCGCGCGACCAGACAGGCTCGTGCTGGAGTGCCGGCAGTGTGGCGATCTTATGAGCCGCGGTTCCATCAGCCGCCGCCACCCAAATGTCATTGGTGTCGGCGCTGCCGGCATTCACGGCGGAGAAGGCGATGTATTTTCCGTCGGGTGACACGGTGGCATCCGAGCCTTGCCTGATCGGTAGTGATATTTTCGTTTCCTCGCCCGAGTCGATCGCGACACTGACCATCTCCCCCGCCGAGCCCGAGACCAGCAAGCGGTCACCATCGGCAAACCAGGAGATCTTGATCTTGTCGTACGGTGAGTGGGTCAGCGGCCGCGCGTGTGACCCGTCGAGTTGCGCGATCCAGACCTGCCAGTAGCCGTCGTCAACCGCGAGGTAAGCAAGCGTGCGATCGACATCGGCCGCATGCGCAGGCGTCGCAAACACAACCACCAGGCTGCCAGCCAACCCGATGTGCCAGGCGGATCTCGCAATGCGACGTTTCAGTGCCGTGCGTCGATTCATCAGCGATTGACCATTACTGATAGAGCTGCAATGCACCGCGGTACAACGTGGTGCGACCCGTCAAGCTGCTCACCGCCTGGATCGCAAACGTATAAGTGCCTTCGGTCGACACCTGGATGTTGTTGGTGTCAATCCCATCGTGCCCCTTCCACTCCACCGTGTAGTTGGCCGGTTGCCCGCCGCTTTGCGCTGGCTGAACAACGCTATTTACCAGAGTAATCGCGCTCGGGTCGGTGAAACTCGCGATCCCGGGCGGCAGCAGCTTGACCGTGACCGTCGAGTCGAGCGACAGCCGATAGGTAAACCGCCCAATCTGATCGAAGCTGTGGACGACGATATTGGGCTCGGCGCCGACCTCGAGATTTGGTGAGGGTCGGGTGCCGGTAATCGCCGGGCCGGTGCCCTTGACGATCACGGAGAAGGGCCGCAGGGGATCCGGGACATCAACCAGGATCGAGCAAGGACCCGATGCGAGATTCCCCGCGGCGTCGCGACCATCCCACATCAATAATTGCGTGCCTTGCACGAAGGGCACGCCGTTGTAAGGAGAATAAGGCGCTGCTAGACAACCGGTCACCTCCAGGAACACGCGGGCCTTCGAGTTGCTGAGCGTGTTGTTGAATTTCATGAAATCGTTGACCGTGGCATTGAACGCCGGGTCCACCGTGCCGCTGTTGGAGCCGCTGCTACTGGTATCCGGGGGGTCGTAGACCGTGGTGTGCGTCGCATCGGACAATGTGAGCACCCACCGATAGGCCTCATCCGGAACATAGGCGCCGCTGCCATTCTTGCCGTCCCAGACCAGCGACTTGGCGCCACCGGTGCCGAATACCTGACTGATCTGACGCACTGCAGCGCCACCCAGATCCGGGTACACATCGACCGTTGCGGTACCCGGACCGGACATCGTGAAGTTGAAGGTCACCTGTTCACCTGACAAAGGCAGTATCTGCGCCACACTCTGCGAAATGCCGGATCCGACCAGGTTATCGAGAGTCACCGGCTGGGTCAGTACGCCCGCATTACCCGCAGAATCCGTGCTCCGCAGCCGCAAGGTATGCAAGCCGCTGAGCGCGATCGATCCATTGTCGCTGTTGGTGATCCAGGAGCCCAGTGAGCCATTGGCGACCGTAGCCGTGCCGGTCGCGATGTTCGTCCACGCAGCGGGCGCCGCTCCCGCCCCATATTCGAGCGTGTAGTTCACGAAATGGAGGTCAGTAGCACTTCCGATCGTGTTGACTGTGGTCGAGTTGAGCAGCGTTGCTCCCGAGGCGGGTGAGGAGATCGCCAATGTCGGAAACGTATTGTCAATCTCCGTAGATCGATAACCGACGACTTGAGGAGAAGGCGAACCAGCCGATACCTCAAACGAGTACACGCCATCCGGCTGCACCACGCCGCTGCCGTTCTTGCCGTCCCAAGCCACTGAGACAGCGGTTCCGGCTCCCGTGTAAGTGCGCACCGCGGCACCCGCGCCGTTGCGAAGCGTCGTGGTCCAACTGGACGACTGCGACAGGGTTGCGCTCAGCGTCGTAGTGTCTTGGATACTGTCCGCGTTGGGTGAGAAGTAATCAAAGGTCAGGCTCATACCTGACGCGCTGGCGCCATTCAGGGGTGCGGCGGCGGGACTGCTGAAATTCGCAGTCGATGTGGGCGAGCCACTCGTGAACTTGATGTGCGTGCCAGCCTGCGGCGTCGCCGTCCCCCACCAGTTGCCCGTGGCATTGACGACGATCGGCGATGCGGAGCCGTAGTTGGAGACCTGCAGCTGATAGTTGGTATTGCCGAAAATATCGTTTCCAGTGATGACGGGGCGCGGATTGGAGGTGGCGCTGTTCGTGCCGTCGCCGACCAGATTGATGCCGCCGTTATTGTCGGAAATGATGTTGCTCGTGATCTGCGGAGTCGAATTGCCGGAAATTTCGATTCCTATGCTGTGGCGATGGATGCGATTGGTATCGATGAGTGGCGACGATGCAGCCAGCCGAATGCCGGTGCCCGTCTTGTTGTAGTTTTCGATGAAGTTGCGCCGCATTTCGGTCGCAGACGTCACACCCGTCGCGTAGATACCGGCGACTTCATGGTATCGGATCGTGCAGTCACGGATGAGTGCGTTAGCATTCAGAAGTTCGATGTTGCGACTGCCATATTCGATGAGCGCGTAGTCGATCGTGGAGCCGGTCGATGGACTTTCGATCTTGATGCCCTGCCAGTCGCCGCGGACCTTGGGGTAGTTGCCCGTGGTAAATATTGCCATGTTGCCGCTCGTGCCTTGCACCTGAAGCGTACCCTTCACGGACAAAGTTCCCGTCGGTACATAGAAACGCATTCGCGTTCCGGCAGGAACGACGAGCGTCGCGCCGGAAGGAACGGTGATCAGTCCAAGGACGTCATACGTAGCGCCCGCCGTCAGATTGGTCGATCCGGCCGGGAAGTTGCCGATCAACTGATTGCCCGGCACGGGGCTACCACCCGGTCCGTTGAGGAAGCCCGAGTAGTCGACCGTAGGAAGCGTGGTTGAGGTCGGGGTGTCGGTCAGATCGCGGATCGCGGCGCTGATCGCGGTCGGGTCGGTCGTCCCCCACCAGTTGCCGGTGGCATTGAGCTTGATGTTCTGCGCACCGGTGGGGAACGAGACGACGTAATAGTTCCAGTTGTCGTTCGCAAAGATCTGGTTGCCGGTCACCACCGGCAGCGTCGTCAGACCGGT
>Ga0187893_10012891_pt1 | contig 11757 bp, 11 predicted proteins | sample MA1701074metaG_FD_139574 | JGI IMG/M metagenome (GOLD analysis project Ga0187893, IMG submission 139574) | White microbial mat communities from a basaltic lava cave in the Kipuka Kanohina Cave System on the Island of Hawaii, USA - MA170107-4 metaG ... | reverse complement strand
TCAGATCCTTACAAGATTCTCGTGTCGGAGGTCATGCTCCAGCAAACACAAGTGGACCGTGTCATTCCCAAGTACCACGAGTTTCTAGAGCGGTATCCAAGTTTCCAGGACTTGGCGGAGGCGCCGATCGAAGAAGTCCGAAAGACCTGGTACCCCCTCGGGTACAATGTTCGCCCGTACCGCTTGCATAGCATCGCTTGTGAGACAGTGGCCCGTTACGGTGGAACACTTCCCAACCACCCGGAGGAGCTCCTTTCTTTCAAGGGGATCGGTCGGTACACGGCCGGGGCTATCCGGTCCTTTGCCTTCAACGAAGACGCGCCAATCCTGGACACAAATGTGATTCGCGTTTTGCATCGAGTGTTCGTCGGGACCGGCGATCCTAAAACTCAAAAGCGCCAGTTGTGGGCCCTCTCCGAGGCCTTGATTCCCAGAGGCAAGGGGTATGATTTCAACCAGGCTCTTATGGACTTCGGGGCCATGGTGTGCACCGCTCGCGATCCCTATTGTCTGCTCTGTCCCATGAAGGACCTTTGCAAGACTTATCCGTTCGATCCTCACCGATCGGAGTGAATCATCGGTCGCCGGTTCCTCAGTGTCCCACGGTGCGTACTTAAAGTGGTCGACACGCGGTACATCCAAGTTGCTGCTGGATTGATCCTCCATGAAGGGTGCTATCTGATCGCTCGGCGTAAAGAAGGTGCTCACTTGGGAGGACTCTGGGAATTCCCAGGTGGTAAGCGTGAGCCGGGCGAGTCTCTGGAAGACTGCCTACAACGGGAGCTGCGGGAGGAACTCGGAATCGAAATCACGACGCCAATTCCATTTCGCGTCATTCGACATGAGTATCCGGAGAAAACGGTCGAGCTGCACTTCTTTCGTTGCTCAATCCGGGACGGTCAGGCGCGAGCACTCGATTGCGAGGACTTCCGCTGGGTGGCACCGGAGGAACTGATAAAGTTTAAATTTCCGCCAGCCGATCAACCACTGATCCAGGCTCTTCAGGATCTGTAAAGCAGGGAACAGGGCGCCATGCACTTTCCAGTCGAAGCCAAGCTGAAGGACGGCACCAGGATTCAGCTTGTGCTGGCAGGCCAAGCCGACGTAGAACCGTTACGCCGGCTTTATGAAATCATCGTCGCGGAAGGCACCTCCTATCCGCATGCTCGGTTCCCGAATCGTGACGATTTCATGGATTACTGGTTCAGGGGGAAAAGCACTGTCGCGGCCTATCTGGTCGAACGCTCACTTGACTCCCGAATGCTGGGCGCGTTCTATCTCAAGCCGAACTGGCCTGGGCGTGCGAGGCAGGTTGCAAACGCCGGGTTCGTCGTCACGCCGGAATGGCGTAACAAAGGGCTAGGGTGGCTGCTTGGCGCCACAATGCTGCAGTATGCCAAAGAACTGGGATACCGGAGCGTCATCTTCAATCTGGTCTTTTCTGAAAATCAGGCCGCCCAACACCTCTGGAAGAAACTGGGATTCAGCGTGCTTGGTGCGATCCCCGGTGCAGTTCGGAAGGATGACGGGACATACCAGGATGCATTGATCATGTTCCGGTCATTGATGGAGGTTAGGGGCCAGGGGATTGAGACTTCTCTGATCTATGAAAATCGTACTGGACATTGAAACGGTGCAGGCGCCACGGGACGAATGGGCACGTCTCGTCGGACTTCCGACATCCGGTGATGCGGTAACCTCCGTGGAAAGCATCGATGACCTGTTTAGCCGAACTGAAGCTGATGAGCAGAGGCGCAATGAGAACGAGCTCTACGAGCGATCCGCCTTCGACGGGACATTCAGTCGAATCATCTGCATCGGTGTGATCGTGTTTTCCGACGCGATGGAGCCGCAAGGGTCCCTGTGCTGGTACGGATCTAATGAAAAAGAGTTGCTGAGGCAGTTCTGGAACAGACTTGCTCAGGACCGCCCGTCCCTTTTTATCACCCACAACGGATTAGGGTTTGATCTGCCGTTTATCAAGAAGCGGTCCGTCATTCATCAGGTCAAGCCCAGCGTCGACATCAGCTTGGCCAAGTTTCGCGTCGAGCCGGTCTATGACACGATGGCGGTCTGGAGCAACTGGGACACTCGTGGCTGGATCAAGCTGGATGTGCTGGCACGGGCGCTGAACGTCGAGACCAAGTCCGGCAGTGGAAAGCAGGTGGCTGACCTGTGGGCTAAAGGACAGAGGAAAGAGATTGCCGAGTACTGCTTGCAGGATACCTATGTCACCTATGCCTGCTACTGCCGCATGAATTTTCGCCAGCCCCTGTCGCGAGAGGTGGTGCTGCTCAAGACCGACTTGGTCGAGGTGAGCTAAAGGTAGGTCTTCAGCTCTGTTGCTACCTGACAGACGCGGTCTTCTTCGCAGGCTTAACCGGCTTCTTCTTCCCCTTCAGTTTCTGTATCTCTGCTTCACGCTCTGCCAATTGGCGACGGAGAGACTGCACGTCCTTTTTTAAAACCTTTAACTCGACGTCCTTCTTGCTAGCAAGTTCCTTGGTTACTCGAAGCTCTTCAAGTTTTTGACCGAGAAAGTCGATGTCTTGAGCATCCTTGGCTCCGGCATCGGCCGAAACGCTGCCGTTCAAGGCACTAACCTGAGCAACCGCTGCAGGAATGGTTTCCGATGTCGCAGCTGGAGCTTTGGCCAGTTCTGGCCTCTGGCTCGGAAGCTTAGCCAAGCTTGCATAATCAATGATAAGGGTTATCAGGTTTGACTGGACCGGGGCGCCGGGTGGCCTGCGGGTGTCATGCCGCTGAGCAGTCTCTGGGACAAAGGAAACTACGCGCCTGGTTAGCCCACCGGAACCGGACAGTTGTCGGCCAGACTTGCTATCGGAGTTAGACCGATAATGGGTCAGGCTTAAGTAAAGATAAGACCCGTGCGCGTATAGGGTGCCCGCAGTGCTTACGGTTCCTGCTGACGCTGGTTGCACAAGGCGGAATCCTACGAGCTCCTCCGGATCCGCTTTTGACAGCGCAGTTGCCAGGAGCGGGGCGAGGAATTCGACCTCGTCATCGGAAAATGCCCTGGCAGCTTTTGTTTCCATGCCCGACGTTGTGAGAGACATGTTCTTCCGCTCCTCGACCTGGACCCCACGCAACACATGGACCATAGTGTTGGGGTCTATCGAAAGGGGGTGAGCGGCTTCAAAGGACCAATCAGGAACTTCTTCAAGATAGACAGACCCTCTTGAGCTCTGGTGGATTTTTCCAGTCATTGACGCGCACCCGGCCATCACGGTACAGGCAAAGATCCCTGCCAGCACTGACCTGGTCAACGTCAATCTAGGCCAACCTGCTAGTCGAAGCCCCATGGTCATCTCCTTCAGTCTTGATTTTTGGGTTGGGTAATGTGGCAAGAAAGTTTTAGAGGCAAGCGGAACGGCATAGGCGAGGCCGGGTTACCAGATGTCGAGGCCCATAAGGACCATCCCGACTACGAGCCAGCCAATCAATCCAACCGAAATGATATTTTCCAAGCTCATTTAGTACTCACGAAATTACGTGCATAAAGTGACTGTATTGGGCTTTCGATGTTAGTCGAAGCAAGGGCCGTGCCGTCGTCCTGTCTAAGCGGGCGCAAGACATCGCTCATGTTTAGTGGAATCAGGCAGCTATGAAAGAAACGCTCCAGTTACATTTAAATACTGTAAGTAATACATGAGATATAGTATTGACTCTATTGATTTTTAAAAACTATTATAAGCAAATAGAAATGTTTATCTTTTCTTAGACTTGCAGAGGAGCAAACCCTCAGGCAGGGCAGGGAGGTACCTGAGTTGAGCTCGAACTCTGGAAGGGGTGGCGCAATGGGAGGTTAGAGGGTCAAGGGCAAGGGGGGTCTAGTCCAATATTGTCACTTCCAGCGTACAGAAAAGTGTCACCAAGGGCCCTTCGTGAGGTGGTAGTTTAGAGCCTTGCAATAGCTATCCCACAAGCTGTCGGAGATGCCCTGAAGCTACTTGGGCTGGAATCTCGTCGCCGAATAATGTGGTCGCGGGAACATGAGAGATCTTGATCGGTCTGAAGTCGCCTGGGCCTGTGCTCGAGCCGCGTTTTGCCCAGACCACCGTGATGTTGGTATCGGTTCGTCCCATCCACTGATCTGAGGATCTCTTGGAGTCTCCTTCTACCAAGACTTGGACAGTCTGGCCGATCATATTTCGGTTTTTCTGTAGCGAGATGGCCTTCTGAAGGTCAACGAGGCGAGTGACTCGATCCGACTTGATTCTTTCCGAGACATCGTCCTGGCATTTTCGTGCTGCAATCGTGTTCTTTCGCTCAGAGTACTTAAAGATGAATGCCGCATGGTAACCCACCTCTTGCACGGTTCGGCAGGTGTCTAAGAATTCTTCCTCAGTCTCTGTACAGAACCCGCAGATAATGTCGGTGGTCAGCGCGATGTCGGCTCTGCGTCGGCGGATATCTTCCACCAGGTCAAGGTACTCCTTACGGCTGTAGGTTCGACCCATCAACGCAAGGATGCGGTCATTGCCAGCCTGGAGAGGAAGGTGGATGTGTTTACAAATATGAGGGTGGCCGGCCACGGCGTCCAATAAGGCAGGAGGAAAATCTTTGGGATGCGGGGAGGTGAAGCGGACCCGCTCAATGCCGGGCACATCCGCCACTGCGGTGATGAGGCGCGCAAAGTCCCAGTCTTCGAACCGGTAGGAATTCACATTCTGCCCCAGCAAGGTGATCTGTTTGTAGCCTTGTGCCGCAAGGTGCTCAGCCTCCCGAATGATCCCTTGAGGATCTCTGGACCGTTCGCGCCCACGCGTGTAGGGCACTACGCAGAAAGTACAGAAGTTGTCGCATCCGCGCATCACCGCGATCCATGCGGTGATTCCTGTGGCCCGCTCGGGCATAATATCCTGATACGTCTCGTATTCGGAGAGATCAACGGCAATTCCTTTCACGCCGTTGTCTTTTTCCTGCGTTGCGATTGCCCGCTCTAGCAAATCCGGCAACCGGCGGTACGAGTCCGGTCCTACCAGCACGTCAACGATGGGCGCAGTCTCCGTCAATTCCTTCTTAAGGCTCTGTGCCATGCAACCGAGCACCCCGACGACTAACTTGCGCTGTCGCTTGAGCGCCTTGAGGTCAGCGAGGTGTCCATAGACCTTGTTGTGCGCGTGCTCCCGGATCGCACAGGTGTTCATCAGGACCACATCCGCACATTCCCGGTCTTCGGTGAAGGCAAAACCCTTGGCCTTGAGCAACGAGCGTACCAACTCGGTGTCATATTCATTCATCTGACAACCGAAGGTCTCGATATGGACCTTGTACTGAGAGACCGTCTTTTCCATCAGGAGTTCCTAGCGTCGTTCCATGACCCAGCTCTTCACACCATCGCTGCAATAGAGTTTGCCATCTTGTTTCCGCTCGCCCGTCACCGTATGCCAGCCTCCGTCTGCAAACAGCTGGCGAGCTGTGAAGCTTGTTCCATCCATAGAGAGGAGGCGAAAGACAGGATCCCCGTCCTGCAGGCCAGCGGCCTTGGCATGCGCTGCGACTCCAAACGGGCCATGAAACTGAATCTCGTAGCCTAACTCCGAACTACCCCAGGTTCCCTCGAGCCCATCCAGCGGAGGCCTGTAGGCACAGCTTGCTACGGATGCTGTCAACAACAGGCCAAAGAGGATCAGCGGTCTGATCATCGTCCTCTCTCCGCAAGATGGCCGACCGCCAGTCCATCCATGACGCCCGTCACAACCGCGTCGCGGACTGTGTTCGAAAGATCGAAACGAGCCGCCACGCCAACTCGAACGTAGTTTCCCGTCAACCCGGTCCAGAGACCAGAGTCGTCTCTAGTCTCGAAGAGAACTGGTAGGGTCTGGTCGAGATATCGCCGGTAAAAGGCTACTCGCTTGGCGCGGGAGAGTTCAGCCAGAGTGCGGCTTCGGACTTTTGCCGTCACCGGACGAACGGTGTTGGCCATTCGAGCCGCGGCGGTCCCAGGCCGCCTAGAGAAATTGAAGACGTGGAAGTAGGCGAAAGGGAGTTCATTCGCCAACGCGAGGGTGTTGGCAAACTCCTTCTCTCCCTCTCCGGGAAACCCCACCATAATATCTGTGCCGAGACCAAGGTGCGGAATGAGCCGGACCGCTTTTTCAATCAAGGCTGCGTATTCCTTGACTGTGTACCGTCGGTGCATGGCTTGCAAGATTCCATCGTCTCCGCTCTGAAGTGGGACGTGCAAGTACCGACAGAGCTTTGGAGAGGTAGCCATATAGTCCAGCAGCTCATCAGGAATCGTGGTCGGCTCGATGGAAGAGATGCGGATACGTTCCACTCCGCCAATCTGCTCCAGGCATTGAATCAGATCCACAAGCGAGCGTCCCCCTTCAAGATATTGCCCGATGTTGACACCGGTGAGCACCAACTCTCGATGACCGCGCTCCGCCAATCCTTCCGCTTCCCGCAGCACGTCACCGAAGCGGCGGCTCCGTTCGTGGCCACGGGCAAAGGGAATAATGCAGAACGAGCACATGAAGGTACAGCCGTCCTGAATTTTCAGATTGGCCCTTGTGGATTCGTAATGTCCCACTCCTGATATGACAAAATCGTCGCGGTCAATCTTTCTCGTGTGCAGGAGGTGAGGCGCCGGTTGCTTGTGCAGGGCCTGAGGCGCAGGCAGGTAGTCCGGCAAATGCATCTTGTACTGTGAACCTACAATCAGATCAATGCCTGGCACTTGGCGAAGGGATTCTGCTCCAGTCTGGGCATAACATCCGGTCACCGCCACAAAGGCGTTGGGGGAATGACGGAGTGTCTGGCGGACAAGGTGACGGCAGTCCTTCTCGGCATTTTCAGTCACCGAGCAGGTGTTCAGCACGAGGAGTTCGGTCGGCCGTCCAAAATCAACCAAATCGTATCCGCCCTTCCTGAGTCGATCTGCAAGAAGTGCGGTCTCGGCTTGATTGAGACGGCAGCCGATGGTGTGAAGGGAAGCTCTCGGTCTGGCTTGTTGCATGGTGGCGACATTATAGGGGACGCCATTTGTGACGGCAAGTGGTGCAAGCTGCTCTTGATGAAGAGGGTGGGCGAGTGGGGGGTTATTGACACACAGGGTCCAGCTCGCTAAGATTTCAGAGAATATTTAAGTGAGAACATCCTGGTGACTAGCTGGCCTTCTCTGGTTCGAGGCTAGGAGGTGCAAGGATGAAGGGACTTGGAGCTCGTCTGGCTCTTACAGTACTCGGCATCGCGCTTCTCAACCCTCCTGCCGACTGGGCTTACGAACGCCTTCCTGCAGAACCAGATGAGAACTCGCGGGTTGATGAACTCTATGACCATGAGGCCCGGATGTTTTTGATGCTCTATTCGCTGAAGGGCAACGGTGAGGTAGATTACGTCACCGGGCGCATGGTCCAGGAACATGCCCGGAGCCACTATGGGAACCCCGTGTATTACACGGAAAAGTTTCCGCTGTTTTACTGGTGGAACCACACGATGTGGAACGATCCGGAGCAGGACGGGGTGAATGGGAACGAGAAGGTCTATCAGGAGAATGTTGATTTTGACCGATCCCGCTATAAACCTTGTACCTTCAACGGCCAGCCCTGCTGATCCTAGATTGTAATTTCAACAGTCCCTCCTTTCTCCCCGGATTTATTGTTCCACGATTTTCAGCGTCAGGTGCGCTCATGACCTCGACGACTCAGTCGCAGACCCCCAGCCTATCCTGTGAGGCCCGATGAAACCGCTACAATCTCTCCCAATCCTAGTTAACCGCCGGACGGGGGTCATGCTGCCCTTGGGTTTTGCTTCGGGCTTGCCGCTTGCGCTGACCGCTGGGACCCTACAGGCTTGGCTGACCGTGATCGGCGTGGATCTGCGCACGATTGGAATCTTTACCCTCATCGGTCTTCCCTACACTTTGAAATTCCTATGGGCCCCCGTAATGGACCGGTTCACGCTACCGTGGCTAGGCCGCCGCCGCGGGTGGATGATCGTGACTCAGCTGTTTTTGATGATGGGCGTGGCCGCAATGGCCGCAACAGGACCAGAGAGTATGCTGTTGTTGTTCGCCTTTCTAGCCCTGGCCGTTGCGTTTGTATCCGCATCTCAGGACATTGTGTTTGATGCCTATCGGACGGACTTGCTACATCCTGACGAGCGCGGGTTCGGCGCAGCGATCTGGGTCAATGGTTACCGCTTTGCGTTGATCGTTTCCGGGACTGTGGCGCTAATTCTTTCCGATTACATCGGCTGGCAGAATACCTATTTCGTTATGGCGGGATTAATGGTCATCGGAGCGACAACCATCCTGCTCAGCCCTGAACCATCCGTTCCAATTACGATCCCTCGAACCCTTTATGAGGCAGTGTGGGGCCCCATTAGGGAGTTCCTCTCAAGGCCTTCGGCTGTTGGACTACTATTGCTCGTGGTGCTCTACAAGATAGGAGATGCCTTTGCCGGCGCGCTGATGACTGCGTTTTTGATCAACGGAGCGGGATTTTCAGCTACTGATGTGGGAGTGATGAAGGGGATGGGGCTAGGGATGACCCTGCTGGGCGTCTTTGTGGGAGCCTCCATGATGATGAGGCTGGGGCTTTTCCGCTCACTACTGGTGTTTGGCGTATTGCAGGCCGTGTCCAATTTATCGTTTATGGCGCTGGCGTGGGCCGGCGAGAGCTACCCTATGCTGGTGTTGGCCGTAGTTTTTGAAAACCTGTCCGGGGGCATGGGGACTACCGCCTTCCTGGCGATGGTGATGTCACTGTGCGACCATCGCTACACAGCGACTCAATTCGCTCTACTTTCTTCACTGGAGGCCCTTGGTCGAGTGTTTCTCGGGCGGCCCTCGGCGGATCTTGTTGAAGCGGTCGGTTGGTTCGCGTATTTTTTCATTACCTTTCTTGCTGCGCTCCCGGGCCTCTGGGTACTCTGGCGGTTGCGGGATCGCGTGAGCCGATTGGCTCAGACTTGACTGCCCTCGCATTCATGTTTGCATTCTGCGCTGGAGGTACAGCACGAACAGCATGAGGATCGGGAGCGGAGCGAACAGGAACGGAACCAGCCACAGCCAGACATTCTTTCCGCGCACGCGCGCCTGATCGATCATCCAGACAAAAATCCAGATGACCAGTCCGGCATAGTTCAAGGTAATCCAGCGTGTCGTATGAACTTTTAGGTTGCTCGACGCAGTCGTGGGCCCCTGTGCCAGAAATAATGCGAGCAAGATGACGAAGACGGCCAGCAGTCCGATCACGATCTGCTTGCTCCAGACAAACATGGTAGCCTCCTCCAGCGGTTTAATCCGCTACGGTTTTGTACGGTGGACCAGTCATGGCCCGATAGGCTAGTCAGCACTCACTCATTTGTCAAATGAGCCAAGCCCAACGCATCATTATAGAATCCATTGACTCAGTATGGCAGTCAGTCCATGATTCGCTGGCTCCGACTACGAATGTCGCTTGCGTATGAGTCAATGATGAACAACATCGTCCTGGCCATTCTTGTTGGGCTGTTGGGGATCTGCATTGGACTGGCCTGGACAAATCCGACCATGCAGGACTATGGCGGATATTTGGAAGCATTGATCGCTCAAGCGCTCACGCAGACGGATTTGACCGAGCCAGGGCATCAGCAGAATGTTGTCCGGGATCTGCTCAAGTCACAGGGGAGATTAGTCATCACGTCCGTCATTCGTCCGAACACTGCTCGGCGCAATTATGGGTTGTTCAGCCTCTTTGAGACACGTGCGTTTGGTGTCAGGCTGGCGGTGCTGGGTATAGGAGGTACGTTCATCCCTGTCGAGGGAGACAACATTGAAGAAGTCACTAGGAAACTGGGGCAGATTATGCTGACACCAGCGCGATAAATTTGGGGTATCCCCGAGCCCTTCACCCTGTTAATACCTTCTTCGAAATCGGTCCCTTCCTCGCTCCTCATGCGGTGACTGCTTTATCCCCAGCCTTTTCTCAGTTATCCACAGAAAACACAATATATTGTACATTTTCTTCTTGACAAACACTATATTTAGACATATAGTGCGCCCCCGTCTACTGCCTAGGCTGTAGTTGTTTCCTGACATTCGGAGCAACAGAGGCAAGCAGATGACATGGTCTAAACCTCGAAAAGTTCTCCGTGCAGATCCAGGAACCCAATCCTTAGTTGGTCCTTATCCAAGGAAACTGGCGGCTGCAAGATAGATCAACATCTATTTATTCTTGTGTCTTCATACAAACTGAGCCAGTAACGGCCAAGCGAAAACCAACTGTCAAATTGTAACCTGCAGGGAGGGCGACGTGAGGATCGAACGTAGGTTTACACGTAAGGGCCAGTGTCCCTACGAAGGCATGAAGTTCGTGAAGCGTTCCTCGGAGATCAGGAACCCCGACGGCTCGACGGTGTTCAAGCTGGACGATATTGATGTCCCCGAGCATTGGAGCCAGTTGGCCGTCGACATCCTGGCGCAGAAATATTTCCGCAAGGCGGGTATCCCCCAGCTTGGACCAGACGGGAAGCCCGTCGCTGGTCCAGATGGTAAGCCGGTGCTCGGTGGCGAGCGTGACGCGCGCCAGGTCTTCCACCGGCTGGCCGGCTGCTGGGCGCACTGGGGAAAGAGTCACGGTTATTTCAACAAGGAGGAAGACGCGTCGGCCTTTTATGACGAGCTGCGCTATATGCTGGCCCGGCAGATGGTGGCGCCGAACTCCCCGCAGTGGTTCAACACAGGCCTGCACTATGCCTATGGACTCTCCGGTCCAGCCCAAGGGCACTACTACGTGGAACCCACGAGCAGGGAAATGGTCAAGGCGACGAACGCGTTCGAGCACCCGCAACCGCATGCGTGCTTCATCCAGTCAATCGAAGATGATCTGGTCAACGAACACGGGATCATGGATCTGTGGGTCCGCGAAGCTCGGCTGTTCAAGTACGGGTCTGGCACCGGGACGAATTTCTCCAAGCTGCGGGGCGAGAACGAACCGCTCTCGGGAGGAGGCAAGTCGTCCGGGCTGATGTCTTTCCTCAGAATCGGAGACCGCGCGGCTGGCGCGATCAAGTCCGGCGGTACAACGCGGCGCGCGGCCAAGATGGTGTGCCTGGACCTGGATCACCCCGATGTCGAAGAGTTTATCAACTGGAAGGTCATTGAAGAACAAAAAGTCGCTGCCATGGTTACCGGCTCCAAGATCTGTGCAAAGAAGCTCAACGCCGTCCTCACGGCCTGCCATGTGCCGAACGGCGAGGGTGGACCGAAGGTTGAAACAGACCCGAACAACAACGCGGCCCTGAAAGAGGCCATCTGCGCCGCCAGGCAGGCTTCAGTGCCTGAGGCTTACATCCAGCGGATGTTTGCCTATGCCCGGGAAGGGTTCACGCATTTCCTATTCCATGAGTACGACGTCAACTGGGATGGAAAAGCTTATCAGACCGTGTCGGGCCAGAATTCCAACAACAGCGTGCGGATTCCAAACGGCTTCTTCGAAGTCCTGGAGAAGGATGGAGACTGGCCCCTGAAGCGCCGTACAGACGGCAAGGTTACCAGGACAGTCAAGGCGCGAGAACTCTGGGACAAGATCGCCTGGGCTGCGTGGATTTGCGCTGATCCCGGCACGCAATATGACACGACGATCAACGAGTGGCACACCTGCCCTGAGGATGGCCGGATCAATGCGTCGAATCCCTGCTCGGAGTACATGTTCCTCGACGACACCGCCTGCAACCTCGCGTCCTTGAACCTGGGAGAGTTCTATACGCAGGACGGACGGTTCGACCTCGAAGACTTCCGGCACG
>Ga0187893_10012890_pt1 | contig 11759 bp, 9 predicted proteins | sample MA1701074metaG_FD_139574 | JGI IMG/M metagenome (GOLD analysis project Ga0187893, IMG submission 139574) | White microbial mat communities from a basaltic lava cave in the Kipuka Kanohina Cave System on the Island of Hawaii, USA - MA170107-4 metaG ... | reverse complement strand
TGATCGACGACGTGAGCGAGATCCAGCCTCAGTGGCTGGAGGGTGTCCGGGTCATCGGGGTGACGGCAGGCGCGTCGGCACCAGAACACCTGGTGCAGGGGGTGGTCAGTTACTTCATGGAACTGGGTGTGACCGGCATCGAGGAAATCGAGCCGATCAAAGAGGAGGTAAACTTCGCCCTCCCGAAGGAACTGGTCCGGGACCAGGCGAGGCTGGCAGGGCGAGAGGCGCCGCGGGCGGAAGCCGTCGCACCATCTGCGTAGACTAGCAGGCGCGCGCGCAGGTCATAATACACAGGGCAGGTCGTTCCCGACCTGCCCTTCACTTTTTCACTTCGCGTGCAGCTAACTGACCCCCCGCCGACGACCCCTCTCGTCCCCTGGGCACACTCAGATTCGTGATGACGCCGTCGACCGAGCCGCCGGCGACGGGCGGGAAGATACTCAGGGTATCTCCATCTTGAAGGACCCGCTCCTGTTTCCGACCGACATCCTGCCCATTCACCAGGACCATCTGGGCCAGCTCCGGAGGGATCGCGAGCCGCTGGATCAGGGCGCGAACCGTCAGACCGTCCTCGACGTCAATCGTGGCCTTCCTCCCCATCGTGCCCGGAGGGAGGTATTGTTGCAGCGTCGCAAACAGCCGGAGTTCGATCTTCATGATCGCTGCTTCTTCTTCCTCGATGTAGGCGGGCGTGCTCGACGGTGTCAGCGTGACTGAGGCGTGACAGACCTGTTACAGCAGCTTGATATCGGGCCTGGTGCCGATGAGAACTCTATGGGCCTCGGTGGGCCTGGTCGTCGGTCGCATGCCCTGGAAGCGGTACTGCTTGTCGCGAGAGGGTTTTCCGAGGAGGGTGCGTTTCAGGAGAGCGGCCGGGGCACCGCTCGCGACATACGGTCTCCTGACATCGAGAGGGTTTTTCAGGAGGTAGCCTTTCCAGGCCCTGAGCGGCACCTGGGTCTGGATCAGGCCCTTCACCATGCCGGTGTCGTTCAGCATGGAGGTATCATCGACCGGGCCGACCAGGATCGCGCCGACTACCCGGTCGTCCTCCCAGACGAGCTTCCGGTAGATGCAGCGGCCCGGGTTCGCCAGGACCGTCTCCTCACGGCCGTCGCCCGTCCAGAGTCCGAAGCTGGCGCAATGGAGCCCCGCTACGTCGGTGATGTTCATCAGGAGACTCCCCTCGTACGTCACGTCGAGCCCGGCCATGTTCGCGCCGGCGATCCGACCGTGGTCCTCCGCGGTCGGCTGAATCGCGTGCACGGCTCTCCCGCCCAGCAGGTCCGGCCCTTCGGCCACGTCCCCCGCCGCGTAGACGTTCGCGCTGTTCGTCCGCATCCGACCATCGACGACGACGCCGTCGTTGACTTCGATCCCCGAGCCGCCAAGCAGGTCCACGTTCGTCCTGATGCCGGTGGCGATGATGACGAGGTCGGCTGTCAGGGCCCCGCCGTCGCGCAACCCCAGTCTCATTCGGCCTTCAGGAGATCCTTCGATCGCCAGGACGGTCGTCCCGGTATAGACCCCGACCCCCCTCTCCCGAAGCCACCCCTCCACGAACGATGCCCCCGTCTGATCGAGCATCCGGGGGAGGATCTGCGCTTCCCGCTCGACGACCGCGAGGCGGCAGCCCAGCTTGTAAACGGCGTTCAACGCGATGAAACCGATGAAGCCGGCCCCGATCAGGACGACGTCGGCGCCCTTCCTGGCGTTCGTCAGCGCCTTGCGTGTGTCGTCCAGTGTCCAGAGGTGGCAGACCCCCGGAAGCCCGCTGCCCGGAATCGGAGGGGCCGTCGCCGAGGCGCCGGTCGCGATCAGAAGGTTCTCGTACGCCAGCTCCGCGCCGTCATCCAACGTGAGCTGATTCGCCTTCGGATCGACGGACCTCACCCGGCGGCCGAAGACCGTGTCCACCTTCATTCGCTCGAAGTAGGCCCGGTCTCCGTACATGAGGTGCGCTTCAGGGATCTCTCCGCACAGGTAGTACGGCAGCGCCATTCTGGCATAGGGCGCCTCATCGGAGAGGAGCGTGATCGACGCGTCGCGGTCGAGCTCCCGGATCGTCTCCAACGCGTACATCCCGGCCGGGCCGGCACCCACGATCAGATGCCGCGTCGCCACCGCTATCCTCCGCCGCGCAGCAACGCCACCTCGATCAGCTTGACGACCTTTTCGCACGCTGCCCGCTCGGCGGCGCCGACCTCGACGACCAGGCGTGAGCGGGGGAGGACCAGACTTGGACCGACGTGCCGATCGGCGAGGCGTTCGGCGGTGACCGTCACCGATGCAGCGTCCGGAGAGGTTGCGTCTATCCGCGCCCGGTCATGCGCCGCCGCGACGCGGCACACGTAGCCCTCCGCGCCGAAGGCCTTCTCGATAGCCTCCGCAATCTCCTGCGGGGTCGAACCCTCCTCCTGCTCGACTCTGACCATGGCCCGATCCCTCCGCTCCCTGAATGCCTGCGCATCGAGCGCCGGAAGTCCAAGCTCCGTCAGTTTCTCGTCGGTCGGCCGGCCGTCGGCGGTCCAGCCCCGCAGCCGGTAATACTCGGGGAGCATCTCGGCGAGGCGATTGACCTTCCCCTTCATCGGGCCCGCCGGGATCGGTTCCGCCACGAGCCGCTTCGGAAGCGCGTCATCCTTGCCCGTAATGCCGGCCCTGAAGTTCCAGATCCGTTCCAGATTCCAGATCCGTTCGCCCGCCAGGAGGAGGGACTCCAGCGTATAGGGAATCCCCGTCGCCGTCACGAGCAACGGCAGGATGTCCTCGAGCCCGATCGCGAACGTCGGGAAGATGCAGAGACCCGAGGCGTCCACGACCGACGTGACATCCTGGAAAAGCTTCGTGATCTCCGCCTTCCCTTCGACCGCCGTCGGGTCCATCTTGTGGGGGATCCCCAGGATCTCGGGCGAGATCGTGTACGACTTGAGGTGACATCCGCCCCGGTTCGAGGTGGCATAGCCCAGCCCCATCCCCTGGGCGCCGCGCGGATCGTACGCGGGGAACTCCTGCCCCTTCGACACCATGGCGAACTCGGGACGGCCGAACTTGTCGCAGAGCCGTTTCGAGCCCTCGGCCAGCTCGTTGCCGAAGCCGTTCCGATAGGCGGTCCTCTCGACCATCGAGATCAGGGCCTCGGCGCTTCCGAACTCGAGCGGCATCCCGGTCTCCTTCAGCGAGAGGATCCCCTTCTCATACATCTCCATCGCCGCCGCGACGGTCCCGCCCATCGTGATCGGGTCCATCCCCAGGTCGTTACAGAGGTAGTTGGCCTTCAGGACGCCGTCGAGGTCCGAGATGCCGCAGTTCGACCCGAGGGCCCAGCCGCTCTCGTACTCCGGCCCCTCGCCGGCGATCCGCCAGTTCCGGGGATGCATCGTGACCGTGAACTTTGCGGCCGCATCCTCGGGGAGCTTCGTGACCCGTCCGCACGCGATGGTGCAGGCAAAACAGGCCTTGTTCGCCACCAGCCGCGTCTCGGTGATCGTCTCGCCGCTCAGCGCGTCCGCCCCCTCGAACTGGCCCTCCCGCCAGTTGCGGGTCGGATGCATTCCGTGCTCGTTGATCACGTTGACCAGGACCGCGGTCCCGTAGGTAGGAAGCCCCTGGCCGGTCACCGGGGAGGCCTTGAGCTTCGCCTTCATGGCCCACATCGCCTCCATGAAACCCCGTGAGTCGGCGACGCTCACCGCTCCGGTCCCGCGAACCGCGATCGCCTTGAGCTGCTTGGCGCCCATGACCGCCCCGACGCCGGACCGTCCGGCCGCCCGGTGCTTGTCGTTCATGATCGCCGCGAAGCGGACCAGATTCTCCCCGGCCGGACCAATGGAGGCGACGACCGCATCTGGCACCCCTAACTCGGTCCTGACCTCGTCCTCCGTCGCCCAGACCCCTTTCCCCCAGAGGCGCGAGGCATCCCGGATCTCGACCTGGTCATCGTAGATCCAGAGATAGCAGGGGCGTGTCGCTCTCCCTTCGACGATCACGAGATCGTAGCCCGCGAACCTCAGCTCCGGTCCCCAGTGGCCACCCGAGTTCGAGGTCGTGATGCAGTTGGTGAGCGGCCCCTTCGTGATGACCATGTAGCGCGCCCCACAGGAGGCGTTCGTCCCCGTCAATGGACCGGTCGCGAAAATGAGGGGGTTGTCCGGAGCGAACGGATCGATCGTCGGATCCATCATCTCATAGAGATACTTCGACCCGACCCCCCGTCCTCCGACATAGTCCCTGGCCCAGTCCGCCCGGAGCGGCTCCTTGGCGATCGACCCCCGGCTCAAATCAACCCGCAAGACCTGACCCGACCACCCGTACATCATCGTTCCTCCCCCGCTAACGCTTCGGCATAGTTCGTATTGATCCGCTCAGCCCAGGGCCCGACTCCCCAGTCCTTGCCATCCAGCTCGGCGAACTCGATCGCCGCTGTCGGGCAGGACCTGACGCAGGCCGGGTCGCCGTCGCACAGGTTGCACTTAAAGGCCTTCTTCGTACCGGGGTTCAAGAAGATCGTGCCAAAGGGGCAGGCGATGACGCACAACGCGCACCCGACGCAGATGTTATCCAGAACGACCTTAGCCTGGGTGTCAGGGTTGATGGCGATGGCGTTCACCGGGCAGGCCGTCATGCACCAGGCCTCCTCACACTGGAAGCAGGTGTACGGGGCGTACTGCGCCAGCTCATCGAAGACGTGGACCCGGATCACCGACCTCGACGGCTGAAAGGCTCCGACTTGGACAAAGGCGCAGGCCAGCTCGCACTGCATGCACCCGGTGCACTTCTCGGGAATGATCTTCAGCAATTGGGGCACTGCGTCTCCCTCTCACGGTCATCGACGGGGCCAACACGGCCTCGGCGCATTTAAGCTCTATCGTTCGAGAGTTGTCAAGACTTTGTTGACACGCTGTTCACCATCAATCGGGGCGCTCAGTCCCCTATTCATCGGGGCGCGGAGGAGAGACGTCTTGATCCGACACGCGACGCCTCGTCCTGCGCCGGCTGACCACGCTGCTCCCTGGCTGGCCAGACATCAGCAGCCCCGTACCGGCGACAGAAAATGCGGCAGCGCGCTCCGTGTGACAGCCCAGTCGCTACCTCCCTGCTTCCCCAACCGGGGGCACGAGCCGGAGGAGCCGATCGCGGCCTGTTCGAACGAGATCGCTCATCCACGCGTCAGGGTCGGCCCTGACCAGGCCGTTTCTCCGTCCGTGATGCCGGACCGATCGGAATCCCGACGCTCGCTCCATCGGATGACCGGACCGCCAGACCCATCAGAAGGCCGATCGCCATCGCCGCCGCGATCATCGAGAGCGGCTCGACAAGATCGCCGAGTCGGTCCGACAGAAAGACGGCTCGTTCGCGAAGCTTGTAGATGTAATTGGCCACATAGAAGTGATCCGCATGGACCGTCCCGAGCACGGACACCCTTGTCGCCCCCTTCAACACAAGAGGCAGTTGACGGCCCTGGAGGGCCAGAATCGCGCCCGTCGTCAAGGCCGATTCCATCAGGAAGATTCCGAGCAGGGGGACCTTGAGCAGGTCCGGGGCATCTCGCAGCCAGCGAATTACAAACACGGCTGCCAGGCAGATGAACGGTTGAAGGTTGAGGTGGGCGACGCCATTGTCTTGGTAGCCGGAACTAAGGAGGACATTGAGGGGGATGCCGGCAAGAAAAAACAGGACCCAGAAGGCCCGCCCTGGCCCCGCTCCCTCACTCTCGGGCGCAGGCGTTCCTGGGCCCCGCTCCTTCATCGCCCGTCGCTTTCGAGCAGCCACGGATGCGGCGGCGATCAGCAGAGCGCCCGCCCCGGCCCATCCGAGGGCGCCCGAAACGCTGCCTAGGTTCCTTACCAGATCTTCGAACCATTCCGGCTTGCGATTCAGCTCGATCGGAGAGGGCTGGAATTCCCGGGGAAGCTCCGGGTCCATCTGCACGATTCGAGGCGTTCGAAGCCGCCCGGTCAGGGTGTGTCTCCAACTGTAGGGCACCAGGGTGGTGGCCAGATTGTGGACGAACACGGCGTGCCATGGTGGAATCCTTTCGCCAGATCGGAGCCCCCTGGCGGTGTACTCGCCGATCGTGGAGTTCGCCGCCAGCGTCTCTCGAACCCCAAACGTGATGACAAGGTAGCCAAACCAGGTGGCGAGGAGGAAGAGACAGGCCATCGCCTGGTAGCCCACGACTTGCCGGCTCCAGCGTCTCCTGAGCACAACGTACGCGAAGTGACAGACGAAGAAGGCGGCAAAGGGAACGGTCAAGTAGTGGCTCAGGATGCCGGCGGTGAAGGCGCCAAAGCTCAGGCCCACGAGAGAGGGCCTCTCCTGCCTCAGCCCCAAGCGGTACAGGTGAATCCCGCCGAGGATGAACCCCAGGGTGAAGAACTTCGTCCAGGTAAAGATCTGTTGTTGTACCGCGAAGGGAGCGAGGCCGAAGATCATCGCGCTCAACACCAGCGCCCATCGTTGCCGAATCCCGGCGATGTCGCGGACCAGCAATCCCATCGCCACCACCGCAAAGGTGTTGAGCGTCGTGGCGACCGTCTGGTACACCCAGAACTCCCTCCCACATATGCCCATCAGAAAGCCCGCAGACGCATTGAACAGCGGGCCTCTGGCCGGTAACGTCCAACTGTCGTGCAGAAACCTTGTGCCCGCCGGCAACCGATCCAGGAAAAACAGCGCCCTCTCGTGGTGCTCGTACCAGTCCCCGAACCAGCCGGCCCCGCCGTACACCACGATCCGGCTCTGCATCCCGAGGACCCAGACCGCCAGCGCCACCCATGTCGCGACGCCATCCCAGGGCACGGGCGCGTCGTCAGCACCTCCCCGCCCCCGCCTTATGGTGCCGACCACCGAGGCGAGGGACAGGATCACTATCAGGGAAACAGGAACCCACTGCGGCGCCCCCACCAGGTATGCCGAGAACTGCGCCAGGTACATCAGCGTACAACTGCCCATGATGGCCACCAGGAGCCTCGTCAATGGATCGGCCGCGACGTGGATGGCGAGCCCCCAGCCCGGAAGGACGGTCAGGCCGAGCGTCAGGAACAAGATCCAGAACGGCTCAGCGAGGACGAAAAGATAATCGAGAGGTGACTCGGTCACGTGCAATTCTCCATCCTGTCCGGATTCAGGCTATCTCGATCGGACCCGCACATGAGACGGCAGTCAAGAAGACCGGGGGTCGCCGACGGATGTGTGCCTCTCGTCCGGAAGTTCGGCCCGGCGTCGCCATGGGAGGAACGGCTCGCCCGGTTGACGGCGGTAGTCACCCTTCGCCAGCAACCGTTCCAGCCAGACGTAGAGGACGATGAACAGGTACCGGCTTCCCATCTCTTTGATCTTGAGCCTCGACGAGCCCTCCTCCCGTTGCCGCCACCGGATCGGGAGGACTTCATAAGTGTAGCCCCGGACGATCGCCTTCAGCGGAAGCTCCACGGTCAGGTTGAAGTGCGCGGATAGAAAGGGACGGCATCCCTGAATGACCGGGGCCCGGTAGGCCTTGAAGGCATTCGTCACGTCATTGTAGCGGAGCCCGAAGAGCAGGCGGATGAACAGGTTGGCCGCTCGATTGATGATCAGCTTGAACCGCGGGTAATCCTCTACGCGGCTTCCGGGGATGAACCGGGACCCGAACGCGCATTCGGCGCGGTCCCGGAGGACCTCGTAGTAGCGGACCAAGTCGTCCGGCGAATCGGATCCGTCGGCCATGACGATGGCGACGGCGTCCCCGGTGAATGCCTCCAGCCCGCAGCGAACCGCGTAGCCGAAGCCGTGAGGGCCCGGGTTGTGGACCAACCTGACGCGGGGATCAGCCCCGCAGCGCGTTTCGACCTCGTGGGCCGTGGCGTCCGAGCTGCCGTCGTTCACAACGATCAACTCGTACATGATGCCCGCATGGCGCAGCCGCTCGCGGATCCGATCCACCGTCGGCCCGATGGTGCGGGCCTCATCTCGCGCCGGGATAACGATAGAGAGCGTCACCGGCCGTGCGGCAGGGGAGCGCGGGCCAGCTCCCTGCAGATATCATCCAGGCACCGGGTGAGCTCCCACGTCGGGTAGTCCGCCTTCAGCCGCCCCAGGTCGCTGATGTAGCAGACGTGGTCGCCGAGGCGCGGGGCCTCGACGTACTCGACCGTCAGGCGTCGTCCGATCAGGTCTTCGAATCGGGCGATCGCCTCCAGGACGGAGATGCTGTTCGCGCGCCCGCCTCCCAGGTTGTAGACCGCGGCCTGGCGAGGGGCGTCGGAGAACGCGTGGATGGCGGTGCAGACATCGTAAGCATGGATGTTATCGCGGACCTGCTTGCCCTTGTACCCGTAGATGCGGTAGGTCCTGCCCTCACGGACGGCCCGCGCCAGGTAGGCGAGGAAGCCGTGGAGCTCCACCCCGGCGTGGTTGGGCCCCGTGAGGCAGCCGCCCCGGAAGCAGACCGTCGGCATGCCGAACGTGCGGCCATACTCCTGTACCATCACGTCCGCTGCCACTTTGGAGGCGCCGAACAGGCTGTGCAACGAGGCATCGAGGCGGCAGCTCTCATCGATACCCTCGATGTCCTCCGGTCGCGCATAGTCGTACCGGGTCTCGAGTTCCACGAGGGGCACCTCGTTCGGGGCGTCGCCATACACCTTGTTTGTGCTCATGAAGATGAACGGGGCCTCGGGGCAGACGCGACGGGCCGCCTCCAACAGGTTGAGCGTCCCGACCGCGTTCACGTCGAAGTCGTCGAAGGGCCGGTCCCGGGCGAGGTCGTGCGAGGGTTGCGCGGCGCTGTGGATGATCAGGTCAGGCCGCGTCGCCCGGACCAGCCCGAGCATGCCCGCGCGGTCGCGCACGTCCAGGTCGTGGTGCGTAAAGTGCCGGGTCGTCGCCAACAGGCGCTGGAGGTTCCATGCGGTGTCCCCTTCAGCGCCGAAGAAGTCCCGCCGCATGTTATTGTCCACCCCATGCACCTCCCACCCGAGCGTCTCGAAAAAGGTCACGGCCTCGCATCCGATCAGGCCGCTGCTCCCGGTGATCAGCACCCGTCTCACGCGCGACAGGCCCCCGGCCACTCAGGCACCTCCGCGAGCAGGGCCCTGCGGCGCAGCTCCTGGTCCGCCTGCAAAAACCGATCGGTCGAGTCGGTCTCCCTGGCCCATTGGATCAACTCAGCCAGGCCGTCCTCCCACTGGATCTTCGGCTCGAATCCGAGCAGCCGACGCGCGCGCGTCAGGTCTGCGGTACAATGGCGAACATCGCCGCGTCGGTACTGGCCGGTGATGGTCGGCTCGATCTCCGGTCGCCCGATCAGTCGGGCCAGCGTCCTTGCGATCTCGCCGATCGACCGCGCGATGCCGCTGCCGATGTTGACGACCTCCCCTTCGGCCGCCGTGGACTCGATGGCCACCACGATCGCCTCCGCCACGTCATGGACAGACACGAAATCGCGGGTCTGCTTGCCATCCTCATAGACCACAGGGGGCTGTCCCGCCAGCAGCCGGCTGAGGAAGATCGCCAGGACTCCCGAATAGGGATTGCTGAGCGACTGGCGCGGCCCATAGACATTGAACAGCCGGAGGCAGGCGGCCGGGATCCTATAGACGCTGCCGAGACTCAGGGCCAGGTCCTCCTGTGACCGTTTGGTCAGGGCGTAGATGTTTCGAGCCATCAAGGCCGCGTCCTCCGGGGTGGGGATCGGCTCCAGCGGCTCATAGATCTCAGGACAGACCGGCTCCCACCCCCAGCGCCCGATCTGCTCCTCGCTCCGGATGCCGACGCGCAAGGTCCGGCCGTCGGAGCCCCGGCGATACAGCCCCTCGCCATAGGCCGTCATGGACGTCAGAACCACGATCTTGGAGACCGGGGGCCGCCGATCCACGACGCACTGCAGCAGCGTGGCTGCTCCCCTCACGTTGACATCCACGAAATGCTCGATCCGGTACAGCGACTGCGCGACGCCAACGGCCGCGGCACCGTGGACGACCACGTCGATGCCGTCGATCGCCGACTCGCATGCCGCACGATCCCGCACGTCCCCCCGCCGGAGGTCAACCTGCGGAGGGAGGTGGTGGTGAACACCATCGGGGTGCACCTGCGGGTCGAAATTGTCAAGCACCCGGACCTGATGGCCCGCCGAAAGAAAGCGCTCGCACAGAAAGGAGCCGATGAAGCCGGCACCGCCGGTCACAAGGAGCCGCATCAATGCGCCACGGTGCGGGCGATTCCGCGAGGCGTGCAGCGATTCACGGGTTGTCCTCTCTCCTTGATCGGACGAGCGCCATTCGTGGCCGGCAGATCAGCGTTCAGCGCAACTGCGGAATCATTCTTATTTCTTCGCGCCCGACTTGTCAACAGGCAACACGGGACGATGGCGCTGTGATCAATACCTCGTCGAGACTCGGTGATCTGGCGCATTGGAGGATTCGCCGCGAAGTTCCGCTCGACATCAGCCCTGGGCATGGCAGAGTGCACGTCCTCCTCCGGTATGCGCAGGCTGACCGCAGACGGCGCGGCCACCCGTCGAAGTCCCTCCTTCGCCGCGCGGGGAGAGCGCGTCCCTTGCAGCTCGGACTTCACCAGGGCTAGCCTGCGGAGCCACAGGGGAGCCCGATTCGTCCGTTTCATGATCTCTCTCGTTGATCGTCAGCGCGGTATGCAGAGTGGCGCTGTCGGCTCAGCGGCCGTCTCGGTGGCCTCACTCTTCCAGGAAGGCTTGAACCTCGCGATAGAGCTGGAGGCGGTTCTTCTCGAGCAGCGCGAAATGGGTGGAGTCCCCGATGTCCAGGCGTCTCTTGTACGGCGCGCCCGTCAGCTTCTGCAGGAGGTCGTCGGCCGCCTCGCTGCTGATCATCTCCTCGGCGCTCCCCCGGACGATCATGGTTGGGGCCTTGATCCTGGCGGGGTCGAACAGCGAACGCCCGGCGTGGATTTCGTGCCAATCGATGTACGGGCCGCTCGGGAGCTGGATCGACTCCGGGGTGCGCTGCTTCGACGACGGGTCGGAGGCAAACACGGCATCGATCCAGGTGTCGATGACTTCACGCTCCCGCCACACGTCCCGCAGCTCCGGCTTGATCCAGCCGTCCCACCCGTCGAGGATTTCCCTCTTGGTGACATAGCGGAAGGCGCCCATCTCATAGAAGGGCCGGTCCGGGTTCGCGGGATCGCCGAATGCCTTGACGTAGGTCGGGTTCTTCCCGTAGACCGCCCCCAACATCACCAGCTTGTTGACCTTTTCGGGATGGAGCGTCGCGTAAAGCGCGCACCAGGAGGCGCCCATCGACCAGCCGACGAGGCTCACCCGATCGACCTTGCGCTTCGAGCGGATGTAATCGACGGCGGCATCGATGTCCCGCATGACCTGATCCGCCCGGACGAGCGGGAGGTTCTGGCTTGCGCCGTCCTTCATCTCGGTCGGGCGCGCCGAGCGGCCGAACCCTCTGATATCGAGGGTGAAGGTGTCGAAGCCGCGCTGGGCGACGTAGTCCAGCCATGAATAGCCGGGGACGGGGAGGTCGAACACGATCGAGGCTGGGCTCGGGATGCCGTGGACGAAGAGGACGACGTTCTCGCGGGTGATCTTCGGGAGGTTCTCCAGACGCTTCTCCCGGACGAACAGCTTGACCCCCTGATCCCGTCCCTGGACGAGGAATTCCTCCTTCGTGATGGCGGCGTCCTGAGCCTGAGCCGCCGCCACCCACAGACTTGCGGTAATGACGGCGAGGCCGGCCCACCACGGGGCGGCGGATCGCCATGTCTCCCTCATCGGATGCTCCTCT
>Ga0187893_10012889_pt1 | contig 11760 bp, 9 predicted proteins | sample MA1701074metaG_FD_139574 | JGI IMG/M metagenome (GOLD analysis project Ga0187893, IMG submission 139574) | White microbial mat communities from a basaltic lava cave in the Kipuka Kanohina Cave System on the Island of Hawaii, USA - MA170107-4 metaG ... | reverse complement strand
TGCGTCAGCGGCGATCTCGAGCTGGTGCTCGACGTTGTCCCCCGAACCGGTGGCGACAATGGCTTCGTACTTTGCCTGCTCGGCGGCGAGCTTGTCGAAGTCGGCATCCGGCTCTGCATAGGCGGCGTAGATCTCTTCGAGTTTCTGTTTCGCTTCGAACACTTCACCAAGCCCTTCCTCGACGGCTGCGCGCACCGTCTGCTTGGCATCGAGCTGCGGCTCCTGCGGCAGAAAGCCGGTGCGCAGATCGGGCATCGGTATGGCTTCGCCTTCGATGTCCTTGTCCAGACCGGCCATGATTTTGAGAAGGCTGGACTTGCCCGATCCGTTCACTCCGAGCACGCCGATCTTGGCGCCCGGGAAAAAAGACAACGAAATGTCCTTGAGGATCTGGCGTTTGGGCGGAACGACCTTGCCCACACGCTGCATGGTGTAAACGTACTGAGCCATGAATCTGCATCTATCGAAGGTTCGGAGAGCCGGGGATTATAAGCGAGTACCCCGCGAGGAGGTATTGAAAGGAGTGCTGCGTGATGCGGTTTGAGATTGCGCGAGGATTCCGCTCTCACGACTCCGAAATAGTGGTTTTCCCATGGCCGGCCACGGGCGCGAGGTGGCAAGAAACGCGAAGGCGGGAGTGAGTGACCGGCGAAAGACGAACACGGAGCCTCCGGCACGACACACTCCGTAACGCGCCTCGTCACGAGGACACGAGTTTGCGGCTGAGCGTCGCATGATACGGAATGGTCGTTCCCTATCACGCCGCGACGCGAACAGTTGGTCACCTCAGAATCACGGCAGAGTCGCCGCGACTGCAGTTTCGCCCCTGCGTGAGAGGTCATGGTTCGGCAATGACCTGAAGCCAAACCGGCACGGGAGCGCGCGATGGTCGGCGCGCTTTCATCTTCGCCGCGGTTCGTTCAGCCGCCAGCCAGCTGCATCGCGGGCCGAGACGTCAAGGATCGGTCACGGAGGTAGGAAGCAAGGTGTGCACTCAGATCGCGGGCATCGTCGCCGACGCCATCGATGAGGCTCGACTTGCGGCGCCGCAGGAACGGCATGCCGAGCAAGTACATTCCGGGAGCTTCAACGAGACCGCCATCGTGGCGAACATAGCCCTTGTAGTCGAGAACCGGGATGTCGAGCCAGGAGTAGTCCGGACGAAATCCGGTTGCCCAGACGATGGTCCTGATCCTGCCGCGCGCGAGATCGAGCAGTAGCGGCGGTGATTCCTCGACAACGGTGGATTCGAAACGGTGCGTTGGACCGACTTCAGTGTCGACGCCGCTGCCGGCGGCCCATTCGTCGATCGTGTCGAGCAGCCTGTTCATCTTGAGGTCGGCCAGCGCGCACACGTTTCGAAGCGAACCCGAGAACAGCGCCTTGCCCTCCTTTATTCCGGCAAGACGGCCGACGAGCTTTACGCCGATGCGGGTGAGCGAATTGAGGTCGATCGTGCGGCGATCGGGGTAACCCGCGAGTTGCAGCGATGGCACATTGCGCGCCTTGACGATGTCGTCAACCTCGTCGTAGCGCTGGTCCAGCACACCAGAGACGTCCATCCACCACTTGATGTCCTTCCCCCGGTACACACGCGGCACGCGCACGTGCTCGCCCACGGCCAGCGTCACGTGCCGGCCGGAGCGGTGAATCTCATCCGCGATCTGGATTCCGGATGCCGAGGCGCCGACGACAAGCACGCCACCTTGCTCGAGCTGTTCCGGATTGCGGTAGTGCAATGGCGTTAGAGTGGAAATCGACGATGGCACGGCCTCGGCGAACGCTGGCACGACCGGGGTGTTACACGCACCGGTTGCAAGGACAACGGTCTCGGACTGCCAGCTGCCCTGATCGGTCAAGACTTCGTAACCGTCGTCTCGGCTTCGAACCGAGGTAACCGTGCTGTGGCTTCGGACCGGGGCCGACATCACTTCGGCATACCCCTCGATGAACCTTACGGTCTCGGACATCGTACGAAAGCCGTCGGGATCGTCGCCCTGATAGCCGTAACCGGGAAGCCGGCTCTGCCAGTTGGGCGTGAGCAGCCGCAACGAATCCCAGCGTTCGGTTTTCCACGAGTTGGCAACCTCGCCGCGCTCGATCACAACATGATCGATCGAGAGCCGGGCGAGCCACCAACTCATGGCAAGTCCGGCCTGCCCCGCACCAACTACGACGGTCGTCGTGCGCACGCGACCCCACCCGCCGCATCGCGATGCAGTGTTACTTCACCTCGACCGTAACGTTGGTCGGATTGGTGATGATGTCGTAGACCGCCGAGCGCTTCTGCGACTGGGCGACAAGTGCCTTGATGTCGTCGGCAGACGCGTCCGCATCGATCTTGTAGATCACCTTGATGCCGTCGAAACCGTTGCGCACATCGGGGTCCGCACCGAGAATGCCGCGAATATCCATCCCTGCTTCGAGGGTTGCAGATACGGAGCGCAACTGGATTTCACGCGCTTGCGCGACGGCCGCAATGCCGGCAGTGAGGCAGCCGGCCAGGCCCGCAAGCACGATCTCGACCGGCGTAGCTCCCGTATCTTCGGACGCGAACACTTCAGGATGGTCGGAATCGAAGGAGAACCTGGACTTGTGCTTTTGCTCGGCGCCCAGCCCGTAGAATCCTTCGACGGTGGAGCGGCTTTGCGTACCCTTCACCCAGTTGCAGGTTGCGCGCCACTTGAACTGTGCGGCCTCCGGTGCTTTGGTCAGGGCTTCGCGCGCGCCAAACAAGGCTTCGACGTTCACGCCGTTATTGACTGGTTTCCCGGAAGTGGCCGTGGTCATGACTGACTCCTTTAGAGGTCGATTGTGGAGCGGGCGAGAATAACAGTGTGCCGGGAGCGAAGTTTACGCCTGCCTTATGATTTTGTGGTCATTAGATATTCTGTCCCGTGATTTGTATCCTGCGCGTACGTGCACGTCTGACTACGACCAATCGATTCCCGCTTCCGTCCCGCGCAAAACAGTGTCCTGCAAAACAACGGCCGTTCCCCGTGTCCGACGCGGACACGCCGAAGTCACTTGATCAGGAAGAGGTCCGGGATCTTATCTGGAGCTCCGATGCGTGCAGTTTGTTAGATCGGCAAACTCGATTCTCCGCGAGTCAGTTGTCTCCCCAGACTTCCCGGGCAGTTTCGACCACCAGTCGCAACTTCGCGGCTTGCGATTCACGCGCGATTTCGTTGCCGTGCACAGTGCTCGAAAATCCGCACTGCGGCGACAGGCAGAGCTGCTCCATCGGCACATAGCGCGCGGCATCGTCGATGCGGCGTTTGAGATCGTCCTTGGACTCGAGTTCGCCAATCTTCGTGGTCACCAGGCCGAGGACAACTATTTTGCCCTTTGGAACAAATCGCAGCGGTGAGAAGTCCCCGGAACGCTCGTCGTCGTACTCCAGGAAGTAACCATCGACTTTCAAATCATTGAACAGCACTTCGGCAACGGGCTCGTAGCTGCCCTCCGCGACCCAGGCACTCTTGAAATTGCCGCGGCACAGGTGTGTGCACACGGCCATGCCGGCGGGGCGGCCGGCGATCGCGGCGTTGATGAGCTTCGCATACCGGCGCGGCAACTCGTCAGGATCGTCGCCACGGCTGCGCGCTCCCTCGCGCATTTTCGGATCGCAGAGATAGGCGAGATTGGTATCATCGAGTTGGAGGTAAGTGCAGCCCGCGGCCCCCAGCTGCTTTAGCTCGTCGCGGTAACACAGCGCGACATCTTCGTAGAAGACCTCCATGTCCGGGTACGCGTCCTTGCTGATCGCGGCTCGTCCGCCGCGGAAATGCAGCATGGTAGGCGAGGGAATAGTCACTTTCGGCACGCACTTGGTAACCGACTTGAGAAACTTGTAGTCCTCGACCTGGATCGGTTTTGCGTGGCGGAGTTTGCCGACGACGTGCATCACCGGCGGAGCGAAATTCACGTCACCGGCGGCGCTGTGGAAATTGGCTGCGATACCCCCGCGCGTCTCGACGCCGTCGAGCTGTTCCAGGAAATCTATATGAAAATAGGTGCGCCGGAATTCGCCGTCGGTGATGCCCTGGAGCCCAATATCCTCCTGGAAGCGCACGACGTCGCGAATCGCCTTGTCTTCCGCCGCGCGCAACTGCGCCTTGGTGATGGCACCCTTCTGACAGCGGTCGCGCGCATCCAGCAGTTCGCCCGGCCGGAGAAAGCTGCCAACATGGTCGGCGCGGAATGGCGGGGCGGACTTTTTCTGCATGATTTCCTCCGGGGGCCTGTTGGTGTTCTTTCAATCATTTCAGGTGATGCATGGGCCGGTGTCAACCGTATTCGGAGTGATACGATACTTGAAGTGAAACCGACTTTGTCCGTGATGCGGAGCACAAATCGAGGAGAACAGAATGTCACAACGCTTCGCTATGACGATCTGTATCGTTCAGGCAGCCACCCTCGTGATCTTCGGCCTGGCGGGAGCTTCGGCCCTGGCTCAGGAGCCGGTCAAGGTGGGCATGGTGCTCGAAATGAGCGGTGCCTTCGCCGACATCGGCCGCCAGATTCTCGACGGTGCGCGCGCCTACATGAAAGCGAACGGGGACACGGTTGCCGGCCGAAAAATCGAACTGATCGTCAAGGACACGACCGGCGCGGCGCCCGATATTGCCAAACGCCAGGCGCAGCAGCTGATCGCCAATGACCAGGTGGACTTCCTTGCGGGATTCGGGCTGACGCCGAATGCGCTCGCGGCTGCGCCGCTCGCGACCGCGGCAAAGACCCCGATGATCGTGATGAATGCCGCGACTTCGATCATTACCACGAAGTCTCCGTACATTGCGCGGGTATCGTTCACGCTGCCGCAAATCACCGCGCCGATCGCGACCTGGGCGATGAAGAACGGCATCAGGGAAGTCTATACGCTGGTGTCGGACTATGGACCCGGGATCGACGCCGAGACCACATTCAAGAGGACATTCGAGGGCGCGGGCGGAAAGATAGCGGGGGAAGTACGCGTGCCGCTGCGCAATCCGGATTTTTCGCCCTTCCTGCAGCGGATCAAGGATGCGAGGCCGCAGGCTGTGTTCATCTTCCTGCCGGCAGGTGAGCAGCCGGTGGCCTTCATGAAGGGTTTCAACGAACGCGGCCTGGAAAAGGCGGGCATCCGGTTGATCGCGACCGGCGACGTCACCGAAGACGGGATGATCGAAGCGATGGGAGACACGCCGTTGGGCGTGGTGACGTCACACCATTACTCCGTGGCGCACGATAGCCCCCAGAACAGGACCTTCCTAAAGGCTTTCGCGGACCTCGATAATGCGCACCGTCCGAACTTCATGGCAGTGGGTGGATGGGATGGCATGGCGGCGATTTATGAAGTCGTCCGGCGCTTGCACGGAAAACTTGACGGCGATCAGGCGATGAACGCACTCAAAGGGCTCAAGCTTGACAGCCCGCGCGGGCCCGTCACCATCGACCCGGAGACCCGCGATGCGATACAGACGATCTACATCCGCAGGGTGCAGAAGGTAAACGGCAAACTCTACAACGTCGAGTTCGAGCAGGTTCCGAACTTCAGGGATCCATCGAGGGAGTGAACGTTCGAGGCACGAGGGCCGGGGCGCGGGGTTCAAGTACCACCATGCGCTGCGCGCCCGGTGCTGTCCAGGAATAGCGGCATCGAGAAAACCTCGCCTTCATTTTCCGCTTTGCATCGGACCGCGGCGTGGCCGCTTTTCTCCGTGTACGCCTCAAGAGGGTATCTAACGGAAATCTATGCGGTATCGCCGGCGTTCGTGTGAGTGGACTGTATGAAGGCAAATCCGTAGAATGCGCGGCTTTCTTCAGTCTTCAGTCCCCGGCGCGGACACCACCGGGCCGGCCGCCATTCAATGAGCGATATATCCAGGGAAGTTCTTGCCGAAAGGGTCGAACAACGGCGGACCTTCGCGATTATTTCGCACCCCGACGCGGGCAAGACGACGCTTACCGAGAAGCTGCTGCTTTTCGCCGGCGCGATCCACATCGCCGGCAGCGTCAAGGCGCGTAAGGCGACCCGCCATGCCACCTCCGACTGGATGGAAATCGAGAAGCAACGTGGCATCTCGGTTGCCAGTTCAGTGATGCAGATCGAGTACCGCGGCATGATAGTCAATCTGCTCGACACGCCCGGCCACCAGGATTTTTCCGAGGACACCTACCGGGTACTGACGGCAGTGGACTCCGCGTTGATGGTGATCGATGCGGGCAACGGCGTAGAAGCACAGACGCTGCGGCTGCTTGAAGTGTGCCGCTCGCGGGGCACGCCGATTCTGACGTTCATCAACAAGATGGACCGGGAAGTACGCGAACCGCTCGACCTCGTCGACGAGATAGAGCGTACGCTCGGGATGGCCGCGGTTCCGTTTTCGTGGCCGATCGGGATGGGCAAGTCATTTCACGGCGTGTACGACCTGGCGGAGGACCGCATCCGCGTGTTCCGTGCCGGCGACGACCGGCTGGGGCAGGAAGACGAAATCATCAGCGGACTGAGTGATCCATCGCTGCGCGAACGCTTCGGGACCGAGTTCGAGCGTGCGCGTCATGACATCGACCTGATTCGTGCCGCCACGCCTGCATTCTCGCGAGACGAATTTCTCGCCGGCAGGCAGACACCGGTGTTCTTCGGTTCCGCGATCAACAACTTCGGCGTTCGCGAAGTGCTGGATGCGCTGGTCGACATCGCGCCGCCACCTCAATCGCGAATGGCGGTGCAGGGCAAGGTCGATCCGCATGGCAAGAACTTCTCTGGCGTGGTCTTCAAGATCCAGGCAAACATGGATCCTGCACATCGCGACCGCGTGATTTTCGTGCGCGTCTGCTCGGGCCGTTTTTGAACGCGGCATGCGCCTGAAGATTCAGCGGACCGGCAAGGAAATCCGCCCCAACAACGTGGTCTCGTTCCTCTCCCAGCGGCGCGAGCTGCTCAACGAGGCTTATGCCGGCGATATCATCGGCATCCCGACTCATGGCGGCATTCAACTCGGCGATACACTGACCGACGGCGCGGAGCTGCAATACACGGGGCTGCCGTTCTTCGCGCCGGAAATTTTCCACACGATCGAAGTCGTCAATCCGTTACGCGCCAAGCAGCTTCGCACCGGGCTGATGCAACTCGGCGAGGAAGGCGCGATTCAGGTGTTCCGGCCGTTACGCAACACCACGATGCTGCTCGGCGCGGTCGGGAGCCTTCAATTCGACGTCGCTGCCCACCGCTTGCAGCATGAATACGGCGTCCAGGCGCGGTTGATGCCCGCCTCGTATACATGTGCGCGCTGGGTATCTGCCGATGACCCGGCGGAACTGGAGAAGTTCGTGGAGGCCAACGCCGGCCGCGTGGCACGCGATGCTGCCGACGCGTTGGCAGTGCTGACCAATACCAAGTACGAAATGAAAGTGGTCCAGGACCGCTGGCCTGAAATCAGATTCCACACCCAGCGCGAGCACGCTGGTCTTGCGCTCGACCGATTGGCCAACCTCGCCTGATCAGCGACGCAAGATTCCGGCCCTGCGCAGCAGAAGCGCGAATACACCAGGGAATTCTCCGGCTCGATCCGCATCCCGGTTTCACGCGCATGCGCGAATTGCGGGAATCGTATTGTCTTTCCGCCGCTGACTTCCGGGATTTCTTTGTTTGCTTGCGTGCCCCGGATAGGTACCGAAAGGATTCTTTGCGTCAACCGATGCGACGCCTGTGACGCCCGGGCGCGTCAAGCGTGTGCCGTTTCGCGATCCATTTGCAGGCGCTCGCGCGCGACGTGGTACTCGTGGCGGAGGCGCTCGACCAGCTGACTAACGTGCGGCGCATCGTCGATGTTGCCCACACCCTGCCCCGCACCCCAGATATCCTTCCATGCTTTGGTCCGGCCGGAGCCAAAGTTCATCGAGGATTTGTCAACCGGAGCCAGGTTATCCGGGTCGAGACCCGCCGCTGTAATGCTTCCCTTCAGATAGTTGCCGTGCACCCCTGAGAAAAAAGGCGTGTAGACGATGTCCGCAGCACTGCTGTCAAGAACCATCTGCTTATAAGCGTCGACCGCGTTGGCCTCGCGGGTGGCGATGAAGCGCGTGCCGATGTAGGCAAAGTCCGCGCCCATCGCCTGGGCAGCGAGCACGCCGGCCCCGTCGGTAATCGCACCCGACAGCGCGATGGGACCGGCGAAGAATCGCCTGACTTCGCGCACCAGCGCTATCGGGCTGAGCATGCCAGCGTGACCGCCGGCGCCGGCACACACCAGCACCAGGCCATCCACGCCGGCCTCGAGGGCCTTTTCGGCATGGCGAATGCTGATCACATCGTGAAACACCAGTCCGCCATATTGATGAATCCGCTTCACCACGTCGATCGGCGATCGAAGGCTGGTGATGATGATCGGCACACGATGCCGGACACAGATATCGAGATCGTGCTCGAGGCGATCGTTCGAGTGGTGGATGATCTGGTTCACCGCATAGGGCGCAATCGTCGCATGCGGATGCACCTGGGCATGACGAGCGAGCGCGGCTTCGATGCGGTCGAGCCATTCGTTCAGCACCTCGGCGGGACGCGCATTCAGCGCCGGGAAGGATCCGATAATCCCGCTCTTGCATTGCTCTATGACCAGGTCAGGATTGCCGACGATGAACATCGGCGCGCCGATCACCGGCAGCACCATCTGGTTTCGGAGTTTTTCGACTATGGCCAAGCTGGATCCTCCGCGCTGTTGGAGCCGCGTAACTTGCCTGCGCCCAGCATGAACGTCAAGCGGGATCGGCGATTGATGCCGTGCCGCGCGCGGTCGACGCGTCCGCCGAACCGCCTGCAACCTATGCCGATACGGTTGTCGTGGATTGCATCCAACTCGCCGTGCCCGTCGTAATTACGGTTGGACGCACCACCACGGCAGCAAGACAACGCGGCCGGGGCGTCGGCGTTCGTGCCGTTCGCCGGGTTTTATCCGGCACACGGTCACCGCGGGATCGGGACATTCGATGTGGCGCAGGTGGGCCGGTCGGTGAACCCGACTCATTGAAGAACCTTTGAACAGAAGGAGGCTGGGAATGGATATAAACCGCAGATTGGTCAGCGCGGCAATCGCTACGGCGGCGGCTGCACTGTTTGCAACCGGCGTGGTCAGCACCGCGACCGCCCAGGAGGTGAAGGTCAAGTGTTACGGGGCCAACGCCTGCAAGGGCAAGAGCGAGTGCAAGACCTCGATGAGCGGATGCAAGGGCAAGAACGCCTGCAAAGGCCAGGGCTTTGAACAGATGACCGAAAAGGCCTGCGTCGACAAGCTGGGCCGCGCCTGAACCACCGACGCACAACAGAGGACGCCTTCGGGCGTCCTCTTTTTTTTCCGGAAGGAGCGTCAGGGAAACCGGGTGCTCCAGTCAAACGCCGGACGATCCCTCCCGCGAAACGAGCGGGCCTTTTTTGTTATCGTCGCGAAGAGAGGATCGCTACGCTTGGCGCTATACTGACTGCACAACGTTTCGATTGACCGAACCGGGAGATGCGATGGGTGACATGCTGATGGAGCAGCGCGCGGGCTTCAAATCCATGAAGGAAAGCACGAAGGAAGACTGGGACATCATCGTCGCGCGATACCAGCCGTTCGCGAAGGAACTCCCTGACCGGATCCTTTCGCACCTGCGGCTATTGGGCGGTGACTCCGGCGGATTCGCTGTGGATCGCCTGCACCACTCGTTGCTCACTGCCACTCTCGCCCACAAGGCAGGCGAGGACGAGGAATACGTCGTCTGCGCATTACTTCACGACATTGGCGACACGCTGGGCTCCTGGAATCACCCGGAAGTCTCCGCCGCCATTCTCAAGCCCTTCGTGTCGGAGGCAAACCATTGGATGGTCGAGAAGCACGGCATTTTCCAGGGATACTTTTTCTTTCAGCACGTCGGCATGGATCCGAACATGCGCGAGCAGTATCGCGACCATCCCCATTTCGAACGCACCGCGCGGTTCTGCGAAATCTACGACAATCCAGCATTCGATCCTGGTTTGGAATGCGCTACGCTGGCGTTCTTCGAACCGATGCTTCGCAGAGTTTTTTCGTCGCCAAGGAATTCGATCTACAAGAGTACGCGCGAAATGTGACGCGGGCCCGGGGCTGGTGACAAGCCACCTTGAGCACCTGCCAAGATTACCGGGAAATGACGTCGCGCGCGCAAGGCTGTGCGGATTGCCTGCAGATCGATGACTTCCGGGCGCGCCAGCTGAAGCATTCTCATGCCCCCTCTATCCGGTCATCATGCGCGTTCAGCCGGGCAATCGTTCCGGAGAGTGCCACGTGGACGATACTTGCCTTGCGATCTGAAAAAGACGCGGCCGTCACAGCGTGGCCAGGCTGGCGCTGCCATTGATTTCGCGCAGAGAATCCCGCCTGATGGATAAAAGGGCTCCCCAGTGGCACTGACTCCATGACCGCCCCACCTTCAGGGTACGGCCACCCGGCTTGGCCCATTCCGCTCATCGCGGCGGTGCTCATGGCGGTCGCGGCGCTGAGCGCGTGGGGATTATCGATCGCGCAGGGCTACATCCCCTACTGCAATCCGTTTCTCGACGGTTGCGTTTCGATAAGCCGAGCCGCACGACAGGGCCTGGCAAATCACGTTTTCCGGGCACTGATGTTGCCATCGGCTACGATCCAGGGTGCAACCTGGTTGCTGTGTGCGGTTTGGCTGGACCACTGCGGCGCCAGTGGGCGGTCGCTGCGTTGGCTGCCGTGGCTGGGGATAGTCGCCGCAATTTTTCTGGTCGTGTACGCGACGTTTCTTGGTACCGAGGGCGGCGCTTACCGATGGCTGCGACGGTACGGCACCATCGTTTATTTCGGCTTTACCTACGTCTGTGTTCTGATCGCGACCGGACACGTCCGGCACTTGGTTCGCGGCGGTTTGCTGTCCGTACCGGCGCGCATGGACGTCATGCTGATGATCCTGGCCGGGCTGACAATGGTGGTCGCGATCACCCACGTTTTCGTTGCTCCGATGCTCGAAGAGCAGCTCAAGGACAGGATGGAAAACGGGGTCGAGTGGGTCATCGGGCTTTCATTCACGCTGTTTTTCCTTGCACTCGCCTGGCTGTGGAGGCATGCGCGGATGCGCTTGTACCTGCGACCACAGGAGTAGGCGGGCACCAGCTGGGGGCCGGACGCCACGGCCCGAATCTGCGTTCGGCAGAAAAGCATACGGGCACCGCGTGGTGCCCGTTGCGCCAGCCAACCTTGCAGGTTCCGGTGTCGGCGGACTTAAGCGACGTGACGCCGGGAACGCCCGCGCCGGTCGCTGAAGCGCCGGTCGGGGAACGCGACCGCGCGCTGGCTCAGCCGCCTATTATCCGCGCGCTTGTCGGCGTCGTTTCGCCTTTCCGCGGTATGCTGGATCGGGGTGTACGCCTGATAAGCGGTGTGCAGAGCCTGGTTGAGAAGCTGGACGCTGCGCTTCGCCGCCAGCATCACCCGCATCTGCATCTTTTCGGTCGTCGCGTAACGTTTGACGATCTCCATCGCGATCTTCGGGTGCTCGTCGTCGTAGCGCGCGTGTTCCTTCATCCACTTGTAGGTCTTCGGCCCCATGTCCACGCCCGGCTTGTCCCGGTAGGACTGGAAGCCCTCCACCACTTTCCTGGCCAGGTCCCCGGTCGCCCCTTCAATGGCAAAACTCGTCGCCGCCACCGCCTCCGCCAGCGATCCCTTGGTGTTCACATACCACAGCCAGTCGGTCAGCGACTGCACATCGCGCAGCACCGGGCGGTTGCCCTCCGCC
>Ga0187893_10012887_pt1 | contig 11761 bp, 12 predicted proteins | sample MA1701074metaG_FD_139574 | JGI IMG/M metagenome (GOLD analysis project Ga0187893, IMG submission 139574) | White microbial mat communities from a basaltic lava cave in the Kipuka Kanohina Cave System on the Island of Hawaii, USA - MA170107-4 metaG ... | reverse complement strand
CGCCGGCCGCGAGGCGGGCATCGCGCTCGTCCGCCTCGCCAGCGGAGCGGTGCACGACGCGTCGAATCTGGCGCGGCTCTGCCCGATCGGCATGATCTTCGTCCGGAGCAAAGACGGGGTGAGCCATAGCCCCGCGGAATACAGCAGCCCGGAGGATCTCGCCGCGGGAGCGCAGCTGCTCATGGGAACGCTGCTCAAGCTCGCGGATCGATAAGGAGGAATCATGGAAAGGGATCTGGCGCTCGCCGAACTCGCCCTCAAATGGAACATCATCACCCAGAAGGAGCTGCTCGCGTGCCTGCGCGAGCAGGGGAAGGCCGAGGAAAAGTCGCTCGGCCAGATCATGGTCGCGAAGGGGTTCCTCAGCCCCGCCGAGCTGCAATCCCTGATTCGTGAGCTTTCGCGCACGCTGATCTACCGGATGGAGGCCGAGGGCGAGAGCCGCGTGATCTGCGGCGCGTGCGGATCGGTTTACCAGGTCCCGCGACCGATCCCGAAGGATATGAAATGCGAGGCGTGCAAGGCGCCCGTGGCCCCTCCCAAGGCGCTGCGGCGCCCCCGGGGTGAAAGCGTAACGCGGCTCGACCTCGTCAAGGCGATTCACGACAAGTTCCGTTCGAAGGAGATGACGCTGGGCCGCGCACGGGCGATCGTCGATCACGTCTTCGAGTCGATCACGTCGGCGCTGGGGCAGGGCAAGCGCGTCGATCTGCGGCGCGTCGGCGTCTTCGAGCCGGTCGGCCGCGCCCCCCGCAAGGTTCGAAATCCGCGGACGGGGCAGACGCACGCGGTGCCGTATCGCTCGTCGGTCCGGTTCAAGATTTCGAAGGATCTCCTCAAGCGGATGAAAGGGCGTTAGTCCAAATGGGATTTGCGACGGAGTGGGTGTCGCGGCATCCGATCACCCGCGTGTCCGTCCTGAGTTATCTTGTCCTCATGAGCCTGAACCCGCTATCGAGGTTCCTGAGGCCAGGGATCGGGGAGGTGTCGGACATCCTGATGATGACGGCGTTCTTCTGGCCTTATCCCTTGACACTGGCGCTCCAGAAGATCGCGCATCCGGACCGCTGGCCTGCATGGATCCTGGGTTACGCCTTGGGGCTGGTCCTCGTGTTCATGACTGGCGCGTGGATGGATCGGATCCTGGCCGCTCGGGTCGGACGTCGGTGGGTCGTCTGGTCGGCGGGCCTGCTGGCGTGGCCCGTGGTGCTGATCCTGTTCGAATTGGGCGTCTTCTTTGTGGCCGCGGTCGTCCTGGGCTGGCCGGTGGGCGTATAAGCTTCGCGACGGATCACCCCGACCACTTACGGAGCTTCTGGATACACGCCTTGGTCAGGATGACGATGACCGCTCCCGCCAGGCTGACCCCGAAAAAGAGGGGTGCGACGAAAAAGAGCGCAATCGACGCCCCGACCATGCCGAGCGCCGGCGGGAGGCCGAGACACAGGAGCCCCAGAACGATCACAGGGGGCGCGCTCGGCTTGACGAAGATGGCCACGGCGATCCCAACGAGAAACGGCCAGACCAGGACCGCGACGAGGCCGGCATCGATAGGTTTGTCCTTGAAGATCCACCAGGCAAGACCGATCAGCCCGAGGAGCCCGATGACGAGGCCGAGCAGCCCCAGCGTGGCCAGCACGAACTCGATCCGGCGGGACTCGGACTCGGCCGCCGGCTCGTCCGAGAGCCACGCCGCACCGCAGGCCGGGCAGCGCCGGAGCCCCTCCGCAAAGCCCGCCCCGCACAGCCGGCAGCGCATTCTTGGATGCTATCAGATCCGCGCATGAACCGCCGGAGCGGCCGTGCGTTCGAATCAGGGTGAGGCTGGCGATGGTCGCGCTCGTCCTGGCCCCGACCTGGCAAGATGCATTGGCGGCGAAGGTCGAGTCCCGGGTCGCCGATCTGGGCGACGACGATTACGAGGCTCGGGAGCGGGCCATGGATGAGCTTCGGGCGCTCGGCCCCGAGATCGGGGAGCATCTCCGACGGCATGCCGAGCGGAATCGCGATCCCGAAATCGGGGCGCGCCTGGCCTCCCTGCTTTCGTGGGTTGAGGATGAGCAATTTCGGCGTGCGCTGAGTTTCAGGGTTGACCGTGACGAGTCCGGCGCTCTGAGAGTCAACTTCGTGAACGGCTCGAGGCAGGCGTTGTACATTCTCAAGACGCGATACGGGAACGGCTTTTCGATCACGCGGATCCATGCCGACGGCACCCACCGGAGCCGTCTCGGGGGGCGTACCAGCACGGGGTGTAATCTCCAGCCGCAGGATTTCGTCCGGCTCGCTCCGAGCGAGGCTTTCGAGGTCGAGCGGATCGAGGGGGCGGAGAATCTCGATCAGCTTGTAGGGCTCGACCTCTCCTATCGATTCTCGCGAGCGGCCTACCTCGCCAGGTGCCGGCATTGCTCCGGTGGACACGCCGATCCGTCAAGCCCGTGGAATCTGGCGATCGAGTTCGAAGTGAGGTCGGATTGGAAGGCGGAGGGGCGATAAGATAGGGGGCGGTAAGCATGAACCGGATCCCGCTCTGGCTCAAGATCGCCTATTCCGCCTGGGTCGCCGTCTGGGTTCCGTTCTACTGGGACTGGTACGGGCCACAGAATTTCCTGTGGTTCTGCGACCTTGGGAATTTCGTCCTGGCCGCCGCGCTGTGGATGGAAAGCCCGCTCCTCTTCTCATGGCAGGCCGTGTCGCTGCTTGCGGTCCAATCCGCCTGGACGGTCGATCTTCTGGGCAAGGTCGTTTTCGGGATCCACGGGATCGGCGGCTCGGAGTACATGTTCGATCCCGCGATCCCGCTTCACGTCCGTCTCCTCTCCCTCTTTCACGCCGTGACGCCCGTTCTCATGCTGTGGGGAATCCGTCGTTTCGGGTACGATCGAAGGGCCTGGATCGCGCAGTCGGTCACCGCGTGGGTGATCCTCCCCGTGTGTTTCTTGCTATTCGGTCCGGACAAGAACCTCAACTGGGTGTGGGGTCCCTTCGACCGGCCGCAGGCGGTGGTGGCTCCGTGGGTCTACTTTATGGCCTGCATGGCGGTCTATCCCGTTGTCCTGTACTGGCCCACCCACGCCATTCTGTCTCGCTGGGTCCGAGGCGCGAATTGATCCGGTCCCGGGGCGCCCCTCAGCGCTTCTTGGCCTCGGCGTTTCGATACTCGGCGATCAGGTCTTCGGCGTCGGCCCTTCCCACCATCGAGTAGCGCGCGAACTCCATCGTGAATTCGCCTTTGCCCTGCGTGCAGGAGCGAAGATCGGTCGAGAATCCGAACATCCTGGCGAGGGGCACGAACGCCCGGGCCTCCACGATGGCTTCGTGGACGTCGGTGGAGACCACTACGCCGGCCCGGCGGTTGAGCTGGGCCAGAAGGACTCCCCGATAATCGACGGGGGCGGTCGCTTCGACGATCATGATGGGCTGAAGCAGCGCCGGGGCCGCCTTGGCGTACGCCTCGCGGAATGCCATGACCGCCGCGGTCGTGAACGCAATCTCGCTCGAATCGACGGGGTGCGACTGACCGTTGTCCAACACGACTCGAACGCGGACGATGGGAGCGCCGATGAGAGAGCCCTTCCGGGTTGCGTCGCGGAAACCCCGTTCGCACGCCGGCATGAACTGCGACGGGATGGCGCCTCCCCGGGTGTCGTCGACGAATTCGAACGGTTCCACGGTGTCGGGGGGGAGAGGCTCGATGTATCCCATGATCTTGGCGAACTGACCCCTGCCGCCGGTCTGTTTCTTGTGGGTGTAGGCGAACTCGACCTTGCGGGTGATCGTCTCGCGGTAGGCCACTTTGGGCGCGCCGACGGAGACCGCGCAGTTGTATTCGCGCCGGATCCGTTCGAGGTAGATGTCCAGGTGCAGCTCCCCCATGCCCGACAGGATCATCGAACCAGACTCTTCGTCGAATCTCGCGCCGAGGGTCGGGTCTTCCTTGACGAAGCGGTTGATCGCCTTGGAGAAGTTCTCCTCGCTGCCCCGGGTCGCGGGCGCGACCGCCAGGGAGATGACCGGCTCGGGGACATGAAGCGGAGTCATCGTGCAGAAAAAATCCTCGGACGTGAAGGTGTCGCCCGTGGAGCAGTCGACGCCGAACAGCGCCACGATGTCGCCCGCCTGGGCCGCGGCGATGGCCTCCATTTCGTCGGCGTGCATCCGCACGAGACGCGACACTTTGGTTCGGCGGCTGTGGTGGTTGCAGTTGGCGATGACGTCGCCCTTCGAAAGCCTGCCCTGATAGAGGCGAAGGTAGGTCAGCTGTCCGAACCGGCCGTCCTGGAGTTTGAACGCGAGCGCCGCGAGCGGCTTGTCGGGGTTCGACTCCAGCTCGAACTCGTGTCCGTTCCGGTCGAACGCGGTGTTGAGCTTTTCCTCGGGCTCGGGCAGGTAGTCGATGACGCCGTCCAGGAGAAGTTGGATGCCGATGTTGTGGTAGGCGCTTCCGATGAACACGGGCGTCGCCCGGTGATTGAGGCATGCCGTGCGGATGGCGCGTTTGAGCTGCGGGACCGTCACCGGCCGATTCGCGATGAACGCGTGCGCGACGTCGTCGTCAAGCTCCGCGACCCGTTCGATGAGCCCCAGGCGCCGCTCGCGGGCTTCGGCCTGCAGCTCTTCCGGAATCTCCTCCTCTCGGACGATTTCGCCGTTCTCGCCGTCGAAGGCGTACGCCTTGAGCGTGAGCAGGTCGATGACGCCCTCGAATCGGCCGACGGGCATCTGCAGGCTGAGCGGGTGATGCCCGAGTTTTTCCTGGAGCATGAGGGTGACGCGCCAGCAGTCGGCCCCCGGCTTGTCCATCTTGTTGATGAACACCAGGCGGGGGACTCCGTGGCGGCGCATCTGCCGGTCGACCGTGAGGGACTGGCTCTGGACGCCGGCGACCGAGTCCAGAACGAGGATCGCTCCGTCCAGGACGCGCAGGGAACGCTCGACCTCGATCGTAAAGTCGACGTGGCCGGGGGTGTCGATCAGATTGATGGCGCAGTCCTTCCAGAGGCAGTAGCTGGCGGCGGCCTGGATGCTGATCCCCTTTTCGCGTTCGAGCTCCATCGAATCCATGGTGGCGCCGACGCCGTCCTTGCCGTTGACCTCGTGAATCGCGTGGATCTTGCCGGTGTAAAAGAGAATCCGCTCGGACAGCGTGGTCTTGCCCGAATCGATGTGCGCGGAGATCCCGAGGTTCCTTACGTTCCTCATGTTCGGAAAGCGGAGAAGTGTATCCCATTTTGCATGGGAATCACAGGCCTTTCAACCCCGATCCGCAAAAAACCCATCGGGGGCCGTTGGGGGGCGCGCGGCGGGGAGATCGGCTTGTGACGTGTCCGGTGATATCATCACCCCGACGATGCTCAACTTCCCTCGCGGCCGCCTCGTCCTCTTCTGGGCAAGCCTCTGGATGCTCTTCTTCGAAATTTTGATGATCCGCTGGCTCTCCGCCGAGGTTCGGATCTTCTCCTACTTTCACAACCTCGTCATCCTCTTCTGCTTCCTCGGGATCGGGCTGGGGTTCGCGCGGCCCGAACGAACCCCGTCCTGGCTTCCGACGTTCGCCGGCCTCGCCATGCTGGCCGCGTGGGTCGCCTTTGACGCGGCGCTCGGCCCCGCTTCGATCCGCACCCTGTCGCTTTACCTCAGCCGAGGGTTCGAGTATTCGATTTGGGACGCCTTTCGCGGCAATCCGCTCGGCCAACTCGGATCGCTCGCCACCGGGACGCTGATGTTGGGGTCGGTCCTCGCGATTCTGACGGCGATGTTCATCCCCTTCGGGCGGCTCGTGGGCGCGCTGTTCAACGAATCGGAACGGCCGCTCGTCGCGTACGGCGTCAACCTCGCGGGAAGCCTGGCGGGGGTTTGGCTCTTCGCCATGGCTTCGGCGCTTGCGACGCCTCCCTGGATGTGGTTCCTCGCCGGGCTCGGCGCCGCCCTCTCGTTCTCGATGACCCGTCGTCAGCGGGTGGTCGCATCCGCCTTGGGCCTGGCGGCCGTGCTGTCGGCCGTGAAAGGTCAGCTTGAAATTGTTCCGACCGTCTGGTCCCCGTATCAGAAGCTCGCGGTCGTTCCGATCGATCCGCCGGGCTACGGGGCCCTCGTGATGGTCAATGGCGTCCGCTTCATGGGTATGAGCAACTACTCCCCGGAATTCACGGCGAAACACCCCGAGCTTTTTCCGCCCGACGAGATGCCCTACGACCACTACAACCTGCCCTACCGCTTCGCGCAAAAGCCCCGACGCGTCCTCATCGTCGGGTCGGGCGGCGGGAACGACATCGCGTCGGCCTTCCGGCACGGGGCCGAGCGCGTCACGGCGGTCGACATCGACCCCGTCATCGTAAGCATCGGTCGCGCCCGCCACCCCGAAAGGCCGTACGAGAACCCGGCCTGCGCCGCCGTGATCGACGACGCGCGGTCGTTTTTTCGGACCTATCCGGCCGACGGGCCGCGGTTCGATCTCATCGTCTTCGGATTGCTCGATTCGCACACGCTGTCGTCGAGCTTTTCGAACGTGCGGCTGGACAACTATGTGTACACGCGCGAGAGTTTCGCCGAGGCGCGGAAGCTCCTGGCGGAGGACGGACTGATGGTCGTCGCCTTCGCCGTGCTGGACGGCTACATCGGATCGAGGCTTTACCGGATGTTGACGGAGGTTTTCGGCGAGGCGCCGACCGCCTGTTTCGCCCGGAGCCGATTCTGGGAGGGGCATGGGCACAGCTTCCTCTGCGGGAATCGGCCGCTCGTCGAACGCGCCCTGGGCGTCGACCCGAAGCTGCGCGAGCTGGTCGACAAGGAGCGGCCGACGGTCGAACGTTGGGTCGCCGACCGGCCGTATCCTTGCACGGACGACTGGCCGTATCTGTATCTGGAAGGCCGATCGATTCCGGGACTGCACCTGTTTCTCTTCGCGCTGCTGTTCGGCGGCTGCGCGGCGGTGATCCGGCGCACGTTCGGGGAGCGGCGCGCGTTCAACGGGACCTTCTTCTTCCTCGGGGCCGGGTTCCTGCTGATCGAGGTCCAGAGCATCAGCCGGCTGGCGCTGCTTTTCGGCACGACGTGGTGGGTGAACACGGTGGTGGTGTCGGCCGTGCTGATCATGATCCTGGCGGCTAATGTTTGCGTCCTCCGGCTTCGGCCAGCGAAGCTGGCGCCGTATTACGCCGGGCTGTTCGCGGCGCTGGCCCTCAACCTGGCGGTTCCGATCGGCGTGTTGGGGGAGATGGGGGGAGCCGCGAAAGCGCTGATCGCTGGCGGGTTGATGGCGCTGCCTCTGTTTTTCGCCGGCGTGATCTTTTCCACTTTGTTCCAGCGGACGGTGGACCGCTCCCAGGCGCTCGCGTGGAACCTGCTGGGGGCGATGCTGGGCGGAATGCTGGAGAGCCTTTCGTTCCTCTTCGGAATCGCCGCGCTTCTGGTCGTGGCGGCGGTCCTGTACGGGCTCTCGGCGGTTCGGGGGATCGGGATGCAGAATCTGGCGCCGATCCGGTATGACCGCATGCCATGATAGAGCCCGATGCCGCGGCGCTCGACTGGCTCCGCCTCGCTCGCGGAGCGGAGATCTACGAGCGCGAAGACCTGTCCTTTCCCGTGGTCGAATTCGATGCCTCCTCGGGTCCGGTCCGGATCGTCTTCCGCTCGACCCGAACCGCGGATAGCACCTGCCTGGTGGCCGACCTTCCGGCCTCGCATTTTGAAGCACGGATGGAGCCGCTGGAGGATCCCGAAAGCGAAGACTTTAACGACCGATACGGCCTGGACACAAATTCGCGCGAAATCGCCGCGGAGTGGCTGACGGATCCGGTTCGCGCCGCGATCACGGAGATCGATCCGGCGTTCGTCGAAATCTCCGGCAATGTCCTCGTCGTGCAGTTCGACGGCTGGCGCGTCGACCGCCGCGAGCTGGAATGGGTGCTGCAGCGCTGCGACACGATCCGCCGCGCCGCGCGCGACGTCAAGAGCTCCGAACACAACGAGCTCAATCGGCAGTTGGCAAAGGTCGTGAAGTCGTTCGACGGGGAGCTCCTGGACGACGCAAGGAGCGAGCTGCCCACCGTGCGGCTGCGCTCCGAACTCGATCCGGCGTATCTGACGCTGGAAATGGACCAGGCGCTGGAGGCCACAGGCCTCCCCACCGCCATTGCGGAGGAATACTGTCGGCGAGGGGGCACCGCGTTTTCGGCCCAGGTCGCGGGGGCGCAGAATCTCAAAATCGTTCCGCAGCGCTTTTGGCACTTGATCCCGAGCCTCTTCACGGGGCGCGATTTTCGCGTGGGCGACCCCGATTTTGACCGCCATTTCATGATCAAGCCGAGCTCGGAGGAATCCGCACGCGCCCTCTTAAGCGAGCGGTTCCGGCGGCACGTGATGGACCTTCACGAGGTCGAAGGGAGTCGGCCGCTCTTCGACGTTTCGGGCGGCGTCCTTCACATCATCAAGGACGAGTACCTCCCCGTCGGCGAAGGAATCGCGCTGACAAAATTTCTCTCCTCCTGCATGGGGCTGCTGGGGTGCTTTGAAATGGACGTGGCGGCGGTACAACTGGTCGATACCTCCGGCGCGCGGGGGGTCTGTCGCGTCTGCCTGGCGCCGATCGAAAGCAACGCGGTTTCGTGCTCGACCTGCGGGACGCCGCACCATCGCGAGTGCTGGGACTATCTCGCCCGCTGCTCGACCTTCGGCTGCGCCAGCACGCGGGCGTTCAAGCGGATCGGCCCCGAGAGTTAGTCCTCCATTCCGAAGAACGCGTACCGAGCTTCGGAATCGGAGGACTAGCGGCCTGCGATCCGCTCCAGGTCGTAGACGGAGAAATGCCCGGCGCGGATTTCAAGATCGATCCCCTCCTCGACCATCCAGCGGAGCTCGTACGAAAGATACTTTCGCGTCGAAATGATCACTGTGGCGCGCCCCGCCCGGCCGCCCAGCCGGCGAAGGTCGTAGGCGTCATACGAATCCGACTCGATCGTGACGTTGACCCCGTCGTCCAGGAGGTCGCGCAGATCGTAAGCGCTGGGGCCCTCCTTCCCCGACACGGCGAACTCGACCCTGACCCCGGCGCGGGCGAGCCGCCGCAAATCCGACGCCGGGTGGACGTTCGCCTGTTCAAGCCTGAGGCTGACGACCCCAGTTCTCTTCTTCGGGGCGGAGCCGCCATCCTGCGCTAACGCGGCCCATCCGGCGAGCGCCGCCCCCAGCGCCACAATCTTTGCCATGGTGCACCTCCATCCCTCTCTACGCCGCCGGTGTGCTGGAGGTTCCCCCTGACGGTGACGGACGGTTTACTTGAACCAGCGCAGCATCGCGATCAGCCGCTCGATCTCGGCGTGGACCTTCTTCGACTGGGCGATCACAAGCATCCCATTGGGCGACATGGTGAGCTTGGCGTTCGGGTTTTCGTCCCAGCTGTCTCCACCGGTGGTGCTCAGGATGATGTCCTCGATCATCGATGCGTCGACGACCTGATCATTGGGCTCTTCGGTCCAAGTCACGTTGATGCCGGATTGCGGGTTACCATTGCCGGGCAGCAGCTCCAGTCGCGGCCCGGCGAAATTGTTGATCTTGATCAGGAGATCCCGGATGTCGTAGACGCGGGTCACGACAAGCTCGTTGAGCGACTCTTTCGTCACGATGACGACCATTCCGTCCTTGACGACGGCGGCCAGCTCCAGGTCTTTCAGCATGAGCCGCAGGGCCGTGATCACTTTGACGCCTCTGAGCCGGAGCGTCACCGAATCGGCGCCCTTGTCGACGTCGGGGTCGATGACCCAATTCAGGCCGGTGTATTCGCGGAAATAGCGCACCGCGTCCACCAGGGAGGTGTCTTCGAAATTCAGGTCGATCACCATCGTGTTGAGCTTGCTTTCGATCGCCTCGGTCTGCGACCGATCCTGGATCAGGGCCGACGCGAGCATTGTGATCAGCATTTTCGTCCTCCGCTTAACGTCGCCGGTTCAGACGCCGGCGCGCGCGGAAGGTGAAACGAAATCAGCGCGGAAGCGGCGATTGATACACCGCGCGCCCGACGAAGAACGGCCCGAGCGTCTTGATCCACTCGGCGGTCTGCTGGGTCTTGCGCATGTCCTGGACGATCCGCGACAGCGGATGAAGCTCCCTGCCCACGAGCCCGATCACGAACTCGTTGTCGTTGCGGTCCAGGCCGTAGCACGCCAGGCGGACGTCGTGCGCGAAATCGGCCTTGCCGTACTCGATGCCGATCATCGCGTGTTCGTGCAGGATCTTGCCCTGCTTCTCCGGCGGCAGCGTCGCGAATTTGGGCTTGCGGCGCAGCGGGTACCAGACCGCCCACGGCCAGTCCGGATTGAGCGCGGTCTGGCGCGGCTTGGTCAGCAGCGCGAATTCCAGCTGCGGCTCGCGGCCGGTGCCGTAGGTGCGGCCGAGCATCGTCAGATCAGCCCGGCGCGTCAGCTTTTCGAAAGGGTCGCCGGAGAGCAGCTCCCGCGAGCGCCCGACGAACGCCGCCGGGTCCTCCGAGATCACGAGCAGCGCGAATCCGAGCGGATCGGTGACGTCGGCGTACACGACCCCCTCCAGCCCCGAAGATTTGAAGCGCTCGACTGCGTTCCCGAGCGATCGCGCGCCCGTGTAGGCCTGCAGCTGCATGTACAGGCGGCGGTTGCTGGATTGATCGTTGCCGCCGTGCTCTTTGAGGTCGGGCGGGGTGTCCGGCATGATCGAAGCGGCAGTATAGCACTGCGGCGCTAATTCTGCTGCCGCAGGTACTTTTCGGCCTGGTCCATGAATCCACGCGCGATTTCGAGCCACGCCGCGTCGCCGCTGTACGTTCGCGCCCGCCGCAGGAATTCGTCATAGTGCTTACGCGCGAGCTCGGCGTGCTCCATGGATTCGTGGGCGTAGCCCAGGCCGAACTCCGCCACCGGGTCGTCCGGCGTCGCGCGCGCGAACCGGTCGAACGCCTCCAGGGCCCGCGCGGCCTCGCCCTTCCGGAGGAACGCCATGCCCATGTTGAAGTGCGCGCTCGCGAGGGCGGGGTCGGCCTCGAGCGCCTCGCGATACAGCCGCAGCGCCTCGTCCGGGTCGCCGGTCCGGCTGGCGAGCATCGCGCGCAGATTGAGCCGCGAGGCGTCGGAGAGCTTGACCCGAGCCAGCTCCTCCTCCGCCTCGGCGCGCATCCCCGCCGCCGAGCACGCATGCACCAGCGCCGTCGCGACGTTTTCGGAGGTCAGCCCCGCCGGCACTCGGTCGGGCGCGGCGCGCATGGATTCCAGCGCCTTGCGAAGCACCTCGACAGCGCCGCGGGGGTCGCCGGCGCCGGACTTGTACACGCCCAGGTTGAACAGGACCCCCGCGTGGTCCGGCGCGAGGTCGCGGGCGCGCTCATACTCGGCCAGCGCCTCCTCGGGCCGCCCGAGCCGGTCCAGCGCGTTCGCCAGATTCATGTGCAGCGTCGCGTTGGGCGCGCCGACGTACTGCGTGGCCTCGCGGCAGCTGCGGGCGGCGCGCTCGAAATCGCCGCGGCGGTAGCAGAGCAGGCCGAGCCGATTGAGCACTGCGGCCTTGCGCTCGCCGTCGGCCAGCGGGAGCGCGGCCTCCAGCCGCTCGCAGGCCCGGGCGAGATCCCCCTTGGCCGCGGCTGACTCGGCGCGCGCGACGAGCCAGCGCAGCTTGATCGAGCGAAACAGCCCCATTCAATGCCCCGAGACGACCACCGTGAATTCGCCCCGCGGATTGGCGCGGGCGGCTTCCATAAGTTTCGGCAGCGGACCGCGGAGCACCTCCTCGTGCAACTTTG
>Ga0187893_10012886_pt1 | contig 11762 bp, 13 predicted proteins | sample MA1701074metaG_FD_139574 | JGI IMG/M metagenome (GOLD analysis project Ga0187893, IMG submission 139574) | White microbial mat communities from a basaltic lava cave in the Kipuka Kanohina Cave System on the Island of Hawaii, USA - MA170107-4 metaG ... | reverse complement strand
GTTTCGTGCTGCTTTATCCGGAAGGCATGGTCAAACTCCCAGGCAGTTCCGGTGAAATCATGAAGCGAATCGATGGCACAGCCAATGTTCGCGAGATCATCGAGGACCTGCAAAACGCGTTTCCCGCTGCAGACCTGCGACGGGATGTCATCGGCTTTCTGGAGCACGTACATGGAAAAGGCTGGATCCGAACCAAACAAACCGGGTAACCCCCTCTGGCTACTTGCCGAGATCACGTACAAGTGCCCGTTGCACTGCGTGTTCTGTTACAACCCGGTGGATTACACGTCCTACGGCCAGGAGTTGTCGACCGAGGACTGGTTGCGCGTACTGCGCCAGGGGCGCGAGATCGGCGCAACGCAATTGGGCTTTTCCGGCGGCGAACCCCTGGTGCGCGACGACCTGGAAATCCTGGTCGCGGAAGCGCGCAGGCTCGGCTATTACTCAAACCTGATCACCTCTGGCGTGGGCCTCAATGAAAAGCGCATCAGCGCGTTCAAGGACGGCGGTCTTGATCACATTCAGCTTTCCTTCCAGGATTCGACGAGGGAGCTGAATGACTTTCTTTCGAGCACCCGCACCTTCGATCTCAAGCAGAAGGTGGCGAAGCTGATCAAGAAGTACGAGTATCCGATGGTGCTGAACTGCGTCCTGCATCGTCACAACATCGACCACGTTGAACAGATCCTGGAAATGGCCGAGGCGATGGAAGCGGAGTACGTGGAACTTGCAAACACACAGTACTACGGCTGGGCGTACGTAAACCGAAGTCAGTTGCTCCCCACCCGGGAACAACTGCATCGGGCAGAGGAAGCTACCAGGAAATGTCGCGAACGCGTCGGAAACCGCATGCGCATTTTCTTCGTGGTTCCCGATTATTACGAGAACCGACCTAAAGCATGCATGAACGGATGGGGCAGCGTGTTCCTCACTGTCACCGCCGATGGTCTTGCGTTACCCTGTCACGAAGCACGCCAACTGCCCGGCCTCACTTTTCCAAACGTCCGTGACCACGACCTGCGCTCGATCTGGTACGACTCGCCGGGGTTCAACGCCTATCGAGGTGACGCGTGGATGAAGGAGCCGTGCCGCAGCTGCCCTGAGAAGGTCAAGGATTTCGGCGGCTGCCGCTGCCAGGCTTACATGCTTACCGGAGATGCCACCAATGCCGATCCGGTGTGCGACTTGTCTCCGCATCATCATCTGGTGACCGGCGCGGTCGAAATGGCGCAGAATCCGGAACCTGCGGTCGAAATCAAGCCGATCCTGTTTCGCGATGACAGGAATTCGCGCGCGTTGAGCAAAACGCCGGTCTGATACACACTTCCGTTTCATGAACCAGGCGGCTGATTCGCTGCTCGCGGTGCGTGCCACCGGGCTTGTGAAGCGCTATGGCGAATTGGTGGCGGTAGACGCTCTCGACCTCGATATTCCCGCCGGCCAGTTTTTCGGATTACTTGGCCCGAACGGTTCCGGCAAGACCTCCACCATCCACATGCTGGCGACGCTGATACGCCCGACCGCCGGCTCGGCCCGGGTCGCGGGCCACGACGTGCGGAGCGAAGCGGTGAAAGTACGCAGCGCTATCGGGCTGGTTTTTCAGGAGTCGGCGCTGGATCGCTCGCTCACCGTCGCCGAGAATTTACGCTTCGCCGGTCTGCTCTACAACCTGACCCCGGCCATAATCGCTGAACGCTCTGCGGAACTGCTCCAGTTGTTCGGACTCGCGGACAAGAGCAATCGTCCGGTAGGCTCACTCTCCGGTGGCATGCGCCGGGCGCTCGACATCGTTCGCGGCATGATTCACCACCCCAGAATACTTTTTCTGGACGAACCCACCATCGGGCTCGACCTGCCCAACCGACGCAATATCTGGCGCTTCATCGAGAAGCTGCGCGTCCGAACGGGGATGACCGTACTGCTGACCACGCATTATCTTGAAGAGGCCGACACTTGCGACCGGGTCGCTTTCATCAAGAGCGGCAGACTGGTGCAATCCGGTCCACCCCGGCAATTAGTGGAAAGTCTGGGCAACCATATCGTGGAGATCGAATGCCGGGATATCGAGACGCTATCCCAGCGGCTCGCATCGAGACTGGGCCCCTGCCTCAAGGATGGCGACGTCGCGCAGTTTCGCTACGGCGAGGAAGACGTGACACCATTGGCTCAACTTCAGAGTGAGCTCGGCGCGCAGATCAAGGCACTTCGCTGGCGCCGGCCGAATCTGAACGACGTATTCCTTTGGGTCGCGGAAGGAAAGATCTGATGATGCCTTGGCGGCCGGTGTACGCGGTACTGGAACGCGAAGTGGTGCGCATGTTACGTCAACGCACCAGACTGGTTGCCGCAATGGTGCGGCCGCTGATATGGCTGTTCGTGATTGGCGCCGGCTTTGGTGCGGTACTCGGCCAGGCGAGCGGCATGAGCTACCAGCAATTCCTGATTCCGGGGGTGCTGGGCATGACCATGTTGTTCGGGGCAATGCTGGCCGCGCTCACGGTCGTCTATGACAAGGAATCGGGCGTGATGCGCATGCTGATCGTCGCACCCTTTGCGCACTACTGGATCGTGATCGCCAAGATGCTGGCCGCCGCGCTGGCGGCGATACTTCAGGCGTTGCTGCTGTTATTGGTCCTCGCATTGTTGGGGTATGCGGGTCCGGACATGCGATTCGGTCTTCTGGTGCTCGGATTGATCGCAACATCGCTGGCCTGCGCGGGAATCGGCATGCTGGTGGCGGCGTTCACCCGGACACTCGATAACTTCGCGGCAATCATGAATTTCGTGATATTTCCTGTGTTCTTCCTTTCCGGCTCGCTGTACCCGGTCAACCAGCTGCCGGCCATTCTCAAGGCGGTATCGCTGGCCAATCCCTACACGTATGGAGTCGACCTGCTCAAACACGCCACGCTTGGCGTACAACCCTCTGGCATGGGCGCGGATTTCCCTGTGGCGATGGATTTCGTGGTGCTGACGGGCTTCACACTGGCAGCGCTCATTGTCGCCAGCTGGCGCTTCTCCCAGGAAAGCGCCTACGAACCGATGATTCACATTCTCACCGGCAAGCGAGTAAATTGACGCTACACCATTATTGCCACGGAGGTCACGGAGGAAATCGAATAACAGGATTCTTCCTGCCAGACGAGCATGACTCCAACAACGATGCCGACGAAGACGCTCCTCGAGGTCTCGAGGCCTGCCTATTCAGCCTTATCTCTGTAACCGCTTTGGCAAATCGATTTCACTAATGGTGATGCCCGCCTGCGCCATGCACATGGCCGTGGTGCAGTTCTTCGTCGGTTGCAGCGCGTACTTCGACTACCGTGCAGGAGAATACCAGAGTCTGCCCGGCTAGCGGATGATTGCCGTCAACGACCACCTTGTCGTCGGCGATCTCGGTGACGGTGTACAGCTGGTACTTTTCCGAGCCCTCCGACGCACCCTCGAATTGCATACCCACCTTCACGTCCTCCGGAAACTGTTTGCGCGGCTCGATGCGAACCCTGTCGGCCTGATAATCACCAAACGCATCATCCGGTTCGAGGCGAACCTGGCAGGTATCACCGGCCTCTTTGCCCTGCAAAGCGCTCTCCACCATCGGGAAGATGCCGTCGTAACCCCCATGCAGATAGATTATCGGCGATTGGGTTTTTTCGATCAGCGTCCCGGCGGCATCGAAAAGTTCATATTCGAGAGATACGACGGTGTCCTTGGCGATCTGCATGTTCAATGTAGCCCCTTGACGAGATCGAGGACTTCGGTTGCGTGGCCACGCGCATTCACGCCGTAAAGCGCATGACGCACCAATCCTTTCTTGTCGATTATGAAGGTGGAGCGAACGATACAGCGTTTCTTCCTGCCATTGCCGTCGACCGCCTTCTCCTGAAGCACGCCGTACTGAGCGCAGACTTCGCCCTCCGCGTCCGCCAGCAACTGTACAGCCAGGCCGTGTTTGTCGCGGAAGGATCCGTGGCTCTTGCAATCGTCCATGCTTACCCCGAGGACCACGGTATCGAGCCCCGAGAACGCCTCCTGCAGTTCGCTGAAATCGATGGCCTCGATGGTGCAGCCCGGCGTGTCGTCCTTCGGGTAAAAATACAGAACCACGTTGTTCGTACCCTTGTAGCCATCGAGGTTCACCACGTTAAGATCGGCGTCGGGCAAATCGAACGCGGGCGCGGGTTGACCTACTTTCAGCATAAGCAACTCCGATGAGACTCTTTTCGGATTCTAACCGATTTCAAAATTGCGATTTTCATCCGGGGCCGGGAAGTTCCCCGGCGACTATGGAACTCTCATCGTGATAACTCGTTTGCTCGGCGGATTGTCCGTCTCTTCCTTTTTGCGCCGTCATTGGCAGAAGCATCCGTTGCTGGTACGTGAGGCAATTCCAGGATTCGAGGGCGTCGTCGATTTCCGCGTCCTGGTTGAACTCGCGGGCCGGGACGACTGCGAAACGCGGCTTTTGTTTCGCGAAGGCCGTCGTTGGCGCGTCGAATATGGTCCGTTCGCAAGCCGGTACCTGTCGCGCCTGCCACTGCGCAACTGGACTTTGCTGGTACAGGGGGTCAATCTCTTCGTGCCGGCGGCACGCTCACTGTTGTCGCGCTTCGATTTCATACCATACAGCCGGCTGGACGATCTCATGGTGAGCTATGCGCCGCCCGGCGGCGGCGTCGGACCGCATTTCGACACTTACGATGTTTTTCTGTTACAAGGGCCGGGGCAGCGAATCTGGAAAGTCAGCCGTCAGGACGACCTGACGCTTGTGGACGGCGCGCCGCTCAAGATCCTCCGGCGATTCTCACCGCAGGGTGAATGCGTACTCGGGCCAGGCGACATGTTGTATCTGCCGCCCGGATTGGCGCATGACGGCGTTGCGATCGACGCTGGCTACACCTATTCGATCGGGTTTCGCGCGCCGTCGGATCAGGAATTGGTGTCGCAGTTCCTGACGTTCCTGGAGGATCGCCTGAAACCGACAGGCCGCTACGAGGATCCCGACCTGGCGAGGCAGGTTCATCCGGCGCGGATCGGATCGGCGATGATCGCGCGGGTGGCGCGCACGCTGGGCAGCATCCGTTGGGACCGTAGCCACGTTGCCGCATTTCTGGGTACGTATCTGACCGACCCCAAGCCGCAAGTTCGGTTCTCGCCGCCGCGCAACCCCCCTTCTCTGCAAATGTTCCTGCGTCGTGCGCGCAAGCACGGTTTGGAGCTGGCGCTGCCGGCACAGATGCTCTACAGCGGTTCGAGACTGTTCATCAACGGCGAGTCGCTGGTGATGGACATCGGCGAGGCGAGGCCGCTAAAGGCGCTTGCGGACACGCGACACCTTGCGGGCGGCCACGTCCCGCGAGCGGGAACTGCTGCAGAGGCACTTTACCAGTGGTTTTGCAGCGGCTATATTGTGCTGGCGAGCCGCGCGATCGCGATTTGAGCGTGCATATGGCGGAAGACGCAGTCCCGCAACACATACCTCTTCTCGGAAACGCTGATTACGAAGCCGCGTTGGATACGGCGCTGGCCAAGGCGCAGCTCTCTATTCGCGTATTCGAACACACGCTGGGAAGCGGATACAATTCGCCGCGGCGGTTTGATCTGTTGCGCCGCTTTCTCCTCGCCAGTCGGCGCAACCGCCTGCAGATCGTGGTGCACGAGCCTCGGACGATGGACCGGAATTGCCCGCGCCTGCTGAATCTGTTGCGCCTGCACAGCCACGCAATCAGCATTCACGAAACCCACTCGAACGCTAAGTCGGTTTACGATCCCTTTACCGTTGTGGACGACCACAGCTTCGTTCACCGCTTCCATTTCGACGAAATACGCGGCCTGATGGCGCTCGATGACCCGATCGGGACTCATGCGCTGCTCGAGCGCTTCGACGAAATCTGGGAGGCCTCCTCCCCCGCAATTTCCGCCACGACGATCGGTTTGTAATCCCTCCGCCTGCGCCGTTGTCAGCGAACTGAAGCGACTCGTCGGCACGTCAAATGCAATCGCGTCCGGACTGCGAACATGGTTCGAACGCAACCTCGATTCATCCTGTTCACCATCTCTTCCTCGATGCCTGCAGATACACTGCACGTTCGCCTCTGGCAGGGGCTCATACGGCTTCGCTTCGGAGCCGGAGTGACCCCAGCAGTTTCAACCGATCGTGCGCCATCCCAGGCCATTGTCCTGATCCGCGACTTCGATCCAATCGGGATCACAGCCCATGGCGCCCGCGAGCGCCGCACGCGCCAGGTCCGGCCGATTGTTTTCCTGGCTCAAGTGCGCAGCCACCAGATGCTTCAGTCGAGCCGTGTCCAGGCGCGCCAGCAACTCCGCCGCTGTTACGTTGTCGAGATGGCCAAACCGCCCGGCAATGCGTTCGCGTAGTTTCTGCGGATAACTGCTGGCCTGTAGCATTCCGGAATCGTGATTACATTCCAGTACAAGCGCGTCGCATCCCGAAAGGGTGGCCTCGATGTGCCGAGTAGAACTGCCCGTATCCGTGAGCACCCCGAGCCGTCGCGAACCGTCGCCGAATACGAACTGTGCCGGCTCGCGAGCATCGTGTGGTACCGGAAACGGTTCGACCTGTAGATCGCCGACCGCGAAGCTGCGGTAATCGTTGATCACATTCAGCTTGCCGATACCGCTGAACAACGCTTCGAAGCCGGTGAGGGTCCCGTGGGTCAACCACACCGGAATGCAATGGCGGCGCGCCAGCCGTGCGACACCGCCTATGTGGTCGCTGTGCTCGTGGGTAACGATGATTGCCGACAGATCTTCTGCCGTGAGCCCGAGGCGACCGAGACGCAGGGTTGTCTCGCCGAGTCCAAATCCGCAATCGAGCAGAATCCGGGTGGACCCGGCCTCGACGACGAGACCGTTTCCCCGGCTGCCGCTGCCCAGCGATGCAAAGCGCATGGTGCCGTTCACTTCGGCGTCGCCGGCGTCATCGCGTCAGGTCTACTTCAACTCTTCCTGCAGCAACGCGAGGATGCGTCCTGCGGTTGCGGATTTCGAATTCTCGCCTTCGGCGTTTTGCACTCTTACCTCGCTGCCGCGGTCCGCATCGGCGACGCTGATGCGGAATTGCTCATCCTTCTTGGCCGTATCACTGCGCCAGAACGCCAGCCGGGACCAACCGCCGCCCGACTTGCCCTTGCCGTCGATGTGCGGATCGAGGTAGCGCACGTAGTAGAGCCCTTTGGACCGATCACGATCCTCGACAGTGAACCCAACGCGGTCGAGCGCCAGGCCCACGCGCCTCCAGGCGCGGTCGAAACTATCGGCGAGCATCAATGCCTCAGCGATATCGCCATTCTTCGCCAGTTGCGCCCGCGGAGCGGCCACCGGGCCCGGTACCTTGGCCTGTTCCTCATTCGAGGACAACCTGTGCATCAGACGCGAGAGCATCTCCGCTTCGAGTTCCGGGTCGGTTGGCCGCATCTGCCATTTGACCTGTTCGCTCTGGCGCTCGCCGACAACAACTTGGTATACGCCACGATGACTGATGAAAATCTCGGTCGTTCCCGGCTCTTCGCCTCGTTCCAGGCGGGTGCGGAATTTGTCGCGCTCGGGATAGGAATAGGCCTGGTCCAGAACCTTGCCGATTATTCTGCGCAACGTGCTGTCGGGAATCTTGGCGCGGTTTTCCGCCCAGTCTGTCTCCATGATCCCGATGTCGGGCAGTTCCCGATCGATCAGAAATCCGCTGTCCTGCCAGAATTCCCTGATCATTGGCCAAAGCGCATCCGCGTTCGCGTCCACCACCAGCCAACGCTGAGTCCCGCCGCGTTCGATCCGCACTTTCTCGACTGACGGAAGGACCGCGGCCGCAGCAGGACCGGTACGGCGGGCGCCGTGTCCTTCAGAATACTCCGAGTAGGTCGCCGCACTGGCTGCAGTCTCGGGGACAGCGTAACGATCGCTGGCGGGCGGCGCGCTCAGATCGGCTGGCACGGTAAGCGGGTTGACCTTTCCCGCCGACTTGTAGTCGATCTTCTTGCCTTCGATGAGTTTGCCGGAGCAACCGGAGAGTGCAATGAGCACCGCGACAACAAACGCACAGGACTGCGTCGAATTCATGCGAAAGAGTTCACCAGGGTTTTATCTCCGACCATTGCCGGCCCCATGCGTTCATTTCGCCATGGATGCCTGCGAGACCGCGGCGATCTCGGCCTGCTCCATCGCGCCGCGCAACAGGTCGTGAAAGGACGAAGAAAGGGGTGTCAGTGGCAACCGGATGCCACCGTCGATCAAGCCCATCTGCTGCAGCGCCCACTTCACCGGTATCGGATTGGCCTCCACAAACAGATGCCGGTGGAGACCGAGCAGTTTGTTGTTGTGGGTGCGGGCCCTGAGCAGATCGCCGGCAAAAACGGCCGCACACATCTCCTGCATCAGCCGCGGCGCCGCGTTGGCGGTTACCGAGATGACGCCATGCGCACCCAACATCATGAGCGGCAATGCCGTCCCGTCATCGCCGCTGTAGATTGCAAAGCCTCTCGGCACACGTCGCAGCAACTCCGCGCCGCGCTCCATGTTGGCGGTGGCGTCCTTCAGGCCGACGATGTTCGGAATCTGCGCCAGCCGCAGCACCGTGTCGTTCTGCATATCCGCAACCGTGCGGCCCGGCACGTTGTAGAGAATCTGGGGAAGCTCTACGGCCTCCGCTATGGCCCGGAAATGGCGGTACAGACCTTCTTGCGTTGGCTTGTTGTAATAAGGCACTACCGACAGACTCATATCCGCGCCGGCGGCCTTTGCGTAAGCGGCCAGTTCGATGGCCTCGCGCGTTGAATTGGCACCGGTACCGGCGATAACCGGGGTACGACCAGCCGCGTGCTCGATGGTGGTGCGGATCAAGAGGCAATGCTCTTCGAAATCCACGGTCGGCGACTCGCCTGTGGTCCCGACGACTACGATGCCGTTGCTGCCTTCGCGAATGTGAAAATCGATCAGATGGCGCAGCCGGTCGAGGTCAAGGCTGCCGTCCTCGAACATCGGCGTGACGATGGCGACGAGGCTTCCCTTCAGCATGGCGGCCTCCCTTCGATGGAAAGCGCGATTTTAACCGATTCTCCCGGCGTGGGAACGTTATGGGCTGCGGCGCGCGCCCACGGCGCAGATTCGTTGCACCATCGCCGGCTTGGGCAAGCTGACGAGCAGATCCTCGTAAGCGATCACGCGCAGTTTCCCGCGCACCACTTCGAGAAGTTCGCCAGGTCGCAGCAGGTAATCGGGATTGGACGGCTTGCCAAAGCGTTCGTTGCCGAGCGCGAACGTTTCATAGATCAAGGTGCCGTCTCCCGCCAAGGCTTCCAGGAGATACGGAAACAGCGGCCGATACAGATAGTTGGTAACGATGATGCCCGCGAAAGACCGGCCTTGGAAAGGCCACGGCGAGCCTTCCACGTCGGCGACCTGCACATTGACGCCGGGGATACCGGTTAATGCTGCCACCACTTGGGGATCGCGATCGACCGCGCAGACCCGGTGGCCTGCAGAGGCGATATAGCGGCTATGCCGGCCGTTACCGCAGGCAAGATCGAGCACTTCGCCGCCCGCGGAAATCAGACCAGACCAGCGCTTCACCCATTCGGACGGAATTTGCAGCGCGTGCGCGTTATCCAATTACAAATGCAAACAGGAGGGGGACATGCCCAATGCTACAACTTTCATGCGCCGGGAGTCCTGCGCTGCGCAAACTTTGTCTGCAATGCGCCGATCCACGGCAGATTTGACACCTCCTGGGGCCAGTGCTAAAAACCCAGTAGCAATTGCCCTTTAATCCGACAGTCACCGTTCGCGGAGAGCACCATGAAAAATCAGTGGGCATTGATCGTCGTGTGCGTGCTTATACCTGCTTGCAGCAACTTGAGCGGGATGTTCACCAGGAATCCCTCCGCCACCGCCGTGCTGGCGCCCACCAAGGGCAATTCCGTGAGCGGCACCGTCAACTTCACGCAGAAAGACGGGGTGGTGCTGGTCGAAGCGAAAATAACCGGACTTTCGGCCAACGGCACGCACGGGTTCCATATCCACGAAAAAGGCAACTGCAGCGCGGCCGATGCTTCCAGCGCCGGCGGGCACTTCAATCCATCCGGCGATAAACACGGCGGCCAGGTCGGCGCGGTGCGTCATGGCGGTGATCTCGGTAATCTCAGGGCCGATGCAAACGGCTTCGCGCAAGCCTCGTTCGAGGTGACCGGAATCACGCTGGGCGCGGACGCCAACAGCATCATCGGCCGTGCGGTGATCGTGCATGGCGGCCCAGACGATCTGAAATCCCAGCCTGCCGGCAACTCCGGTCCCCGTGTGGCCTGCGGACTCATCAGCAAGAACCCCGACAAAGTTTTCTGAGCGTGCCTTTATCGCGCCTTGATTCCCTGGCTGGGCTCCGGCGATCCTTTTCCCGACGTTGAGCGCGCACTCGCGGAACCGAACGGCCTGCTTGCCGCCGGCGGCGACCTGTCTACGCCCAGGCTCCTGGAGGCCTACCGCACCGGCATCTTTCCCTGGTTCGCTGGCGACCAACCGATCCTCTGGTGGAGCCCCGATCCGCGCATGGTCCTGTACCCCGCCGAACTGAAGGTCTCGCGATCGCTGGCGCGCACGATGCGAAAGGCGCATTTCGAATTGCGCGCCGATACTGCCTTCGACGCAGTGATCGACGCTTGCCGGCAGCCGCGGCGCGGGGAGTCCGGCACCTGGATTACCCGTGCGATGGCCGACGCCTACAGTGCGTTGCATCGCGCAGGGTTCGCGCACTCGGTGGAAACTTGGCTCGACGGCGAGTTGGTGGGAGGCCTGTACGGTGTTGCGATCGGGCGCGCGTTCTTCGGTGAGTCGATGTTCACGCGCGTCAGCGATGCGTCCAAGGTCGCGTTCGTGACTCTGGTGGAGCTGCTGAGGCATTGGGATTTCGGTATCATCGATTGCCAGATGAACACCGCGCACCTCGCCTCCTTCGGGGCCCGCGAAATCCCGCGTACCGAGTTCGCGCGCAGGCTGCGGGAATTGGTACACTATGCCCCGGTTCCCGTGCCGTGGCGTCTGGAGTCTACGATCGCGCGATGACGCAGCTCAACGACCTGCCCTTTTCGGTACTGCAGTTCTATGCAACTGCCCCGTACCCGTGCAGTTACCTGCCCGACAAACTGGCCCGCTCGCAGGTGGCGACCCCCAGCCATGCGATCGATGGCCAGGTATACAGCGAGCTGGTCAAGGTTGGCTTCCGCCGTAGCGGTGCTTTCACGTATCGTCCCTACTGCGATCACTGCCGCGCCTGCGTGCCGGTGCGCATCGTCACCGCCGGATTCGAGCCCAGCCGCTCGCATCGTCGCGCCCACGCCCGTCACCGCGCGCTCGAAGCCCGCATGCTGGAACTCAAGTATCACCCCGAGCACTACGCGCTTTACCTGCGCTATCAGTCGTACCGTCATAGCGGCGGCGGCATGGATCACGACAGCCGCGAGCAGTATCGCCATTTTCTTCTGCAGAGCAACGTGCGCTCCAGCCTGGTGGAGTTCCGCGAGGAGGGACGCCTGCGAATGGTCAGCATCGTCGATCGTCTCGACGACGGCCTGTCGTCGGTGTACACGTTTTTCGAACCCGAAGTCGCCGGCGCCAGCCTCGGTACTTTCAACGTGGTCTGGCAGGTGGAGTTGTGCCGGCGCCTGGGTCTTCCTTATCTTTATTTGGGTTACTGGATCGCGCAAAGCCGCAAGATGGCCTACAAGATCAACTTCCAGCCGCTGGAGGGTTTG
>Ga0187893_10012885_pt1 | contig 11763 bp, 11 predicted proteins | sample MA1701074metaG_FD_139574 | JGI IMG/M metagenome (GOLD analysis project Ga0187893, IMG submission 139574) | White microbial mat communities from a basaltic lava cave in the Kipuka Kanohina Cave System on the Island of Hawaii, USA - MA170107-4 metaG ... | reverse complement strand
CTTTGTCGGCACCTACGACGGCGCGGCGCGCATCATCTACTTCGGCAACATCATTCCGCTCACGGTCGCGGGCGCCGTTGTCCCAGAACCCAGCACGCTTGCCCTGTTGCTCCTCGGCTTGCCAGTTGCCTTCGTTGCCTACCGCAGATTGCGGCGGAAGAACGCCCAGATGGTGTGCGCAAACCTCTCCAGATAGAGAGGCGTTAGTGGAATTTTTCCCTGACAGTATTTCATCCGTGAAAATCTGTGTTTATTTGTGGCTGGAATAATTTTCCTCTCTCTGCGACCTCTGCGTCTCTGCGGTAAAACTTTCGTTGCGATCTCGCCGCGACTTGCGCGCGCGGCGACTGGTCATTCTCCAACAACAGCGTTCCTGTCTCGCCGACGATGCGCCAGTTGCCGTTCCAGCTTGTGTGAAAACCTTCCGCGCGCCAACTGACCATATATAATTTGCCCGTTTCCTCCGCCGCGCGAACCATCCGCCGCGCTTCAGTCATTGTCGCCGCCATCGGTTTCTCGCCGATGACTTGGATGCTCGCCTGCAACGCCGTGCAAGTCACGCGGCAATGCGCTTCGGGCACGGTCAGGTCCAGCACGAAATCCCTCGCTCTTGTGCTTCCCGCGGACGCATTAAGAATGCCGAAAAGTTGTCCGAATTTTTTCGTGTCAATTCGCGGCGTTCGTGGCAAAACTTCTGTAGCGGCGGTCTATGACCGCAGATGACGATTTATTCGGCGCTCATAGAGCGCCGCTACAGTTACGGAGATTTTATGAGCGAGACACCCCGATTGGAAATTGATGCGAAGAACATTGCGTGGATTGTTTTTGACGACCCGAACGCGAAAGTGAACGTGCTCAACTTCGCCGTGATGGAAAAACTGGCGAACGTCATCGAGCAAGTCGCCGCCAACTCCGCCGTGCGAGCCGTGGTCGTCATCGGCAAGCCCGACGGCTTCCTTGCAGGCGCAGACATCAAGGCGTTGCAAGCCATCAGTACCATCGCGGAAGGGCGCGAACTCGCGGCGCGCGGTCAGGAAATTTTTACCGCGCTGGAAAAGATCGGCGAAAAAATCCCCGTCGTGTGCGCCATCACGGGTTTTGCGCTCGGCGGCGGGTGCGAGGTCGCGCTCGCGTGCAGTTACCGCATCGCGTCGGACAACCCGAAGACGCTCATCGGGTTGCCCGAAGTGAAGCTCGGCATTTTCCCTGGCTGGGGCGGGACGCAGCGGTTGCCGCGACTCATCGGGTTGAGGGCGGCGCTCGACATCATTCTCGCGGGAAAGACTTTGAAATCGAAGCAAGCCAGGGAGGTGGGGTTGGTGGATGAGATTGTGCCCGACGCGTTGTTGCGTCAACGCGCGGAGGAAGTGGCGGACAATTACGCGAAATTCGCGCCGAAGCGCGAGGGGCATTTCGTGGAGAATCATCCGCCGATGCGTTCCGTGATCTGCAACGCGGCGCGCAAGGAAGTGATGGAAAAGACGCGCGGCAATTATCCCGCCACGCTCAAGGCGCTGGAGTCGGTCGAAGAAGGGCTGGGCAAGGATTTGCGCGGCGGCTTGGAAAATGAAGCGCGGCTCTTCGGCGAAATCTGCACGACGCCGCAGTGCAAGAATCTCATCCGCGTTTTCTTCCTCGACAGTGATTACAAGAAGTTGCGCGCGTTTCCGAAGGAAAAGCTGGAGCCGTTGCCCGTCGCCAAGGTCGGCGTCGTGGGCGCAGGCTTGATGGGCAGCGGCATCGCGCATTGGCTTGCGTCGCGCGGGTTCACTGTGCGGCTCAAGGACATCAAACCCGAATTTGTGCAGGGCGGACTGAAACGTATTTCCACCATCGTCGAAGGCGGCGTGAAACGCGGCAAACTGTCGCAGAAGGACGCCGAGGCGTTGATGGCGCGGATTTCGCCCACGACGGATTACGCGGGGTTTGAAAACTGCGACCTCATCATCGAGGCGGTGTTGGAGAAGGAGGAGTTGAAGAAAACCGTGTTCGAAGAAGTCTCCGCCGTCGCGCGCGAGGACGCGATTCTGGCGAGCAACACGTCGGCGATTCCGATTTCGAAAATCGCAGAGAACGTGAAGAGACCGTCGCGGCTCGTCGGGATTCATTTCTTCAACCCCGTCCACATGATGCCGCTGGTTGAGGTTGTCGTTGGAAAACAGAGCGGCAAGGTCGCGGTGGAATCCGCCGTGGCGCTTGTGAAAAAATTGGGAAAGACGCCTGTCATCGTCAACGAATCCCCTGGCTTCCTCGTGAATCGCCTGCTGCTGCCGTATATGAACGAAGCGGGGTTCCTGCTCGAAGAAGGCAACCCCATCGAACTCATTGACCAAGCCGCGAAGGATTTCGGGATGCCGATGGGACCGTTGCGTCTCACCGACGAAGTGGGCATCGCTGTCACTTACGAGGTCTGCCGTGAATTGCAGGAGTCGTTCGGCGACCGCATGAAGATTTCCTCCGTCGTCGTGCGCGTGAACGGCACGGGCTTGAAAGGCAGATCGGGCGGCTCAGGTTTTTATCTCTACGAAGGAAAAAGCGAAACGCCGAATGCAAAGATTTATGAGGTGCTCGGCATCAAGCCCTCGGAAAAACCGCTTTCGCTCGAAACCATCCAGCAACGGCTCATCTACACGATGATCAACGAAGCCGCGCGTGTCCTCGAAGAAAAAGTTGTCGCCACACCGAGCGATGTGGATGCAGGCATGATTTTCGGCACGGGCTTCCCGCCGTTCCGCGGCGGCTTGATGGCTTACGCCGACACTGTCGGCGCCCAGAACGTCGTGAAGACGTTGGAAGAATTCGCCAAGACCTACGGCGCTCGTTTCACTCCCGCCCCGTTGCTGCTCGACATGGCGATTAGTGGGAAGAAATTTATCCAATAGTTGGTGGGGCGCGCTTTGGGGAAATGCGTCCACCGTTGGAGCAAATTGGTAGGGCGCGACCGCTGGGCGCGCCGCTTCGGGAATGAACGCAAACCTTCCGCAACGCAAGAAACTCCCGCACGACATTCCTCTGTGGGTTCGTCCCGAAGACGCGACTTACTTTCTCACCGTCTGCTGCGATGTGCGTGGCACTAATCAGTTGTGTCTCCCCCCAATCGCGTCTGTTATTTTTGAATCCGTCGAGTTTCGCCAAGCTCGCGGGGATTGGTGGGTGCATCTGCTGTTGTTGATGCCAGACCATCTGCACGCGCTCGTTGTGTTTCCGCCCGATAAGGAAATGAAGCAGGTCGTCGCGCAGTGGAAGGAAATCTTGGCAAAGCGAATCGGCATCCAGTGGCAGCGTGATTTTTTTGACCACCGTTTGCGCAAGGAGGAGAGTTTGCGTGAGAAGGCGGATTACATTTTGGAGAACCCCATTCGCAAAGGGCTTGTCACACGAACCGAAGATTGGACCTTTGTGTGGATGCCCGATAGGTGAAAATAGTCCGAAGGCGGCGCGCCCAGCGGTCGCGACCTACCTTTTGCGGGTTTGGGCGCGCGCGTATTTGACGGGTTTTCGCTCTGGTTTTCCGACGCTAGTAAGTTCTGCAACTCCGCCGCCTGCTCGTTTCTTTAATTCGTTGATTTGATCTCGCAACAGGGCGGCGCGTTCGAATTCCAGGCGGTCGGCGGCGATGAACATTTCTTCCTCCAACTCGCGGAGCAACTCGGCGGTGTTGTAGTCCGCGCCTGTTTCGCGGATGACGCTGGCTTCGACTTTTTGCGCTTCTTTTTCTTCGCTCAAACTTTGCTGGATGGCGCGTTTGACAGAGCGCGGGGTGATGCCGTGCTTTTGGTTGTATTCCGTCTGCTTTTTGCGGCGGTATTCAGTGGTCTCAACGAGGGCGCGGATGGAATCGGTGATTTGGTCGGCGTAGAGGACGACTTCGCCGTGGAGATGGCGGGCGGCGCGGCCTGAGGTTTGAATGAGCGAAGTGGCGCTGCGGAGGAACCCTTCCTTGTCGGCGTCGAGGATGGCGACGAGAGAAACTTCGGGCAGGTCAAGTCCTTCGCGCAGCAAGTTGATGCCGACGAGGACATCGAAGCTGGCGGCGCGCAACCCGCGCAGAATCTCGACGCGCTCAATGGCGTCAATTTCGCTGTGCAGATATTTCACGCGGACGCCGAGGTCGTGGAGGTAATCGGTGAGGTCTTCGGAAGTGCGCTTGGTGAGAGTGGTGACGAGGACGCGCTCTTTTTTCTCAGCGCGCGCGCGGCAGAGTTCGAGGAGGTCGTCAATTTGTCCCGTCAGCGGCTTGATGGTGACGGGCGGGTCGAGCAAACCCGTGGGGCGGATGATCTGCTCGACGATGAGCGGCGCGCCTTTTTTTGTCGGCTCGAATTTTTCAGGCGCGCGTAGGGCGCGGCTGCGCGGAGAATGGGTGGATGGGGGAATGGGGGAATGGGCGGCGGGGTGTTGGAGTGCTGGGGTGCTGGAGTGTTTATCCACAGGCGTCCCGCCTGTGCCACCATTTTTCCCTTTTAACCCTTCAACCTCTTTAACCCTTTTAACCTTCGCCGCAGGCGTGACGATGCTGTGTTCCAATTCATACGGACCTGGCGTGGCGCTGGTGAAGACGACTTGCGGGATGAGCGATTCGAATTCCTTGAAGTTGAGCGGGCGGTTGTCGAGCGCGCTGGGGAGGCGGAAGCCATGTTCGACGAGCGTTTCCTTGCGCGAACGGTCGCCGTGATACATGCCGCCGATTTGCGAGACGGTGACATGTGATTCGTCAATAATCATCAGCCAATCGGGTTGATGGGTTGATGGGTTGATGGGTTGATGGGAGGAAAGACCCACAGGCGGGACGACCATGCCACCATTATATATATTGGCGGCGGGGACGCCTGCCCCCTTTAACCCTTTAACCTCTTTAACCCTTTCACCATCCGCGCGCGGGACGAAGCTGAAGAAATCTATGAGCGTGAACGGGCGCTCGCCCGCGGCGCGTCCGCTGATGTGGCGCGAATAATTTTCGATGCCCGAACAGAAGCCCATCTCTTGCAGCATTTCGAGGTCATACATCGTGCGTTGATAGAGCCGTTGCGCCTCGACGAGTTTGTTTTGCTGCTGCAACCATTCCACGCGCTCGTTGAGTTCGGCTTTGATGCGCTCGGCGGCGGGCGCGATTTTGCGGTAGGGCGTGACCCAATGTTTCGACGGATAAATCGCGACGCTCGTCGGGTTCGTCGGCAGGGGACCTTTGATGGGGCGTCCCGTGAGCGGGTCGAAGCGCGTGATGCTCTCCACTTCGTCGCCGAAAAACTGGATGCGCAACGCGTCGTCGCCGTAGCCAGGCAGAATCTCCACCGTGTCGCCGCGCACGCGGAAAGTGCCGCGCTGGAACGCGATGTCGTTGCGCTCGTACTGCATGTCCACGAATTTGCGCAACAAATCGTCGCGTTGCATCGGCGCGCCCACCGTCACCATCGCCATCATCTCGAAATAATCCTCGGGCGACCCCAGCCCATAAATGCACGAGACGCTGGCGACGACGATGACATCGCGGCGCGAGAGCAACGACGAAGTCGCGCTGAGGCGGAGTTTTTCAATCTCCTCGTTGATGCTCGAATCCTTCTCGATGTAAGTGTCCGTCTGCGGGATGTAAGCCTCGGGCTGGTAGTAATCGTAGTAGCTGACGAAATATTCGACGGCGTTTTGCGGGAAGAATTGCTTGAACTCGCTGAAGAGCTGCGCCGCGAGCGTTTTGTTGTGCGAGATGACCAGCGTCGGCCTCTGTAACCGCGCGATGACATTCGCCATCGTGAAAGTCTTGCCCGACCCCGTCACACCGAGCAGCGTCTGGAACTTATTCCCCGCGCGCAACGAAGCCGTCAGCCGCTCGATGGCTTCGGGCTGGTCGCCCGCGGGTTTGTAAGGACTGGCGAGTTTGAAATTCATTTCCGCAACATGCAGTGTGCGCGAAGATGGGGAAGCGTTCAACTCTAACGTCAAATTTAGAGTTGGATGCAACGGTAATGAGCAGTAAAACCGTCGGCATGAAAGCCTCAGAAACAAAACTCCAACGAGTCATCGAAGGCACGAATCAATATGTCGTTCCGTTATTTCAGCGGAAATATGGCTGGGATACCAAAGAATGGAGCACGCTCTGGGATGACCTCGTGGAACTTTATGAGGAAGAAAAATCACGAACCCACTTCATCGGGTCAATTGTCACGATGCCGACGCAATCTGTTCCCGAAGGAGTAGCCAAATTTCTTCTAATTGACGGGCAACAGCGATTCACGACCATTTTTATTTTGCTAGCAGTGCTGCGAGACAAAGCGCGGACTTCGCCGAGCGGCACACTTGCCGATGAAATCGAGCAAACCCTGTTGAAGAATCCCTTCAAGCAGGGCAACGACGCTTTCAAATTGCTCCCGACACAAGGCGACCGTGAATCGTTCTTGTCCCTCGTAAAGAATGAGAGCTTATCAACGGATGACCAAATCGCACGCGCCTACAAATTCTTTGAGCGCAAAGTTCGCGCAAACCAAGTTCCCGACCTCGAAAAGCTCAAGCAGATCATCGTTAGCCAGCTAATACTTGTCAGCATTGTGCTCGACCGCGATGACAACCCTCATCTCGTCTTTGAAAGCTTGAATGCCAAGGGGCGCGCTCTCTCACAAGCTGACCTAATTCGAAACTACTTCTTCATGAAGATTCACGTGGACGATCAAGAACGCCTGTATGGGGCGTGCTGGACTCCGATGCAAGACCGACTCGGAGACAATTTGACTGAATGCATTCGCCACTTCTTGATGAAGGATGGCGGCGTAATTAAACAAGGCGAAGTCTATTTTGCCTTGAAAGAACGGGCAGACGATAAATCTCCGCAGCAAATCGTGGAATATCTTCAGGAGATTACTCGCTACGCCGAATTTTACGCAAAGCTCCTCAGCCCAACGCTTGAGCCGAGTGCCGTTATCAGCCACCAGATGCACCGTCTTAACCGCATTGAGGTGACAGTGGCTTACCCGTTCCTTCTGAACATCTACAACGATTTCGCCGCTGGAAAAATCACAGAAAATGATTTCACCGAAGTTCTGCGGATACTGGAAAATTTCATGGTTCGCCGCTTCGTGTGCAGCGTTCCGACCTACGGATTGAACAAGGTTTTTCCAGCGCTTTACGCGCAGGTGAGTCCGAATCCTTCACTGACTGCTGGACTGAAGGACGCACTTCGCTCGAAGAACTACCCGCGTGATGCTGAATTTCGAGAGCGGTTCATTTCGTCAAAGCTTTATGCTCCTGGTGAACGAATCGAGAAAACCAAAATCATTCTCGAGCGGCTCGAAGAATCATTTGAGCATTTAGAACCTGTTCCTTTTGCGGGATTGCAGATTGAACACATCATGCCCCAAACGCTTACCGACTCATGGAAAGCGGCGCTCGGCGGAAATTGGGAAACCGTTCACGATTTGTTGTTGCACACCGTTGGCAACCTCACGCTGACTGGCTACAACGCACCGCTTTCAAACGATGATTATTCGCGAAAAAGGGAGATTCTGCTCGGTAGTCATCTTGAACTGAATAAATACTTTGAAGGTGTTGCTGAATGGAACGAGCAAGCGATTCGTCAACGAGCCGACGCGCTGGCAAGCATAGCGTTGAAAGTCTGGGCTTATTTTGGACAGGAGCAGGCGGAAGCGACCTCGCAAGCCCATGATGTTCGGGGCACGATTCCCACAGCCGTGTATATCTTGGGACAAAGATTCTCGGTATCCACTTGGCGTGAAGTCGCTCAGATTACGCTGGAAACAATAAGCGACTTGGACGACGAACGATTTGATAATCTTCTCACGCAATTTCCAAGGATAGTGGGACGAGAAGCCACCAGATTTCGGTCGAGCCGTGAGTTGCCCAACGGTGCGTTTATGGAAACAAATCTTTCTGCTGAAGCCATCCATCGGTTTTGCCTTCAAGCTGCTGAAACCAGCGGATTGTCGTCAGACGACTGGCGCGTCGAATACGCGTCGCGTTGATTTGGCAAAGCAGCTAGCTTAAACTCCTCGCGTGAAAGCCAACCTGAACGAAATCACCAAAGCGGCGTTGGCGCTTCCCGCCGACGAAAAGGAGGCGCTTGCCGAAAAGATTGTGCGGAGTCTGGCGGTTCAAACGCCGCCATCGGTGAAGCGCAAACAACTCGCCGAGGTGATGCGTCGTCGCGAGGAAGTGCTATCGGGAAAAGTCAAAGGCGTTTCTGCCGAGGAAGTGATGCGTGAGATTCAAGAAATGCTCAAACGCGGCGGCTGAGACAGCCGCCCTACATCTTCTATTTGCTCATTCTCCGTTTCAATCCTTCACAGGCACGGAGGCCTATGCTACCAATTCTCTTGTGATGAAACTCATAGACTTAACGCCGATGCTGGAGACGGACGATGTGGCGGGGACGTTGAAATTTTACACCGAGTTGTTGGGCTTCAAGTGTGTCGGCGTGCATCCCGACGCGAAGAATCCGATTTGGGCGTGCGTGCGCGACGGCGAGGCGGGAGTCATGTTCACCACGCGCAACGAAATCCGCCGCGAGTTTAACGAGTGTGCGAAGCCGACAATGACGGGGTCTTCCGCCGTTTGCAGATTGTAATCGCGGACATGAACCGCGTCGTGACCCGCCTGCCGCAAGCATTCGGCGACGAGAGGCGATAGCGCGTTGTCCACAAGGAACTTCACGGTTTCGTCGCTAGAGGTAATTCGCGCTCACGAACCGCTTCGGCGGCAAACTGCAACGCTTGCCGAATGTCCTCGCGCTTCAAATCGGGATACGCCTTGAGAATTTCCTGCTCCGTCATTCCATCTGCTACCATTCCGACGACGGTCGCGACAGGAATGCGCAAGTTGCGGATGCAAGGAACGCCGTCCATCTGATTGGGATTAATTGTGATGTGTGTGAATTTCATTTCGCGAATTCGACCGTTTCCTCTTCGGCCAGAAATGCCGCGTAACGCAAAGCTTCGTCAATATCCTCCGACTGCAAGTAAGGATAAGCTTTCAGAATCGCCTCCTTCGTTTCGCCCGAAGCCAGCAGACCGAGCAAACGCGACACGGGAAAGCGGAGTCCGCGAATGCACGGTTTGCCCGTGCAAACGTTTGGGTTGACGGTGATACGTTCAAGTTTCATGGTGGAAATATAGTTTCATTTCGAGAGCGACGCCAATTTGCGCTCACGGTCGGCGGCAAATGCCAGACACGCTCGAATATCCTCAACGGTCAAATCAGGAAACTCCGCCAGAATTTGTTCCTGAGTCATGCCAGACGCCAGATACTCCAGCACGTCCGAGACCGTCATTCGCGTCCCCCAAATGCAGGGTTTGCCGCTGCGCTTGCCTGCCTCAATGGTGATAATTTTGCTGTAATCCATGGTCTCGCCTCGCGCCTAAACTAATGGGGATGCAAAGGGTTTGCAAGGCGCGGATGGCTTCAAGCTGGTCGCCCGCGGGTTTGTAGGGACTGGCGAGTTTGAAATTCATTTCCGCAACATGCAGTGTGCGCGAAGATGGGCGGTTGCAATTTTCAACTTTTGAAACGCACTTCGCTGCGCTACGATGCGCCCGCGATAATGGACAAGAAAGCCGCTTACAAAGATTTCACTGCTCGGTTGAAGTTGCTCATCAGCAAAAATCCGCATCTTATCACGGTGACGCTGAGCAACATCTTTACGGCACGGCTCATCGGGAACAAAACTCACGGTGACTTGGCGGAAATCGCGATAGCGGAATTCGTGAACCAATTCATGTATGACTTCAAGTCGGTTCACGTCGGAAAAGACCTTTACAGGGCGAAGCAGCATGAAGAGGACATCCAAATCACGAACGAGATTACGAAGGACGAATTCCCCGTCAGCTTGAAGGCATACGGCGACGGGCCGTTGCAGCTTTCCACGGACAAAAATTTTCAGATGTTCCCGAAGTTGAAGAAGGCGGGGAAACTCATCGAGAGCAAACGAGACATCCAACAATTGCTAAAAGACCCCGCCTTTTCTGAATTCGACAACATCAATGTTCTTCCGCTGATTTACGACGAGAAGAAAAAACGCTGCAACATTCTGGTTTTCGACTATGACCGAGCCAAGAGTCGAATTGCACACATCGTTTTGGAGAAAGACGGCAAACGCAGGAAACATCCTGTTTATCGGTTTTACGACGACACAGGCGGTTACATCTGCGAAGTCCGATATGGGAGCGCAACAGCAAACGCCCTTCAGCGAGGACTCTGGACGCACACCAAGAACGGGCTAAAGTATTTCGACAGCGTCACGAACGGATGGATTGATTACTCGCACAATCTAGTTCTCGTCAAAGTGTTCTCGCATGCACTACTTGCCACCGCCAAAGGACACGAGGCGGCACTGGCAAAACTCAAAGAAGACATCGAGGAACAGAAGCAACGCTCCACCCTGAAATAAAATGCCCAACCTCGCTTTATTTGACGACATGGTGGTTGATGCTCCTGAAACCGAAGGCATCAAGTATGCGGGGTCGAAGCTAAAACTTTTGCCTTACATTCTGAGCTTGGCAAAGAAGGCAAATCCCCAAACCGTGCTCGACGGTTTTTCGGGGACAACGAGAACCTCGCAAGCGTTCGCGCAATCGGGCTATCGCGTCATTTCCAATGACATTGCCGCATGGTCGAAGGTTTTTGGAACATGTTATTTGCTGAACCCTCACACCCCCAAACATTATCAACCAATGATTGACCATCTCAATTCGCTCGGTGGAATTGACGGGTGGTTGACGGAGCATTACGGCGGCGAGCCAAACAGTGGGTGCTCGGTCGGAGCGGACAAACTTAAAAAGCCGTGGCAAAAGCACAACACAAGACGCGCTGACGCCATTCGGGAGGAACTCGAACGGCTCTCAATTTCACCTGTTGAAAAATCGGTTTTGCTTACGAGCCTCATTCTGGCACTGGATGAAGTGGACAGCACGCTCGGTCACTTTGCTTCCTACCTCAACGATTGGTCGGCTCGCTCTTACCATCAGTTGCATTTGAAAGTTCCAATGCTTTTCTCCCTGACACAGGAGCACATGGTGTTTCAGTCGGACATCTTCAACCTTATTCCCGAAATCGAAGCTGACCTCGCGTATTTCGACCCACCATACGGTTCAAGCAACGAGAAGATGCCCCCGTCGCGTGTGCGATACGCTTCATACTATCATGTTTGGACATCGCTTTGTTTGTTCGACAAGCCCGCGTTGTTCGGAAAAGCGAAACGCCGCGTGGATTCGTCCGATACAGTGGCAAGTTCGGAGTTTGAGGAATTCAGAAAAAATCAAACGGGGCGGTTTATTGTCGTTGAGGCAATAGAGAGAATGCTGCGAGCGACGCGGGCCAAGCACATCATCCTGTCCTACAGTTCTGGCGGGCGGGCTACCGCCGAAGAATTGAGCGAAGTCATTTCTGCTTCAGGACGAATCCTAGACGTGGTTGAGATTGATTATAAGAAAAACGTAATGGCTGGAATGCGATGGACAAACGAGTGGGTGCGGGATGCAGAACAACCGAACAAGGAATTTCTCTTTTTGATTCAGAAATAAATCAAACGGTTTTTGGATTAAAGCCATGTCCAAGCAAAACACAGAACGTCAATTCGTGCTCTGCCTTCGCAACGACGAGTGCGAGGATTTGGAGCGCGGCAAAGTGTATGAGACGCTGCCCGACGCGAGCGCGGCGAAGGATGGTTACATTCGGGTCGTGGATGAGTCGGGCGAGGATTACCTGTATCCTGCGTCGTTCTTCGAACCGCTGAAACTCTCGCGCAAAGTTCAGCAGGCGTTGGCG
>Ga0187893_10012884_pt1 | contig 11764 bp, 13 predicted proteins | sample MA1701074metaG_FD_139574 | JGI IMG/M metagenome (GOLD analysis project Ga0187893, IMG submission 139574) | White microbial mat communities from a basaltic lava cave in the Kipuka Kanohina Cave System on the Island of Hawaii, USA - MA170107-4 metaG ... | reverse complement strand
TTCATCCGCTTCGAGCCCGGCGCCGGTGGCGATTTCAAACGCCTGCGTGGGTTCGATCCCCAGCCCACTGTCAGCATGCACTTCTTCGCGAATCCACGACTCACCGCGGCAGTGGCCAGGTTCCTCGAACGTGAGCGCGAACAAATGCATAGAACCATCGACTGGTTGCAAGAAGAAAGTGAGTTGAAGCGAGAGCCAGAGTAATTGCTTAGGAGAGATGAAGCTGCTTTCGTCGAAAGGGAGTTTGATTTTGTTTTCGCCTTGAGAGACGCCTTATCCCAATGAACACGGATCTTTTTCCTGCCAATAACACCTCGAAAGCTTCATTTTCAGGAGTTCAAGCCCTCGATGGTGCTGTTATCCATTCTACGCTTATGCGCGAGGTCTTGGACTTAGTGGCCAGGATCGCTCCGTCTGATGCTAATGTTTTATTGACCGGCGAAAGTGGCGTAGGCAAAGAAGTGGTAGCGCGTGCCATTCACCAACTCAGCCCCCGGCACACCCGCGATTTTGTGCCGATCAATTGTGCCACCCTTTCTGGCGATACACTGGAGAATGAGTTGTTCGGCCACGAGAGGGGCGCATTTACCAGCGCTGACGAGCGCAAAATTGGGGTGTTCGAACTTGCCCATCAAGGAACCCTATTTCTCGACGAAGTCAATGAGATGGGACCATCCTGTCAGGCGAAGGTGCTCCGTGCGTTAGAGCGTCGGGAATTCCGCCGGCTCGGCGGCACGCGCAAGATTAAGGTGGATGTACGGTTAATTGCCGCAACCAACGTGAATTTGGAAGAAGCCGTACACACGCACCGTTTCCGCGAGGATCTCTTCTATCGACTCAATGTGGTGAATATTCATATCCCTCCTCTACGCGAGCGCCGTGAAGCGATTGCGCCTATGGCTCAGCAGTTTCTCCGTGAGTTCTGCGAAAAATATGGCAAGCGGGACCGCAGGTTCTCTGAAGAAGCCCTCGCCCAGTTCATACAATATTCTTGGCCCGGCAACGTGCGGGAGTTACGCAACGTGATTGAGAGCCTGGTGCTGATGACCAAAGGGGAACAGATCGGGCTGCGAGACCTGCCGGCCAACATCCGGGCGGTTCCGGTGCGTACCGAAATTCGCCTGCCTATCGGTGTGACGCTCCAGGAAGCGGAGAAAGAAATCCTCCGTTGTTACCTCGAAACCTTTCCTACTAAGAAAGAAGTGGCTCGTGTGCTTAACATTGGCCTGCGCACCCTGCACGCCAAGATCAAAGCCTATGGCTTACCGGTTCGTCGTCGGCGCTTCTCCGCTGCATATAGTGCTAAAATAGCAATCTAATCTGCCCCACGCTGCTTGTAAGTGCAAAATCCGCATCTATTTACGCCAAAATAGCGATCTCAGTGCTGAAAATGCCTATTTCTGCGTCGTTCGCAGTGGTCCTAGCCAACGCCGAGGCAAAAAGCTCTGCGCTATTAGGAGCTTAGAACTCATCCAGTTCTAGGCACGGTGTGTGCTCTGGCTAATTTATAGAATGGATACGCAGACAGCCCGAGACCATATCCTCCTGATGAACGATCAGCCGGAGACCTTGCCGCCGCTGGTGCAGGTGCTGGAAGCTAAGGGATACCGGGTCGTTGTGGCCCTCACTTTTCGCGACACTCTGGCATGGTTGGAGGTAGAGACTCCCCGTTGCGTGATCGTTCAGCTATCTACGCTCACCGCTACCGATATCGCACTACTGCGGGCTCGCCGTATGTGGGCGAAACGGGTGCCCCTCGTGGTCGTGACTCCGCTCCCAGCATCCGCCGCTCTACGCCGCGCTCTGGAGGACAGGACTTTCATTGTAGTCCCATACTTTGCCTCCCCGGACGTACTGGGCCACGTGGTCACAACCCTTGCTGTTCAAGAGGAAACTGCGTGAACACGGCATCTTTTCGTGCAATTGATGAACTCATCCGCTCTCCCGCTCAGCCTGGGGTTGTCTCGTCCGAAGCAGCTTCCGCAGGAGAACAAGCGAAAGATCCAGTATGGATAGACCTTACGGCGTTGAACCGTTCAACGTTCAGTGTGGTCCAGGAACAGTATGGCCTTCCGCCGGAGGTGATGACGTACTTCTTGCTGCGTTATCAGTCTACCAAGCTTATCCATGCCGGCCCGGCCCTGTTTCTGGTCACGTTCTTGGCCATTCCGTCCCCACGTCATCTGTTCACTATGCGCGAACTCAAGATTTGTGTCACCCCGACGCTGGTTGTGACGCTGTACGGGCCATCTGGGAGGGCTCGACCTGATCTGGCGCGAGTTCTTCCTCTGCCGAAGCTCAGTGGGGGAAAGATAGGGCAGTTTTTGTGCGGGCTGCTGGAAGGAGTCACTGGCTCGTATGAGGCTATTGTCAAAACCGTCACAGAAAGACGCCTGGACGAAGTGACCAGGGAGGACACGCATCAGTGGCGTAGGCGTGTCGAAAAGCTCGTCCATTTTTTGCGCGACGAGCAGATACTCCTGGGCAACATCGCACGGGAGGGGAGCAAGCTGTTGAGCGCGGAGGAGAGTAGGTCCCTTAGCCGCCTCGGAGAGCGAGTGGGTGTGTTCGCGCGAGTCGCCTGGGATATTACACGCCTAAAGAAGGGTGAGAAGGTGACCTTGGAGAGCACGTTGGCAGGGAAGGGAGACGGTGACACGTGAAGCAACAGATGCTCACGACAGCAGGAGTTCTCTCATGTCGAACAACAATGAAGAGTTGAGCAGGAGAAAAGAGGCAGTATGAAAAATGAGCGCGGTGAGGAGGACCTCCTGTCCCTCCTGCGGGGGGGACAGGACACCGCCGACCGCGTATTACTCCACGCCTGCCTTTTAGGGCGACGACTGCAACTCGGGGCGGACCCGGCAGCTCTGCTGCAGATCGTCCAGGCCATCCAGTTCGCGATCGAGGATCTGCAGGCGCTGTTCAGAGCTGCCGTGCAAACGGTGACGCCGGCGCCTAGTCCCACACTAACCACTACGGAAGGAACAGAGGTGCCCAAGCCATTGCAAGTTGAAGTCATTGATCTGCGTGCCTTTCTTACTCGCTGTGTTGAGTCCATACGACAGCGCGCCCAGCGCCGGGGAGTTCTCCTACTTTGCGATATTTCTCCGGACCTGCCCTCTCTGGCCACTGACCCCGAGAAGCTCGCTCAAGTGTTCTCGCTGCTGCTTGAGCACGCAGTCGGGGCAGGTGGCAAGGAAGGCCTGGAGGTACGCGTACGTTGGGCGGAGGGTGCGCTCGTTGTTGACATCTATGATGCCGGACGGGGGATCTCCACCGAGACCTACGTGTCTCTGCACAACCTGGTCGGGTCGCTACAGGGGACCCTCATCGTCACCCGAGAGCTAGGGACCCGGTCGCGCGTGGAGCTTTCACTTCCGCCTGCGCCCGCAAAGGGAAACGAGACACTCTAAGTTGCCCCAGCAAATGCGAAGGAGAACGGACGATGAACAAAAGACGCACAGGTACGCTGCTAGCGGCAGGGCTCCTCAGCGCCAGTCTGCAAAAGGAAGGAAAGCCAGGAGAAAATCAGTGAAGCCAGAGGGAAGTGGCGCTCTGTAAGTGGGGCCTAGAAGAAAAACGCGGGCGAAGGCCGATGCGACGAGGAACAGTGAAGGCTCCTTACCAGCGTGTGATCCACCTCAAGGACTTTCTGACCGGAGGGTTCGATCTCTTTATGCTCAAAGCGCACCACAAACGTCTGACCTTGAAATTCACGATTCCCGATGGCCTGCCCCCACTGATCACCAATCCGGTCATCTTCGCCCGTGTCTTCTCTCTACTAGTGGACCGCGCCATCGACATAACACCAACCGGAGGGGTCACCGTTCGCGCTGGAAGGACGGCTGGCGGAGTCGCAATTGTAGTCGAAGATGAAGGGCAGTGGGTGGCGCCCAGAGATGTGCCAAAGCTCTTTCTTGAGACGTCTCCCGATGCTGATTTGTGTCTCGCCGCGCGCCTCGCCCGACGGCTCGATGGCATGCTGACGGCGACCAGCGGCGGGCGGCAAAAGGGCCTCTGTGTCACCCTGCTGGTTCCTGTGGTACCGGCGCTTTGTGATGCGGAGGCGTGAGCGCAGATCCAAGACTGGAAGGAATAGCTCACAACGCAATGGTGGAAAATGAACAGATTTGTCGTGGGTGATGATACTCGGAGTGACAGCGGAGCAAGCTGCACGGCGCGTTGAGGCTGAGACCAGCAAGATGGCTGACGAAGGAGGAGACACACCACGCCGCGCCTGAGCCCTGAGAAAGGAGCTAATGATGACCGAGACATTTCCTCGTCTGCTGGCGTTGCAAGTGTGTGACCAGCGCATCCAGCAGATGATCCATGCGCTGGACGCGTTCCGGCAGTCTCTGACCACCTTAAAAGAGGAAGAACAGGCCAAGGCGCAAGAGATACGAGCCTGGCAAGACAAGATAAGAGAGGGCGAGAAGGCCAGCGACCATCTCACCCCGCAGATCGAGCACGTGAAAGGTCAGTTGCGGAAACAGCGAGGCGCACTCCACCGCTGCCGTGCTGGACGACAGGAGGAGGCGGTACAGGGGGAGATTGTGCTCCTGGAGGCAAGCAAGGTAGCCTTGGAAGAGGAACTCTGCACTGTGGCTGCCCAGATCGCTCAAGACATGGAAGCTCTGCGGCAGGCCGAAGCGATGGCCGCGGCTCATCAAGAAGAAGCAGCGCGTACGGCTTCCACGATCTTAGGCCAGAGTGCAACCGTGGAAGAAGAACTGCGCGCAGCGCAAGACGAGCGCACAGCTCTAGCCACAGGGATCAGTGCATTCTTGTTGCAAGAGTATGAGCGTATCTTCTCACGCCGGGGCGGAGTGGCGGTCGTCGCGCTTGCCAACGAAACCTGCCAGGGGTGCCATATGCATCTTCCCCCGCAAATGTGCCTGGAACTCCAGAGGCGCCCTAAGCTGACCTTCTGCCCGCATTGTCAGCGCATCCTATTCACCCCAGGAATGGAAGGCCGCCCACTTGCAAGTCCCCAGCCTCCTTGGGATGACAGCAACGGACATCGCACTCGCCAACCACCGCAACAAATCAGAAACAAGGCTCATACTGGTGAGGAGCCTCGTGAGGGAGCAGTATTCCCTCCTCCCAGACCTGCCCACGCCTGAGCACACCACGATGAGGGGGGAGCACTACAGTCGGCTGCGTAACCTTGTCGGGGGGATCGTATATGGCCCACCAAAACCGCTACCCGCGCAGCTCACCGGCAAGCGGCAATTACTGGAGGCGCTATTGCTAGATGCTATCCGTACGTTTCATTTGCTGGCGCATGCGCGGAAGCCTGGCGAGCGGCAACGGTTCCAAGAAGTCGAGGAGTGGATTACTTCGATAGACACCGATTACGTGTTTTCGTTCGTCAACGTGTGCACCTTTCTCGGAATTGATGCCAACGCTGTGCGCGCACGTCTCTTACACTGGAAGGTGTCGCAAAGCGAAACATCCACACAGGCGACCTTTTCCCCTAAAAGGCAACAGCGGATTGTTCAGAGATGAAAAAGACCCATGTCCTGCTCGTTAACGAAAGCCCATGAAGTTCAGAAAGATCACTGAGTGGGAAGACCATGACACAGAACCGGGCGGTGATGCTGGATTCCTGTTGGAGGCGGTCGATGTCCCACAGAACCCGCCTCCCTATACATGCGTGTCATGGTCAGCATTGACTGACGAGCAGTTCGACGCCCTGATGAATGGCGAGGTGGTCGACCTCGACGACCCTAGCGAACCCACCGACCGCGAAAAGATGTAAAATACTGGAAAACTCCCTCCCAATTGCAGTCTCAGTCCCTACATGCATACATTCTGCCAACAAGCTGTGCTCCCGTGAGTGAAGCTTGAGGAGGCAGTCTTCTTTGTTCCCTTAGGTAACTTTAGTCACCAGAGATGGGAGTTGCAGTGGGGTAGGTTTACGCCTTCTCCAGAAACCAAACCATACCAGGAGAAGTAAGCGTACAGCCACTGGTGATCGCCGCTACACTTGTTCGTATTTTCATGGTAGGTGGTGCCTCATAATCTTCAGCAGTTAACAGTAAAATGCTCATAGACTGGAGGGTATATAGTGACACATCACCCACATGGACATGCCTTGGTAACTGGAGCAGTTGGCGGTCTTGGAACAGCCATGGTGCGACGGCTACTGAACGAAGGATATTCAATCATCGCCTGTGACCGGCGCGAAAGTCTGGCTGGCGACTGGCTTATGCAGCTCCCTGCCGACCAGCATGAGCGTGTCAAATTCTACCCGCTCGATGTGAGTAAAGAGGAACAAGTCAACGCTCTTGCACACACGCTCGGCACAGAAGGCATTCACATCGCCTATATGATCAATAACGCAGGCATCAATGGTGCTGGCGAGGTGTGGGCTCTGGAATCGCGCATATGGGAACGTGTCCTGCGGGTGAACCTGTATGGCACCTTTTACATGACTCGGGCATTCAGTCATGCGATGATCGAGCAGCGTTTTGGCCGCATCGTCAATTTAGCTTCACTCTACGCCTATCACCCCGGCGATGGCGAGGCGCCGTACGCTGCGGCGAAAGCCGGTATCACTGGCTATACGCGTTCCACCGCGCTGGATCTCGCGCCGCATGGGATTACGGTCAATGTGATTGCTCCAGGGATTATCTGGCATGAAGGGTTACAGGACGTTGTCTCGGAAGACACCGTCACCAAATGGAGCCAGCGTATTCCGGTCCGCCGTGCGGGAAAGCCGGAAGAGATTGCTGCGACGGTTGCCTTCTTGTGTTCTGACGATGCTGCCTACATCACCGGTCAGACCATCCATGTCAATGGCGGATGGTATTTGCCAGGGTGATGAAACTAACGTCTCTTTTTCGGGATAAGGAACGAATAACTCTGAAAGACACAGTGAAAGGAAGTGGCCAATTCTCTCAATAGAGAATCCTGCGAAAAAGGAGGAGCATATCATGAACCGTTACAGCGAAGGAGCAGAACCGCGGGCCGCGACCGGCTGGTAGCTCGCACACCTGTCACCACCAAGTGGATTGTTTGGCGCGAATGGCATGCAATTCGGCCCAGACGGCAGACTTTACGTCGTGCAAGCATTCGGCAGTCAAGTGAGCGCGATCGACACAGGCAGTGGAGCGTGCCAGACCATCTCGCCGGTAGGCGGACCGATCGTCGCACCGGATGACCTCGCCTTTGACTCTCGCGGAGTGATGTACATCACCGAGGTCATGAACGCCCGGGTGAGCGCGCGAACTGCTGACGGACAAACGCGTGTGATTGCCGACAACGTGCCTGGAGCCAATGGCATCACGGCGTACCAGGACCGTCTATTCATGGACGAATGCCGACCGGGGGGCCGTTTGTTCGAACTCTACCCAGATGGTCGGGCGCCACGCCTGATTGCAGCCGACTTGCCATTGCCCAATGCCCTATCGGTCGGTCCGGACGGGCACCTCTACTTTCCTGAGATCGCGGCTGGTGAGATTTGGCGAGTGCCTCTCGGGGGTGGGACGCCGCAGCGGTTTCTCGCAGGACTTGCGGTGCCAACGGCGGTCAAGTTTGATCACAAAGGTCTTCTCACCACAACACAAGCCGGGAGTGGCGAGATTATCAAAGTGGACCTCCAGAGTGGCGCAAAAACCCCAATCGCCAAAGTACGACCGGGCATCGATAACTTCGCCATTGATGCAGAGAATCGTCTGTTCATCTCTCATTTTGTCGATGGGGGAGTCGCAGAAATTCTCAGTGATGGACGGGAACGAGTACTGGTCCCTGCAGGATTCTTGGGTCCTCTCGGTTTAGTAATCACCAACGATGGCACTCTCTACGCCGCAGACGGGGTAAGCCTGGCAGTGGTAGCTCCGGATGGCACCCGCAGCCGACGAGGAATGCTCCTCGATGAAGGTTTTCCTGGTTTTCTGCGCGGTTTAGCTACAGGCCCGAGTGGAAGTTTGTATGCTACCACCTCGGCTGGCTCTGTTGCCACATATCATCCAACCACTCGTGCTGCGCAGGTTCTGGCGAGCGGATTCCATGAATTGCTCGGCCTTGCCAGTGCGCCAAACGATACGGTGGTTGTCGCCGAAGCGGGAGAAGGACGAGTCTTGAAGATCAGTACCAGTGGTGAAGTGACCGTTCTTGTCCGCGGCTTGGGACGCCCAAGTGGTGTGGTCGTCGCAAGTGACGGGTCCTGTTATGTAAGCGAAGCCAGCAAAGGTCGGATTGTGAAAGTGAACGGCGGAACAAACACGGTAGTGGAAGGATTCAATACGCCACAAGGTCTCGCTCTGGCAGGAGACCAGTTATTCATTCTTGACGTCGGCAGCAAAGAACTCTTCTCTGTGTCTCTGGCGACTAGACAACGTCAGACCCTAGCCACCAACCTGCCAGTTGGCGCCCCTCCGGGAGTGACCCCAAAGCCTTTGTTGGGAGTCCCAGACCTGATCCCAGGGCCGCTCAGTCCATTCGCTGGACTGGCAGTGGGCAGTGATGGAACGATCTATATTGCCGGAGATGGGGAGGGCAGCATACTGACCCTCAAGAGAACTTAAGAGGCATCAGGAAGGAAGGAGATTTTGTGACAAAACAGCAAATGTGGGCGAAAGGCATCCTCACGCTTCTGTTGTTGGTCCCTCTTTGTAGGGCACGAGCTGAAGAACCAGACCGCCAATCTCATAAACCTCAGCCTGCCGCATCGATGCAAGGCCTGGCAAGTAAGTTCGTGGGCACGTGGAAGCTGGTGTCAATTGAGGAACGACGGCCTAATGGCGAAGCGGTTCCTAGTCCGTATGGAGCGAATCCTGTAGGCTTCATCATGTACGATACAACGGGCCGTATGGCAGTCCAAATCATGCGCCCAGACCGTCCGCGCTTTGCGTCTGGCGAAGCTGACCAAGGTACTCCTGAGGAAAGCAAGGCTGCTTTCGACAGCTATGGTGCGTATTTCGGGACTTATGAAGTACAGGAGGCAGAAGGTTTCGTGATTCATCACGTTGAAGGTAGTTTATTCCCAAACAACGTGGGCACCGACCAGAAGCGGTTTTTTGAACTCTCCGGCGACCAACTGGTTTTGAAACCCCCACCACGTCAAGTGGGCAGTGAGCAACACACGTTGCGCGTGACTTGGCAACGTGTGCGCTGAAGGAGTGTTTATAAGGTTAACATCCGTAGCGGGCTGTACTCGCCGGAACAAGAAAAGGAATTACTATGCGAAGACTACTTCTCGGTTGTTTGCTTACCATACTCACCCTGACGCTTTTTTCTTTCGGGAATGCTTTTGCGCAAGAGAGGGACGAGAATTCCTGGCGAGGGGACCGTCATTACGATCTTGATCCTACCCCGGTTGCCGACAGAGAAAGGACGATTACCTGCGAATCTCAAAGAGGGCGGTCTAACTATTGCCGGACCGGCACGGAGGGGGATGTCCGGCTGAGGCGGCAACTGAGCGAGAGACCCTGTCGTGAATACGATACCTGGGGTGCAGACCGCGACGGCAGTGGGGTGTGGGTCGCGGACGGTTGCCGTGGAGTGTTTGTCGTCGAGTCATACCGGCCCTCTCGCCCCAGGGACGATTGGGAATCACCTCGCCACGGTGGCGGTGGGAGAGGAGGGGAGACTATAACCTGTGAATCCAAAAGCGAGCGGTACGACTATTGCCGGACCGGGACTACCGGGCGTGTCCGATTACAGCGACAACTGAGTGATGCCCCTTGCCAAGAATACTCCACGTGGGGCGCAGACCGTGATGGCAGTGGGGTTTGGGTCACAGATGGTTGTCGTGGAGTGTTTGTCGTCGAGGGACGTCGACCACCCCGTTCTGATTGGGGAGATGAGAGGACGATCACCTGCAAATCTGAACACTATGACTATACCCACTGCCGAGTGAAGAGGAGAGGTCAAGTGCGACTGGAGCGTCAACTAAGTGATACTCGCTGCATCCGGGGAGACAATTGGGGAGTAGATCGCAACGGGATCTGGGTTGACCGCGGATGTTCTGCAGAGTTTAGTATTGAATGAAACCTCACGAGAGCGAAATCGCCAGAAAGCAATCGATCATGGCGTTGACTTGCTCCGGCACTCCGAGCTGTCAGATTAGGATAGACACGCTAGTAGGGTGCGCTTGCGCACCGTCTGCCTGGCGCATGAAATGCACCCTACAGCTTCACTGTATGACACAACTGTTCAAGGTGGTTATTCTGAGCGCAGCGAAGAATCCTTCGCCAAGCTCAGGGTGACAGTTTTGCGCTGCCAATCTTCTGTGGGCCGATTTAGGACCGTCTCATGGCAACCTGTAGAGCTTTGCCGCGTTGTCATACAAAACCAAACGAGCCAACCGTAATGCCTCGGTCTCATCAAAGTGTCCTTCCTGCACCATCTCGCCGAGCGCTAAGGCAAGCGCCTGGCGACCGGTTTCCGCCGCCAACCAGTATGTTTCCTCCGCGCCGATGACATCGCTGAAGATTACCGCATCGGTGCCGAAAAGAATCTTTTCCGGATAGAAGGTGAGCCACTCTTTCAAGATACGCGCGAGGTCTAGTGGGTAGAGGAATAACGGCATCCAGGATGACTCGACATAGATGTTCGGCTTGCCTGCCAGCAGCACCGCTTCACGGGTGAAAGGATAACTCCCGTGCAGTAAAACGAATATCGTTTGGCGGTACTGCGGATCGTTGAAGATGTTCTCGAGTTGGAGCGGATGCGCCTCGGTGAAATTGAAGGTATTCCCCACGCCAAGGCCGGTATGGATGTGCACTGGCAAACCGAGCCGAGTTGCTTCCCGCAGCAGATAACGAAACAAATAGTCCTGGAGATCGCGATATTCGGCTTCCGGCACTTGAGTGGTATGCCGATAGCGCTCGTAAATACGTCGTGCTTGCCGTTGCGAAGGATCGTTGAAACGCAACGGCCGCAAATAGGCCGCTTCAAACTTGACCGCAATCGCCCCGTCCGCTTTGAGTCGCGCGAGGCTCTCGCGTACGAATTGCAAGTAACCATCAAACCTCCGTGGTCTGCCGCTGGTTTCGACCTGATCGAAGTAACGCTTAAGGAGCTTTTCTTCGGAGGAAAAGAATAACTGGTAATCGGCGTGCTTTCTCTTGTACACCGCGTTGTTCAGCGGAAAGAGATACGCGTCAGTAAACGCAACCCACTTGAAACGTTGACGATCAAGCGGAGCGTTAGTCATACCAACGCGATTGGCCAGAGAGATCGCGATCCCGGCTTTGTCAAGCACTTCATTAAAATAGGCGATCCCGAGAGCAGAACGCTTCTGCTGTTTCAGTACCGCTAATTCCTTGACATGATCGGGCGACAGATCAGTATACGGATAATCGTATAACACTCGGAGAGCCTGCACGTACTCTGGGTTCGTCGGCCGCAAGCGCATAGGCAGAGGGAAAGGCTCCATCGCTGCCAGCCCAGCGGGCTCAAAGGTCAGGGCATCCATTTCCGGATCGCCGGGCAATGCAGGGTGTGCATGATTATCAATAATCTGGATTTGACGAATGGCAGTAAGAAGGCGTTGAAAAAGCGCATCCGACTGGACTGGAGGAATCACCGATTGGGCGAAGGACGGCTCAACCCAGATAAACGAGACAAGGAGAAAGAGGAAATACTGCACCGGGCCGGCTATAACACAGAGAAGAGTCTGGAGTCTAGAGTCTGGCAGTCTAGAGTCAAAAAACTTAGGAGCCAATAAAGCAGATGAAGGTGGGCTGGAGAATATCGAGGAATTTCCCTCTTCCCCAGCCCCAGTCCCCAACTCTCTTAGACGGGCGGTCTC
>Ga0187893_10012882_pt1 | contig 11764 bp, 13 predicted proteins | sample MA1701074metaG_FD_139574 | JGI IMG/M metagenome (GOLD analysis project Ga0187893, IMG submission 139574) | White microbial mat communities from a basaltic lava cave in the Kipuka Kanohina Cave System on the Island of Hawaii, USA - MA170107-4 metaG ... | reverse complement strand
TCCTTCCCTCCAAAGGACAGATGACAGAGGACAGACGACAGCCGGAGTCTCGGTCGCATGCACGAGCGACGGCCCGGACACCCGATTCGCGCCCGCGCACTTTCTGTCCTCTGTCTTCTGGCATCCGTCCTCTGTCCGCTGGGCATGGGCTCCTTCCGTCATTTTCATCACAGCCGCTGGATGCCACGCGCCCCGTTCGCCGGCCGGCGCCCCGCCAGGGTTTCGTCCAGCGCTGCCTCATGGGTTCGACTGCCCTCGGCCTTGGCCTCACGGTCGCGCCGCCCGTCACCGCTGGGCATGGACTCCATCCCTCGCTTTCCGCGTTGCCGCTGGAGCGCCCGGCCCGGTCGTCGCGGCTGGCCCCCGGTTGACGCCCTCGCCGCTGCGGTCCACAAAAGCCGGCCATGGACGACAAGCGCATCCACCTCTTCGACAGCACGCTCCGCGACGGCGCCCAGACCCAGGGTGTCGATTTCAGCGTGCCGGACAAGCAGGCGATTGCCTTGGCCCTCGACCAGTTGGGTGTCGACTACATCGAGGGCGGGTGGCCCGGGGCCAACCCGACCGACGATGCCTTCTTCAAGGATCCGCCCAGCTTCAAAACCGCTAGCTTCGTCGCCTTCGGGATGACGCGCCGGCCGGGACGCAGCGCCGGGAACGATCCGGGCCTCGGGGCCCTGTTCAACGCCAAGGCCGATGCGGTCTGCATGGTCGGCAAGAGCTGGGATTTCCACGTCGATGTTGCGCTCGGGATCAGCCGGTCCGAGAACCTGGCCATGATCACCGAAAGCGTCGTCCTGGCGAAGACGAAGAAGCGCGAAGTGATGTTCGATGCCGAGCACTTCTTCGACGGCTACAAGGCCAATTCCGCCTATGCGCTGGAGTGCGTCAAGGCCGCCTACGACGCCGGCGCACGCTGGGTGGTGCTGTGCGACACCAACGGCGGCGCCCTGCCCGACGAGGTCGAGCGGATCGTCGGGACCGTCTGCCAGCGGATACCGGGGACTCATGTCGGCATTCACACGCACGATGATACCGAGAATGCCGTGGCCAACAGCCTCGCCGCCATCCGAGCCGGCGCCCGCCAGGTCCAGGGCACGCTGAACGGCCTGGGCGAGCGTTGCGGCAATGCCAATCTGGTCTCTCTCATTCCCACGTTGATGCTGAAGACCGACTTCAAGGTCGGCATCGGCGACGCCGGCCTGCGCCAGCTCACCCACGTCTCGCGCCTTCTGGATGAGCGCTTGAACCGTGCGCCCCTGCGCAACGCCGCCTATGTCGGCGAATCCGCCTTCGCCCACAAGGGCGGCCTGCACGTCTCCGCCGTGGAAAAGGATCCGCGGACCTATGAGCACATCGATCCGGCGCTGGTCGGCAATCGTCGCCACATCGTCGTCTCCGACCAATCCGGCCGCGCCAACATCCTGGCTCGCTTCCGCGACATCGGCCTCGAAGTGCAGGCCGACGACGCCAAGGTGGCGGCGCTCGTCGAGGCCGTGAAGTCCCGCGAGTACGATGGCTATGCCTATGATGGGGCGGAGGCGAGCTTCGAGCTGCTGGCCAGGCGCGCGCTCGGCGGCGTGCCCGACTATTTCCGCATCATCCGTTTCCGCGTCATGGATGATCGCCGCTGGAATGCACGCGGCGAATTGGTGACGGAGTCCGAGGCGACGATCACGCTCGAGGTCGGCGGCAGCAAGCAGATGACGGTGGCCACCGGCAACGGCCCGGTGAACGCGCTCGATTCGGCGCTGCGCAAGGCACTGCTCACGATCTATCCGCAGCTCTCCGACATGCGTCTGGTCGATTTCAAGGTCCGCATCCTGACACCGAACGCGGGAACCGGCGCCGTCACGCGGGTGATGATCGAAAGCGCCGATGGCCATGGCGAGCGCTGGAGCACGGTGGGCGTGTCGCCCAACATCATCGACGCCTCGTTCAACGCTCTGCATGACAGCATCAGCTGGAAGCTCTTCCGCGACGGGGCGACCGTCATGTCCACAAACGCGCCGAAGCCCTGAGCCTCCCGCGGCGGCGCTGTTCGTGATCCCTTGACCCCATGGCGGGCACCGACCGAACCAAGGACGGCGCGGCACCCAGTTCCGGTCCCGCGATCATTCTCGTCGAGCCGCAGCTCGGCGAGAACATCGGCACGGCCGCGAGAGCCATGCTGAACTGCGGCCTGACCGAGTTGCGGCTCGTGCGGCCGCGCGACGGCTGGCCGAATGCGAAGGCGGTCGCCGCCGCGTCGGGCGCGGACGATGTGATCCGCAACGCGCGCCTCTTCGACAGCACGCCAGCAGCGATCGCCGATCTCAATCGGGTCTACTGCACCACGGCACGCCACCGCGGCATGATCAAGCCGGTCGTCACTCCGCACCAGGCGGCGATCGAGATGCACGCCGCCGCAAGCCGCGGCGAGCAGGTCGGCGTTCTGTTCGGGCCGGAACGCACCGGTCTCATCAACGACGACATCCCGCTTGCCGACACGATCGTGCAGGTGCCCTTGAACCCTGCCTATTCGTCGCTCAACTTGGCCCAGGCGGTCCTTCTCGTCGGCTATGAATGGTTTCAGGCGGCGGTCGATGCGCCCCCGCGGGAACTCGTGACCAACGAAACTCGGCCGGCCACGAAGGCCGAGCTGCTGAACTTCTTCGCCCACCTCGAAAAGGAGCTCGACGACTGCGGATTCCTCCGGCACACCGACAAGCGGCCCGTCATGGTGCGAAACATCCGCAACATGTTCCAGCGAGCAGACCTCACGGAGCAGGAGCTCCGCACGTTGCACGGCATCATCAAGGAACTGGCGCACGAACGCGTGCGCAACCGCCGCCGCCCGTAGCGACCGGTGGTCGAAGTCCTAGTTTTTCTTCTCAGCGCCGTTCTTGTTCGCCCGCAGGAAAAACAGCTGCACCAACCGGCCATCCTCGATCGAACTTCCGAAGCCATCGCCGGCGCTGTGCCAAAGCAGCGGGCGGAACAGCACGAGCCGGTTGAAGCGCATCGGGACGGTCACCAGCGGCTCCCACTTTGCCTGATCGTTCGAGTCTTGACCGAGGATCTGATCCAGGGCCTCGCGCGGTGTCTTGGCGTTGCAGCGCGCGAGATCGTCAGCCGCCACCGGGGCATGGTCGGTGCCGGTGGCGCGATGGCGGAAGAAGTGAGTGCCGCCGCGACAGTGTTCGGGTCGGTTCAGATAGAGGACGCCGGACCAGTCGACCCCGACGTCGACATGGACGGAGTAGCGGCCGACGTCGCCGGCCAATGTCAGCCGCAATGCCCCGTGCGCGCGATCGGTCGCCCCGATCAGCGGCTCGCCGGCGACCCAGGACAGCATCTTGTCGGTATCGGCCAACAGCAGCTTGTCGGATGAATTGCGACCGGCGTAGTTGGCCTCGGCCGGAAGGGGATAGGGCAGGCGGAGAGCGGCTTGCCGAATTCCCTCGGGATCATCGTAGACATCGTCGACGACGATCAGCGACTTGAACATTGCTCCACCTGCCGCACGCGAGTGGGAGATCCGGGCAGTATCGATCTGCCTCTAGGATCGCAGCCTAACGTACCGGCCGACGCCAGTCACTTGCCTGGCCGCTGCCGACCTGTGGGCACGAGCCTGAACCGGCACATGTGTCCGCCGCGGACCATGCACTCCTGATGGTCAACCTTGGCATCGACGAAGGCTCCGATGAGTCCCAGGTCGAACCGGCACACCTCCGGAAACTTGGCAGCGAGATGGTGAAACACGCAGTTGCTCGCCTCGATGGTGTCGTCGGTTGGCGGCGCGGCGACGCGCGCCGCATAGCCGAGGTCTTGCATGATCTTCGCCATGGCGGCGACGCGTGACGTCGGATCGGTCGCGGCGGTGCTGGCCGCGCGCAACTTCGCGCCGACGTCGCGGCCCATCCGGTCGAGCTTCTCGCCGACGGCCTCGCGGCCGATATCGGCTTCGATCATCTCAATGAGCAGTTCCGAGAACCAGGAGTACCGCCGCGGAAACAGCTCCGCGCCGCGGTCGCTCAGCAGGTAGAGCTGCTCTGGGCGGCCGCCGGACGGCTTGGTGTCGCCGCGCCGTACCAGACCGTCGCGCTCAAGGGCAGCAAGGTGCTGCCGCACGGCATTCCGGGTGATCTGCAGCCGTCCCGAAAGGTCGTCGACGGTCAGTCCGGCCTTGTGGTCCAGCAACAGCGAAAGGAGCTGTTGCTGACGTTCTCCGAGCGTTTCCAACACCTGATTGCTCCGATTCCCACGGCACTCTAGCCAGTTGGCTGCGGTTAACCACCGTAGAATACATATAACAGTTAAAACATATTTATATTGTTCATCTTCATCGAATGGTTCATTCTCTCGGTCCCGTAACGATTGGGAGGGTCAGATGAGTCCATTCACACGTCGAAACTTGCTCGCCTCGACAACCGCCATGTTCGTCGCCGCCACCGTCGGTGGAGCGATGGCCGACGGCCAGCATTCCCTTGGGTCGAGCCGGCCGGGACTCCAGCTTGCGGCCGCGACCCAGGTGTCAGGAAAGGTGGCCGAGACCCAGGCCGCGCTCCGCGATCTGTGGGTCGGCCACATCTTCTGGGTGCGTGGCGTCGTCTTCGCAACCATCGCGAAGAACGGCTCGGCCGCCTCGGCGGCGGAGCAGGCGACAGTCGCCAACGCCAAGGAAATTGCCGGCGCCATCGCGCCCTTCTACGGCCAGGCGGCGTCGGACCAGTTGTTCTCGCTGCTGGCTGGCCACTACGGCGCCATCAAGGAGTATCTCGATGCCGCCGTGAAACAGGATTCATCGGGCGGCTCCGTGGCGACCGACCATTTGACCGCCAACGCCCAGGAAATCGCGGTATTCCTCTCGGGCGCAAACCCCAACCTGCCGAAAGAGGCGCTTGAGGAACTGCTGTTGGCGCATGGCGGTCATCACCTGCAGCAGATCCAGGAGGTGCAGGCCGGCCAATTCGACAAGGAGGCGGCAACGTGGTCGGCGATGAAGGGGCACATCTACGTCATTGCCGACGCGTTGACGGACGCGCTCGCCAAGCAATTCCCGGAGAAATTCTAAATTCGCCCAGGTCCCCGGGAGGTTTGGGTCCCGGGGACCAAGCTGGCTCAGAGCCTACGATGCTGCGAACGCCTTCTTTGCGGCCTCGGCTATTTGTGCGGGCGTGAGCTGACGGACCTGATGGGCGACGCTCCATTCGTGTCCGAACGGATCGCGCAGTTTGCCGAATCGATCGCCCCAGAACACGTCGGCGAGCGGCATGATGACCGAGGCGCCGGCCTCGACAGCCTGGGCGAAGGCCTTGTCGGCGTTCGGGACCCTGAGATGAATGCTCACCGTCGTGCTGCCGACGATGTCCGGGCCGCGGCCGCCGCCGTGCTCCGGAAATTCGTCGGCCAGCATGATAAACGACGCGCCGATCGTGAGCTCGGCATGCATCACCCGCTGGCCGTCCGGGGCCGGCATGCGATAGACTTCCACGGCCCCGAATGCTTTCTTGTAGAACTCGATGGCCCGGGCGCCGCTACTGACGATGAGATAGGGCGTCACTGTTTGGAGGCCGGTCGGTTTGGCCGCTTTGCTGGCGGCGGGCCGTTTCGGTGCTGCCGGCTTCCTGGACTTCGGTCTCGCTACTTTCCTGGCGGCCTTCTTGGCAACCTTCTTGACCGTCTTCTTCGCCGCCTTTCGTCCAGCACTCTTCTTGGCCGTCTTGGCCTTGGACTTTCTGGCCATGCCGCTTTCCCCTATGGCTGGTTAAGATGCGGGGCGATTCCAAACCTGAACGGCGACGAGCGCAAGTCCTAAACCGTTGACGCCCCCCGGCAGCGCGTGTAGAAGCCGCAACCTCATTCCCGAGAAAGCGGACGGCGGCCACGGCCGCCGTCCCGTCCGCGCCGGTGGCCTGGAACTATCGGGACAACATGTTGAAACAACAAGGGATCCGACATGTCGAAACGACAGCAGTCGAAGCACAAGATCGATCGCCGCCTCAACCTCAATCTCTGGGGCCGCGCCAAGAGCCCGATCAACAAGCGGGAATATGGTCCGGGGCAGCACGGTCAGCGGCGCAAGAAGCCGTCCGAATATGGCCTCCAGCTGATGGCCAAGCAGAAGCTGAAGGGCTACTACGGCAACATCGGCGAGCGCCAGTTCCGCCGCATCTTCGCCGAGGCCGCGCGCCGCAAGGGCGACACGGGCGAACACTTGATCGGCCTTCTGGAGCGCCGGCTCGACGCCATCGTCTACCGCGCCAAGTTTGCCTCGACCATCTTCGCGGCGCGCCAGCTGGTGAACCACGGCCACGTCAAGGTCAATGGCCGCCGTGTCACCATCTCGTCCTTCCAGGCGAAGGACAACGACGTGATCGAGTTGAAGGAGAAGTCGCGGGAAATGGCGGTGGTTCTCGAGGCCACGGCGTCCGGCGAGCGCGACGTGCCCGACTACCTCAACGTCGATCACAAGGCGATGCGGGCGACCTTCCTGCGCGTGCCGCAACTGGCGGATGTACCGTACCCGGTGCAGATGGAACCGCAGCGCGTGGTCGAATACTACTCGAGTTAACCGACCTCGAAACGTCGCTCTCTGAAGGGGCCGATCCACGGGATCGGCCCCTGCCGTTTCCGGTGCCGGGTTACTCGGCTGTGCCTACTTTACAACTCTGGCCCGCGCGTCCCAACTACGGGACGACATGGCCTCGAGGATTCCTTCGGTTTTCGTTTCGCACGGTGCGCCGACGCTGGTGCTCGAAGACATCGCCGCCCGCGATTTCATGGCCGGTATGGGTGACCAGCTGCCGAGACCGAAGACGATCCTCTGCGTCTCCGCGCATTGGGAAACTGAAGAGCCGACGGTGAGCGCCGCGCCGCGGCCGGCGACGATCCACGACTTCTACGGGTTTCCGGAGGCCCTCTATCGGCTGCGCTATGCCGCGCCGGGCGCGCCGGATCTCGCACATCGGGTCGCCGAACTGATCGCATCGGCCGGGTCACGGTGCGATGTCGATCGAGACCGCGGGCTCGATCATGGTGCCTGGAACCCGTTGATGCTGATCTATCCGCACGCGGACATTCCGGTGACGCAACTATCGATCCAATCCAGCCTCGATCCGGCACACCACGCCGCCATCGGCCGGGCGTTGCGGCCGCTGCGCGAGGAGGGCGTGCTGATACTGGCGAGCGGCGGCGCCGTGCACAATCTGCGGCAGTTCCAGGTCGATCGGGAGCGGCCGGCGCCGTGGGCCGTGTCGTTCGACGCCTGGCTGGCGGACCGGATTGCCGCGGGCGACGAGCAAGCCCTGATCGCCTATCGGGAGACGCGACCCGAGGCGCGGCTCGCGCATCCGCGCGACGAGCACTTCATGCCGCTGTTCGTCGCGTTGGGCGCGGGCGGCGGCAAGGGTCGTGCCCTGCATCTCAGTTTCGCCCACGGCAGCCTGAGCATGGCCGCATTCGCCTGGGAATAGGAACCGGCGTCACTCCTCGTCGTCCTCGTCGTAGGCGCGGCCGAAGAGGAAGCCGCTGCTGCCCAGGCGTTCTTCCGGGACGCGGGCACCGCCGAGCGGCGCCGTCGGTACCGGGCCCGGGCGCATCCCGAGCCAGCCGAGCTCGGGATCGAGCGCGTTGACGACGACATCGCGCTGGGCCGTTCCCGGCAGGTAGATGGTGATGAACTTGCCGCGCTGGTCGGTCAGCAGCTGCCGCTGATAGCGGGGCAGGTCGCGAACCACCTTGTGGGGGATGCGACGCTGGCGCAGCTTCGGCATCACGCTGCGGGCGACGACCTCGGCGGCCTCCGCCGAGGTGCTGACGTGGATCTTGTAGCCGCGCCGCGGCGGATCGACCGGGTAGTGCTTGGCGAACCAGTCGCTGCCGGCGCCGACGGCGTAGTAGCCGAGCTCGACCGGGCCGAAACAATTGTTGCGCTCGATCGCGCGGGTCGCGGGCTCCCTCGTCGGTGGAACCGCCGACAGTGCCCGAAATGCGATCAGCCGTCAGTGACCGGCGTCACAGCCGTCAGGCGGCCTTGGTGTAGATGCCCTTGGAGTGCAGCAGCTCGCGCAGCTCGCCGGACGCGCTCATCTCGCGGACGATGTCGCAGCCGCCGACGAATTCGCCCTTGATGTAGAGCTGCGGGATCGTCGGCCACTGGCTGAAGTCCTTGACGCCCTGGCGGAGCGCCGGATCGGTCAGGATGTCGACGCCCTTGAACTTGACGCCGAGCTGGCTCAGCACCTGCACGACCGCGGCCGAGAAGCCGCATTGCGGGAACACGGGCGTGCCCTTCATGTAGAGCACGACGTCGTTCTCGCCGATGTCCTGCTTGATGCGGTTGAAGACCGGATTGTCCATTGCTGTCTCGTTCCTCTCTATTTCGGCACCGCCGTCTGCAGGGCGAGGGCGTGCAGCTGGTCGCCCATCTTCCCGCGCAGCGCCTGGTAAACCATCTGATGCTGCTGGATGCGTGACTTGCCTTCGAACTGCGTCGCGGTGACGTGGGCGGCGTAGTGATCGCCGTCGCCGCGCAAATCCTCGATGACCACGACGGCGCCCGGCAGGGCCTCTTTGATCAGCCGCTCGATCTCGCCCTGGTCCATCGCCATTGTTCGTCGCTCCCGACCTATGCCGTGCCCATGTAAGCCGGCAGCCAGCGTTCGTTGGCCTCCTGCAGCCGTGCCACCGATATGGCCCCGACTTCGGGGAGAGTCAACGCGGCGCCGCCGGTCTGGCCGATGACCATCGCCGGCACGCTCCAGCTCTTGGCCTCCTGCAGGAGCGGCTCGACGAAGGCGCGGCCGGCGGTGACGACGTAACGCGCCTGGTCCTCGCCGAAGAGCCAAGCGTGCAAGGGAATGTCGACCTGGAGCGTTGGGTTAACGCCGGCGCCGATGCCGCTTGCCATCGCCATTTCGGCGATCGTCACGAGCAGGCCGCCGTCGGAGATGTCGTGGCAGGCGGTGATCCAGCCATGACGGATCAGCTTGCGGATGAGCTCGCCGTTGCGCACTTCCGCCCGCAGGTCGACGGGTGGGGGCGGGCCGTCTTCGCGGCCGTGGATCTCCCGCAGGTAGAGCGAGCTGCCGAGGTGACCTTCGGTCTCGCCGATGAGGATGATGGTTTCGCCGGCGCTCTTGAAGGCGAGCGACGCGGTCTTCTCCACGTCCTCGATGAGGCCGACGCCGCCGATGACGGGAGTGGGCAGGATGCCCTTGCCGTTGGTCTCGTTGTAGAGCGAGACGTTGCCGGAGACGACGGGGTAGTCGAGGGCCACGCAGGCCTCGGCCATGCCTTCGATGCAGCCGGCGAACTGGCCCATGATCTCCGGACGCTCGGGGTTGCCGAAGTTCATGTTGTCGGTGAGGGCGAGCGGCTTGGCGCCGACCGCGGTGAGGTTGCGCCAGGATTCGGCGACCGCCTGGGCGCCGCCGCGCCTGGGATCGGCGAGGCAGTAGCGGGGCGTGCAATCGGTGGTGAGGGCGAGGGCGCGCTGCGAGTCGGGCAGGCGCACGACGGCGGCGTCGCCGCCGGGACGTTGAGCGGTGCGGCCCATGACGAGGTGGTCGTACTGCTCCCACACCCAGCGCTTGCTGGCGAGGTCGGGGCAGGCGATGAGCTTGTCGAGATCGGCGAGCGGATTCTTCGAGAAGGACAGGCTGGTCGGATCGATGTCGGGACGGGCCGGCGTCGGCGTCCATGGACGCTCATAGACCGGTGCCTTGTCGACGAGTGGTTGGACCGGCAGGTCGGCGACGACCTTGCCGCCCATCTTGAGGATGAGGTGGCCGGTGTCGGTGAGACGGCCGACTTCGGCGAAGTCGAGCTCCCACTTCTCGAAGATGGCCTTGGCCTGCGCCCGCGCATCCGGCTTCAGGACCATGAGCATGCGCTCCTGGCTTTCGGAGAGCATGATCTCGTAGGGCGTCATGTGCGGCTCGCGGGTCGGCACTTTGTCAAGATCGAGCTCGAGGCCGAGGCCGCCCTTGCTGCTCATCTCGACCGAGGAGGAGGTGAGACCGGCCGCACCCATGTCCTGGATCGAGACGATGGCGTCGGTCGCCATCAGCTCCAGGCAGGCCTCCAGCAGCAGCTTCTCGGTGAAGGGATCGCCGACCTGGACAGTGGGGCGCTTCTCCTCCGAATCCTCGGTGAACTCGGCGGAGGCCATCGTGGCGCCGTGGATGCCGTCGCGGCCGGTCTTGGCGCCGACATAGATGACGGGGTTCCCGACGCCGGCGGCCTTCGAATAGAAGATGCGGTCGGCCGGGGCGAGGCCGACGGTCATGGCGTTGACGAGGATGTTGCCGTTGTAGCTGGGGTGGAAATTGACCTCACCGCCGACCGTGGGCACGCCCATGCAGTTGCCGTAGCCGCCGATGCCGGCGACGACGCCGGCGAGCAGGTGCTTCGTTTTCGGATCGTCGGGCGAGCCGAAGCGCAGCGCGTTCAGGTTGGCGATCGGGCGGGCGCCCATGGTGAAGACGTCGCGCATGATGCCGCCGACGCCGGTGGCCGCACCCTGGTAGGGCTCGATGAAGGAGGGGTGGTTGTGGCTCTCCATCTTGAAGATAGCGGCCAGGCCCTCGCCGATGTCGATCACGCCGGCGTTCTCGCCCGGGCCCTGGATGACGTGGGGCGCCTTGGTCGGCAGCTTCTTCAGCCAGACCTTGGAGGATTTGTAGGAGCAGTGCTCGCTCCACATGACCGAGAAGATGCCGAGCTCGGTGAGGTTCGGCGCCCGGCCCAGGATCGACAGGATGAGCTGGTACTCCGCGGCGGAGAGGCCGTGCTCGGCGATCACGTTCGGGGCGAGGGCGGCGGGCGAATCCATGGGCGCGGTCTTTGTGCCTGTCGGGAGGTGCCGGCGTCAACGGAGCGCGGGGCGGCCATCGAAAAATAAAGGATGGAGCCCATGCCCAGCGGAGACGGGGGTGGATGATGTGGATGAGCGGAGATGAGCCCGGCGACCGGACGGTGTAGGGGCGGGTTTCAAACCCGCCTGTCCGATGAGGGCGGACGCGGCCGTCGGACGTGAAACTGAACGATCGACCCCATGCCCAGCGGAGAAAGAGGTTTGAACCGCGGATGAACGCTGACAGATGCGGACGGTCGTTGCCGTGGGCGATGGTGCGACGGGCGTGAACGCCGGCGTGCGGGTCGACGCCGTGCGGGCGGGCCCCCGGGTCCGGCCTTCGGCCGGCCCGAGGACAAGCTTGAAACCCGCCCCTACAAGCAGCGGATTGGAAAATCGACGATCGACCCCATGCCCAGCGGAGCGGCCGCGCATCACGGCCACGAGGGCGCGGACGCGGCGGCCGTGGGCGCGGGCGGCAGCGCGGAGCTGGCGGACGTGGGCGGAGTAGCCGCCGTGGGTGAGGCGGGCGCGACGGGAGCGGGCGAGGCCTTCGGGCGTGCGCGGGCCGGTGCTGAGGCCGCCATGCATGCGGCAGCGGCCGTTCGTCATGGCCGGCTGCCGGCAGGCGCCGCCGCAGCGGGTGCGGGCACCGCACCGGGGGGCGGCCAGGAAATCGCCGGGGCGGTTCCCGTTCTTCAGCCGGCCGCGGCGGTCAGGCGGAAGGGTGGTGGGGACGGCGGGCTTCGAAAATGAAGCATGGACCCCATGCCCAGCGGAGATTGACTCACGCGGAGCCGCGGAGGAGGTCGCCGAGCCGACGAGGGTCTTGAGGAAATTGAACATGGCACGCACCCTGTAGTTCTTGCTTTGTTTATGTCGAACATATATGGTACGGATGTCGATGGGTCAAGTTCAATGAGG
>Ga0187893_10012881_pt1 | contig 11764 bp, 8 predicted proteins | sample MA1701074metaG_FD_139574 | JGI IMG/M metagenome (GOLD analysis project Ga0187893, IMG submission 139574) | White microbial mat communities from a basaltic lava cave in the Kipuka Kanohina Cave System on the Island of Hawaii, USA - MA170107-4 metaG ... | reverse complement strand
GTGGAGCGGCGGGCCGGTGACGCGCGATGCGCTGCCCGGCTGGGTCGCCGGGATCGGCGCGCCCGTCATGCTGAAGGCGACCGCGGGCGGCGGCGGGCGCGGCATCCGCATGCTGCGCGACGGCGACGACCTGCTCGCCGCCTTCGACAGCGCCGAGTCCGAGGCCGCGAACGCCTTCGGCGACGGGACGCTGTTCGTCGAGAAGGCGATCTCGGGCGCGCGCCACGTCGAGGTGCAGATGGCGGCCGATCGCCACGGCACCGTGCTCGCGCTGGGCTTGCGCGACTGCTCGGTGCAGCGCAAGCACCAGAAGGTCGTCGAGGAAGGCCCGCCGCCCGGTCTCTCGGAAGGGCTCGTCAAGCAGCTGCGCGAAGCGTCGATCCGGCTGCTGCGGGAGGCGAGCTACGTGGGCGTCGCGACAGCTGAGTATCTCGTGCTCGCGAACGGCGGCGAGGAGTCGTTCTACTTCCTCGAGGTGAACCCGCGGCTCCAGGTCGAGCACGGCGTCACCGAGCTGCTCACCGACTTCGACCTGGTGAAGGCGCAGATCCGGATCGCGCGCGGCGAGCAGCTGCCGGCCGAGACGCCCGAGTCGCGCGGCTGCGCGATCGAAGTGCGCTTGTGCGCCGAGGATCCGGCGGCCTCGTTCGCGCCGAGCCCGGGCCGGATCGCGCTGCTCGACCTGCCCGCCGGCCCGGGCGTGCGCGTCGATGCCGGCGTTGCGGCCGACGGCACCATCCCCTCCGAGTTCGACTCGATGATCGCGAAGATCCTCGCGCGCGGCGCGACCCGCGAAGAGGCGCGCGCGCGGCTGGTGCGCGCGGTCTCCGACGCGCGCGTGGTGGTCGAGGGCGGGATGACGAACAAGGGCTTCCTGCTCGACGTGCTCGAGCACCCCGAGTTCCGCAAGGGCGGCATTCCGACCAACTGGCTCGACGGCACGGGTCTCGCCGCCGCGCCGAAGCCGGCGATCGAGGCGTTGATCGTGGCCGCGATCGAGACCTACCAGCTCGAGCGCCAGACGGTGCGCGCGAACTTCTTCGCCGCCGCGGCGCGCGGCCGGCCGCGCGAGATCCCGCCCTCGTCGGGCGCGGAGTTCGACCTGGTCTACGCGGGCGAGTCGTACCGCCTGCGCCTGTTCGCGATCGGCGGCTGGAACTACCGCGTGCACCTCGGCGAGCGCGTGCTGCAGGTCTCGCTGCTCGAGCAGGGGCCGTACTCCGGCCTGCTCGTGATCGGCGAGCGGCGCCTGCAGGTGCTGGTCTCGGGCTCCGAGGTCGAGATGCGCGTCGAGCTCGACGGCCGGCTGCACCGCGTGCTGTGCGACGTGGGCGGCAAGGTGCGCGCGCCCTCGCCGGCGCTCCTGATCGAGGTGGCGGTGAAGCCCGGGCAGCGCGTCGAGGCGGGCGCGCGGCTCGGCATCTTCGAGGCCATGAAGACCGAGACCGCGTTCTTCGCGCCGGTCGCGGGCGTGGTGCGCGAGGTGCTGGCGCGGCCGGGCGAGCGCGTGTCGGCGGGCGACGTGATCCTGGTGATCGAGCCCGTCTCCGACGCCGCGGCCACACCGCGCGGTGTGGGCGGCGCCGGCGCGCTCGCGCTGCCGGTCGAGGACGATCCGCTCGAGCTGTTCCGCCACGAGGACGGCTTCGCCGACTTCGAGCGCGCGAGCGCGGAGCCGGCTTCGGTGCGCAACGCCACGGTCGCCGCGCTGCGCGGCGAGACGCGCCGCATCCTGATGGGCTACGACGTGAATCCGGAGCGCGCGGAGCTGCTGGTCGAGATCCTCGAGGCGCCGGTCAGCAAGCTGTCCGACGCGCTGCGCGCCGACCTCGCCCAGCTCGCGGGGTCGGTCGAGATCTTCGCCGACATCGAGACCCTGTTCTCGCGCGCGCCGACGCGGCTCGAGGAAGACGAGCTCGGCCCGTCGAACGACGCGCGCATGGCCATGTACCTGCGCCGCATGGCGGTGATGGGCGCGGGCATCGATCCCGCGTTCCTCGAGCTCGTGCGCAAGGCGCTGTCGCACTACGGCGTCAACGGGCTCACGCACTCCGCCGCGCTCGAGCGCGCGGTGCTGCGCCTGTACGCGACGCGCACCACGCTCGCCCTGCGCAGCCGCCTGATCGCCGCGCTCCTGCATCTCCTGATCGGGCTCGGCGACCGCGGCGAGAGCTTCGCGCGCCGGCCCGAGCTCGCGGTCGCGCTCGACGCGCTCTCGCTGCTGCGCGGCACGGTCACGCCGAGCGTCGCGGACCTCGGCGCGCAGGCGCGCTTCCTGTTGTACGACCGGCCGCGCACCGCCGAGACCGGCGTGCGCGTGCGGCGCGGCGCGAACCTGGACTTCACCCGCGTCGAGGCCCCGGACGCCGCCGCGCTCGAGGGGATCGCCGCGTCGGTCGGCATCAGCGTCGAGGAGGCGCGCCGCATCGAGCTGTGGCGGCTCGAGCACTTCGAGCTCGAGCGCCTCGACGCATCGGGCTGGAGCGGGATCGACGCGTTCTACGGCGTGTCGCGCGACGACAACCGCGACGAGCGCATCATCTGCTTCGCCGAGGTGGGCGACGTCGGCGCGGGCGCGCCGCACGCGCCGGATCTCGCGCTGTTCGAGGAGCGCTTCCACGAGGTGATCGAGGCCATGCGCTCGATCCAGGGCCGGCGCGATCCCGAGCACCGCCTGCAGTGGAACCGGCTGTACCTGTTCGTGCGCCAGCCGATCGCGCTCACCAATCAGCTGCTGACCGAGGCGCTGCGCCGGCTCGCGCCCGAGACGGGCCACCTCGGCCTCGAGAAGGTCATCGTGCGCATCGCCAGTCACACGAGCGACGCGCCCGGCGCGGTGCCGCGCCTGATCGAGCTGCTCGCGGGCAACCCGACCGGCAGCCGGATCGAGTGGAGCATCCGCATCCCGCACGACCGCCCGCTCGACCCCGCCACGCCCTACGCGCAGCGCGTCGCGAGCGCGCGGGCGCGCGGCATGACCTATCCCTATGAGGTCGTGCGCCTGTTCACGGCGCCGCCCGAGGCGGGCAGCGAGGGCGCGGGCGCACCGACCGGGCAGGGCAGCTTCCAGGAGTACGACCTGGTCGACGGGCGCGCGCGGCGCGTCGACCGCGCGACGGGCATGAACAGCGCGGGGGTCGTGTTCGGCGTGATCTCCACGCCCACGCGCAAGCACGCCGAGGGCATGCGCCGCGTGCTGATCGCGGGCGACGCGACGCGCGACATGGGCGCGCTCACCGCGGCCGAGTGCGACCGCATCGTCGCGGCGATCGACCTGGCCGAGCGCGAGCAGCTGCCGGTCGAGTGGGTGGCCGTCTCCGCGGGCGCGCGCATCGCCATGGACAGCGGCACCGAGAACCTCGACGCGACCGCGCGCGTGGTGCGCAGGCTCGTCACGTTCACCGACGACGGCGGCGAGGTGAACCTGATCCTGCCCGGCGTGAACGTCGGCGCGCAGAGCTACTTCGACGCGCTCGCGACCATGGACAACCGCTCGCGCGGCATCCTGATCATGCTGCAGAACTCGTACATGGTGCTGACCGGGCGCACCGCGCTCGAGTTCTCGGGCGGCGTCGCGGCCGAGGACGAGATCGGTATGGGCGGCTACGAGCGCATCATGGGCCCGAACGGCGAGGCGCAGCACCAGGCGCGCGACCTCGCCGATGCCTACACGATCCTGCTCGAGCACTACGCGTGCAGCTACGTCGCGCCCGGCGAGTCAGGCCCGCGCCGCTTCGACACCGAGGATTCGAGCGATCGCGACATCACCCTCTCGGCCTACGAAGGCGACGAGGGCTTCACGAGCATCGGCGAGGTGTTCTCTGCCGAAGCCAACCCGGGCCGCAAGCGCCCGTTCGCGATGCGCCCGCTGATGCGCGCGGTGATCGACGCCGACGCCGGCTGGCTCGAGCGCTGGCGCGACTGGTCGGCGGCCGAGACCGCGATCACCTGGGACGCGCACCTCGGCGGCCATCCGGTGTCGCTGATCGGGATCGAGAGCCGGCAGGTGCCGCGAGTCGGCTACGTGCCGAACGACGGCCCCGACGCCTGGACCGCCGCGACGCTCTTCCCGCAGTCGTCGAAGAAGGTCGCGCGCGCGATCAACGCCGCGAGCGGAAACCGCCCGGTCGTGATCCTCGCCAACCTGTCGGGCTTCGACGGCTCACCCGAGTCGATGCGCCGCGGCGTGCTCGAGTACGGCGCGCAGATCGCGCGCGCGATCGTGCGCTTCCGCGGCAAGATCGTGTTCACGGTCGTGACCCGCTACCACGGCGGCGCCTACGTCGTGTTCTCGCGCGAGCTCAACGACTCGATGAAGGCGGTCGCGCTCGAGGGCTCGTACGCGTCGGTGATCGGCGGCCCGGCCGCGGCCGTGGTCGTGTTCGGGCGCGAGGTGCGCAAGCGCGCGCAGGCCGATCCGCGCGTCGCCGCCGCGCGCGGCGCCATGGAATCCGCCAGCGATCCCGCGGTCCGCCTCGCGCGCCGCGCGCGCCTGGACGCGATCACCGAAGAGGTGATGCTCTCCAAGCAAGCCGAGGTCGCCGCCGAGTTCGACGCCATCCACACCGTCGAGCGCGCCAAGGAAGTCGGCTCCCTCGACGACATCCTCGGCCCCCGAAATCTCCGCCGCGCCCTGATCCAGTATCTATCGGACTGACGTCAGCCGAGGTGCCGCAGGTCGGAGGCGTTCTCCAGCACCCGGTAGTAGCAGCGCTTGCGCGGCTGGCCGCTCGCGTCCCTGGTGTGGCACACGCCGGAGCGCGGGCGCACGCGGTAGAGCAGGGAGTTCTGCTCGCAGTTCACGCGCACGTCGACCAGGTCGAGCCAGTCGCCCGAGGTCGCCCCCTTGTGCCACAGCTCGTTGCGCGAGGTGGACCAGAGCACGGCCTGGCGGACGCGCAGCGTCTCGGCCAGCGCCTTCTCGTTGGCGTAGCCGACGAACAGCACGTCGCCGCTGTCGGCGTGCTGCAGCACGACCGGCAGCACGGCTTGTCCCGTCTCGGCGATCTTGCGCAGCTTCGCGAAGTCGAGCTGCGCGCGTGTTCCCTCTTCGAGCTCATTCATAGGGCGGGCACAATACGCTACGCTCGCGCGCCGTGCGAATCCCCGTCGCTCCCTGGCTGATCCTGGTCGCGCTCTGTCTCGGCTGCCAACGCGGGAGCGAAGACGCGGGCCCGGTCGAGCGGGGCAAGCGCGCGTACGTGGCGAACTGCCTGGCCTGCCACAACGCCGATCCCGCGCTGGACGGCACGCTCGGCCCCGCGATCGCGGGCAGCTCGCTCGCGCTGGTCGAGGCGCGCATCATGCGCGCGGAGTACCCGCCGGGCTACACGCCGAAGCGTCCCTCGGCGCTCATGCCGGCCCAGCCCTACCTGAAGGGCGACGTGCCCGACCTGGCCGCCTACCTTGAGTCCGTGCCGGCGAAGTAGTCGCTAGAGCAGGATCGAGGCGGCGATGAACAGCACGAGGGTCAAGCCGAGCCCCGCGTGGATCGTGCCGCTGACGGTCGAGAGCGGCTTGTGCAGCGCGGGCGCGCCCTTGAAGATGTTCCACTCGAACAGCGCCGCGAGCACGAGCACGACCGCGTAGTAGGCGTGGTAGTTCGGCTCGACCTGGTCGACCACCGACAGGTGCCGTGCGGCGCCCATGAAGAACAGCATCGGGATCGAGAACAGCGTGTTCGTACGCGAGGCGCGCCCGGCGATCGGCGCTTGCGCCGCAGCCTCGGGATTCGCCTGGCCGCCGCCGGCGACGGCTTCCGCCGACGCGATCGCGAGCCGCTGTCGCGGCATGATCACGAACCACACGTTGTACCACATGAGGGTGCCGAGGGTTCCGCCCGTCAGGATCATCGCGTAGTACGGAGCGGAGCCGGTGCCGGTCATCATGTGCGTGATCACGATCGTCCAGCCGGTCAGGAACGTGAACATCGCCCCCCAGCGGAACCACCAGAGCGCGTTCGGCAGCAGGCCGCGCACCATCGCGCTGCGCGCCTGCCCGCCGAGATCGGTCGCGAAGTACGGCGTCTGGACGAAGTTCAGGTAGTACAGGATCCCGATCCAGGTGATGCCGGCGAGGAAGTGGAACCAACGCAGCAGGAAGAGAAAGCCCTCGAGCGTGAAAAGTGACATGGCGCTTGCTCCCTCGCGGTTCTTCGCGACCCCGCCGTATTCGAGCGAAGCGCCCGGGGCTTGTCAAACGCTTTGCGCGCGAGTCAGCTGGTCTTGGGGTGGATCACCGGCGGCTGTCCGGTCGAGCCCTTGTCGACCCCGCTGAGACCCATCGAGAACACGCTCGGCTGGTCAGGGTCGCGCATGCGGTGGATCAGGTTCGGCCCCGCGGCGGTCAGTCCGCCGTCGACGACCAGCGCCTCGCCGGTGACGAAGCGCGCGTCCTCGCTGGCGAGGAACAGCGCCGCGCCCGCGATGTGCTCGCCCAGGCCGACCTCGGGCCAGGGCTGCAGGGTCTTCATGCGCTCGCGCGCGGCGTCGGGGCTGCCGCGGTGCACGAGCGGGGTGAGGATCCCCCCGGGGCAGATCGTGTTCACGCGGATCAGGTCGCGCGCCAGCTCGGTCGCCGCGGCGGCCGACAGGTTCACGACCGCGGCCTTGGCCGCGCTGTAGCAGAGCGGCCCCGCGCCGCCGGAGAGGCCCGCGACCGAGGCGGTGTTGATGATCGCGCCGCCCTGGCCGTGGCGCTTCATCGCGCGCGCGCCGTGCTTGATGCCCAGGAACACCGCGCGCACCAACACCGCGAACGTGAAGTCCCAGTCCTCGACGCGCAGGTCGGTGAGCGGGCCGAACGCGCCGCCGATGCCCGCGTTGTTGAACACGATGTCGACGCGCCCGAACTCGCGCTCGGCGGTCGCGATCATCGCCTCGACGTCGGCCTCCTCGGCCACGTCGGTGCGCACGAAGCGGAGCGCCTGCTTGTGGCCGGCCGCGGCGGCGGATTCGAGGAACTCCTTGCCCACCGCATCGTTCAGGTCGGCGACCACGACGCGCGCGCCCTCGGCGAGGAAGCGCAGCGCGGTGGCGCGGCCCATGCCGCTCGCACCGCCGGTGATCACCGCAACCTTGCCCTCGAGGCGTCCCGACATGTCTTGCTTCTCCCGGCGGTCTCTCGCCGGGCGCAGTCTAACTCAGCGACCCCGGGGCTTGTCGGCGAACGGGAAGGCGCGGTCGCGGTTGTCGTCCTGGTTCTCGCGCTTCAACCCGTCGGGCGCGCGCGCCGCGAACATGCGCCGGGTGGGCACGAACACGTCGCCGACCGGTTCGGCGCGGTGCTCGGGTTTGCAGCCGCAGCCGCAGCGGTCGCTGCCGGCACAGGCCGCGCAGCAGAACCACGCCTCGTCCTTGCGCACCGACGCGTAGGAGAGGGCGCACCCGCAGTGGCGGCAGCTTCCGTTCACGGGCGCCTGGCTTCCGGTGTCGCTCATGGGCTCCTATCGATCGGACAAGTTCGCGGACTTCACAAGAGGGCGTGGCGCAGCGAGAAGTCGCGCGGTCGCCCGCCAGCGCTAGTCTCGGGATGGGGTGATCGAGACGTTCAAGGCGGGGCGCAGCATCGGAGCTCTCGGGCTCGTCGTCGGGCTCATCGTCTGCGGCGCCACGACCGTCCGTTCCGCGAGCCTCGAGCTCCTGGGTGCGTCGGGTACGCCGGGTACACCGGGAAGCGACAGTGGGTCCGGAACCGATGGCGGTCCCGGCGGCGCAGGCGAGAACGTGTCGCTCTCCGAAGGCGCGCTGTCCCCGCTCGTCGATGTCGTGCGCGTAGTTGGTGGAGACGGTGGAGTCGGAGGCGCCGGCGGAGCGCCCGCGGGGAGCGGCGGAAGCGGAGGCGTCGGCGGCAGCGCCACAGCACGGGTGTCGGCGGACGCGGGTCCGGCGGTCCTCTTCGTCGAGGCGCGCGGCGGGGACGGCGGCAGCGGCGGAGCGCCCGGATCCGCGATTGCCGGCACTCCCGGTGTAGCGGGCGCGGGCGGCGCGGCGACCGTCGACGCGGAGCTCTCGAACTCAGGCGACGTGGATCTGGCGGTGCTCGCACGCGGGGGTGGTGGACAGACTGCCGGTGCGACCTCTGCGACAGCCCATGCCGAGTCGACGGAGGGCGGCGCCGTGCGCGTCAGCGCCACGCAGGTCGGCGGCGTATCGGGGACCGATTCGGACTGGACGTCGAATGCCACTGTGAGGATGGTCAACTCTGTCAGCGGAGCGAGCACCGGCGAGCTCACGCTCATCCAGCACGCGATCGGCGGTTCGGGAACCGGGAGTCCGAGCAGCGCAGGACACGCGCAGTCCTGGCTCGAGGCGTCGAACCCCCTCGGCGGTCCGCTCGCGCTCGACCTTGAGGCCCGCGGCGGCGACCACACAGGCGCGTTCGACGCCGAGCGCGCAGGCGACGCTAGCGTCTATGGCCGCGCCCTCGACGGCGTCGGCGCGCCGGTTCAGATCCGCGCAGAGGCGATCGGCGGCAACGGCGGCGAGTACGGTGGCAGCGCGGGCTTCGGCTTCGGCAGCCTGCACGCATCATCGACGACAGGCGACATCTTGATTCGCGGGGTCGCGCGCGCTGGCTCGGGCACGGCAGGGGGCCGGTCGAGCACGCTCCAGAACGGCCTTAGCGCCTCCACGTCCGGCGCGATCATGCTGGTGCAGGAGGCGTACGGTGGCGATGGTCGGAACCCGGGCGGAGCCAGCAGCAGACTACAAGCGTCGCAGGCGAGTGAGTCACTCGATGTGATCGTCGTCGCGGAGGGCGGGGACCATGTGCCGGACAGCGCCGGGGTGCTCGATTGGCACGAATCCGGAGGTAGCGCGCTCGCCGATGCGTCTGCGACCAACCAAGTCGGTTCTTCGCACGCAGAGGCGGTGGCTCGCGGAGGATCGTCTTCTCCACCCCGTTACTTCGCCGAAGCTGGACGGGCGACGGCGAACGCCCAGGCCGAAGCTCAAGCAGCGGGACAGCCGGCGACTGCGCTGGCCAGGGCGGTTGGTGGCGACCGTACCGACGTCGACGATCCATATCAGCTGATCCACGCGGGGAGCGCAGAATCAGAGAGCACTGTGCGAGCCGACGGCGACGCGCGCGCGGAATCCACGGCGACCGGTGGTGACGGTCTGGGGTTCGGGGGTTTGGTAGGGCCCGCGTCCTGGGCCGGAGCCGACGCCACGGCCTCCGGTGGAGGGAACACGGACGCGATCGCGCGCGCTTCGAGCGGATGGCGGAGCGGCGCGTTCGCGACTGCCTCCGGCCAGCGCGCAGGCCCGACGACGGCAGTCTCCGAGGTGACGCTCGGCACCATCGACCCGGCGCGGACGCGCTCTGGCGCGTCTTACACCGAGCACGCGTCGCGCGCGGAGGCGACGGGTCGCGGCCACACGACCGCACACGCGACCGCGACAGGCATCAACATTGTCGACGTGTGGGCGTCCGCCACCGGGCTTGGCAACGGACGAGTGGAGGCGATCGCCGACGGGCAGAGCGTTGAGGGCAGGGGGACATTCCAGTACGCGACCTCGACTGCCTTCAGCAACGACCTCGCGATCGCGCGCGCCTCGGTCGCCGGCGCGGGTCTGCACCTGGTTTCGAGCCAGTCGAATTCGGACACGGGGCCGATCCGCAGCGCGATAACAGAGTTCTACAGTGAGGGGTCTGACCGAGGCACGACAGGCCAGACGATCCTCGGAACCTCGTCGGCGAGCGATTGGACGATGCCTGAGAGCGGCGAGAGCTACGCGCGAATCGTCGGTACTCCGGGACGATCCGACGCGCTCGCGTGGGCAGCGGAGTCTCCTCTCCGAGGCGCGGATCTCGGCGCCTCGACCCGGATCCTCGCCTTGGGCGAGTCGCGACTGCTGCCTTCCACATCCAACAGCCTCACGATCTCGTTCGCGGCGGACGAGATCGCGGACCTCGACTTCTCGATTGCCTTCTCCGAAAGCACCGTGGACTCGCTGCAGCTCGCCGGCGAGATCCTGTACGGGCGGTTCGGCGACATCGGCTACTTCGATCTCGCCGTATCACCGGAAGGCACGATCCTGTCCTCATGGACGCCTCTCGATGACCCCATCGTGCGCCTGCCGAGGGCGACCGGCGGCGAGGAGCTCGTCGACCTCACAATGGACTTCGGCAGCTCGACTCTGCTCTCGAGCGAGCTGATCGTCCGCTTCGCCGTGCTCGCGAGTGCCCCGGTGCCCGAGCCGGCACTGCTGGTGCTCCTCGCGGCAGCGTGCGCGGCGTTGATCGGTCGGTCGCGACTCCGCTGTCGTAGAATCTAAGCGCGATGAAGATCTACACCAAGGGTGGGGACGCGGGCGAGACGTCGCTGTTCGGCGGCGAGCGCGTCTCGAAGAGCGCGCCGCGCGTGTGCGCGTACGGCGAGGTCGACGAGCTGAACTCGGTGCTCGGCGTCGCGGCCAGCGAGCTCGGGCACGACGATCTGCTGGCGATGCTGCGCGTGATCCAGTCGTCGCTGTTCGACCTGGGCGGCGAGCTCGCCACGCCCGGCGCGGACGAGCGCGAGGAGAAGGGCAAGGGCATCCCGCGCGTGAGCGAGCGCGACATCACGGAGCTCGAGGGCTGGATCGACGCGCTCGAGACCGAGCTCACGCCGCTGCGCAACTTCGTGCTGCCGGGCGGCGCGAAGGCCGCCGCTCTGCTCCACCTGGGCCGCACCGTGTGCCGGCGCGCGGAGCGCAACGTGATCGCGCTCTCGGCGCACGAGCGCATCGCCCCGCGCGTGGTGAAGTATCTCAACCGCCTCTCGGATCTGTTGTTCGTGATGGCGCGCGTGGTGAACCGGCGCGCCGACGTGGAGGAGCCGCAGTGGATCGGACGGGAGCGATGACGGCGCAGGACTACGCGAAGCTCCTGGTCTCGATCGGCGCGGTCGAGCTGCGCACGGATCCCGCGAAGTGGTTCACCTGGTCGTCGGGCGAGCGCGCGCCGATCTACTGCGACAACCGCATGGTGATCTCGTTCCCGAAGGTGCGCGCGCAGATCGCGCGCGGGCTGGCCGACTCGATCCGCGGCGCGTGGCCCGACGCCGAGGTGGTCGCGGGCACGTCGACCGCCGGCATCCCGCACGCGGCCTGGGTCGCGGACCTGCTCGCGCTGCCGATGGTGTACGTGCGCGGCTCCGCCAAGGAGCACGGCAAGGGCAAGCGCGTCGAGGGCAAGCCGCTCGCCGGCGAACGCGTGGTGCTGATCGAGGACCTGATCTCGTTCGGCGGCAGCTCGCTCGGCGCGGTCAGCGCGCTGGAAGAGGAGGGCGGGAAGGTGATCGGCGTGCAGGCGATCGTCAGCTACGGCTTCCCGTCCGCCGCCAAACGCTTCGCCGAGGCCGGCAAGCCCGTCCGCGTGCTCACGTCCTATGACGCGCTGCTCGAGACGCTCTCGCTCGACGCGGCTACGCGGAAAGTCCTGCTCGACTGGCGAGAGCGCTGAACGCGTCGAGCGCCGAGCCGGGGCTCGCAGCGACGAGCTTCTGCGCGGCGTCGGCGCCGCCCGCGCGCTCGACGCCGTGGCTGCCGTAGCGGCGCACGAACAGCTCGAGCGCCCAGGCCGTGCGCGCGCGCGCGCGGCGCGTCTCGAGCTCGCCGTGCGCGAGGTGCTCGCGGTGGCGCGCGATCGCCTGCGCGACCTCGGCCACGCCTGCGCCCGACTGGCTGCTCGCGCCGACCACGGGCGCGCGCCAGGCGCCGGGCTCGAGCGTGGTGAGGCGCAGCCAGGCCTCGAGATCCGCGCGCGTGCGCTCGGCCTG
>Ga0187893_10012878_pt1 | contig 11766 bp, 6 predicted proteins | sample MA1701074metaG_FD_139574 | JGI IMG/M metagenome (GOLD analysis project Ga0187893, IMG submission 139574) | White microbial mat communities from a basaltic lava cave in the Kipuka Kanohina Cave System on the Island of Hawaii, USA - MA170107-4 metaG ... | reverse complement strand
CGCTCAGTGAGTCAGGGCATATTCAACAAATTACACTCAATGGGCGACATCCCCTGGCGGCGGCAGTCAAAACCGCATTCGCCAATGATGAATTGTCGCTCTATTTGGGCAAAAATTAGGTATTTACCCTCCGAGATCACTTTCAGCCCCGCGATACCTTCAAAATGTTTCCGATTGTGTGTGATCAGCGGCACTTTATAGACAATCGCTGTCGCTGCGATCCAGGCGTCGGCGGGGGACACGGGACGGCCTCTGAGCGATGTAATCTCCGCCCACTTCAGGCAGATTGCATCGTTGGTATGAATGACTGCAAACTTCGTGGCCAGGAAACTCTCCATCTCGCCTCTCTTTTTCTCTCCCCAATTGTCAAGCCGCATGCCTTGTTCTATCTCGGCGCGGGTCATAAAAGAGATACACAAAGCGCGCTTTCGCAGGTATTGCCGATAGGGAATGCTGAGCTGGCTATCATTGAAAAAGAAGGAGACAACATCGGTGTCGACTAGAGCTTTAGCCTTGCCCATCGTTCAGCCTCCAATATCCCATACTCATCGCGCCATTTCCTGACTCGTTCCGCGAAGCCGTCAAAGAGACCTCGTCCGATCTCGGCCGCCCGCTCGAAATCGGCGTCTGTCCAGGGTGTGACATTGGATTCGGCGATGATCTCATCCAGAGATTTCATTTGAGGCTTGCGGGCCTTCTTCCCCGCAAGCGGCCTGGCCGATTTTCCTTTCTTTGGCCTGCCGGCCTTCCGTCTCCGGAGCGACTCGACATCGCTACGGGATAGTGTCAGGGCGCGGCCAAATCTTTTGGCGGGCAACTGTCCCCTGAGAATCATCTGGCGCACGCGCCCATCAGTAATCCCCAAAATTTGCGCCGCCTCTTTCGTTGTTACTCTGTCAATCAGGTTTTCCATGCAAAAATCCTACGCCAGAATAAACTATAACGCAATCGTTATCCGCTAACGTGAGCAAGCCGGAGGTATAGAGGGATCTCACGATGTGTCCGAAAGCTTGAACTTCCCCGACCAGCGCATGCGGACAGGAACTTCGTAACCCTCAGGCTCGATCGCAGGAACGTGAACATATTCCTCCACCGGTTTCAAACCAGGCTGTTTTTTCATACATTGCATGCCTGTCAGCTTGCCGCATTGCTTCTGTAGTTGTGTCAGAAGGAAATCGGAAGAGGCTTTGTAAAGCGCGAGCGGATCCACCTTGCACTCTTCGGGAGCCGTGGGTGTTTCTGGAAAATCCACTGTCGCGTTGTAGCGAAGTTCAAACGCGCCATCTTTAAAACGAAGCTGGGAAATATTGTTTTCTTCAGATTCCAGATGGTGTTCCAGCGCGGGCGTCTTCCACGTCAGCCCCGTTCGGTAGAGAATATTTGGTTGCAGCACCTGACCCGTATACGCGATGTACACTCCCCGTGGGTCTGTAATAAGGATATATCGCCAGGTTTTTGCGCAACCTCTGATAACAGGAAATAGCCCGATGATCACTAACGACGCCACCGTGTAGGTGATTACCGGGCCATCTTCAATCGGAAACATCAGCGCCACGCCGAGAATCACCAGCGCGGAAAGCGAGATGAAAAGCCCCAACGCGCTCATCACGAACAAGCGCCGTTGAGCCTTATTCTTGCCGCCCGGTCGGTAAAAATAGAGCACTTGCGGGACGTTCGTGACCCAGGCGATGATCAAGCCCCACACTAATCCCGTCGCTACCGCTACCAGGCGGTGCGGGCGAAGCAACTCCTCACCCCTCAAAATAAACGCCGCCAGGTTGGCAAAAAGCAGCCATACGGTCGGGATGAGGGGCGCTGTCACAAAGACGGAATGGTTAACTGACCGATTGGCCAGTTGCTTTACGTCACCTTTTTTTCTGAATCGCATACGTACGAGCGCCAGGTTTCATTCAAGCGCAAGGGGGCAGTTATCATAAATTTTCACCGATTTTAAAATATCCCTATCACGACGCAACCGGATAATCTAATCTTCATTTTGCCAATTTTATTTGGCCCTATCAAATTAGTCCCGGCGCCTCGTCGCGCCAGTGAATATGAATTTTCTCCTGATGAGCCTCATGATGGAACGAAGATCTGTTCAAACAATTGATGCGGCCTTGCTGGATAATCTGTTGGGGCGGGCGCGACTGTCATCACGCCGCCGCGCGATTCTGTGTTTGCACGACGGCGACTGGGAACACGCGCATCGGATGCTCAACGCTCTGGCTGTTGGAACCTACGTTCGACCACATCGCCACGAAGATAAACACAAAGGCGAAGGTTTCATCATCTTGCGCGGTAAACTCGCGCTGCTGATTTTCACCAACACAGGCGAGCTTGATTTCGAGCAGAGCAGGGTTTTGTCCGCCGATAGCGGTTGCCTGGGAATGGACATCCCGCCGGGCGTCTGGCACAGCTTGGTTGCGATCGAAGACGCCGTGATCTACGAAGTGAAAGGTCAGCCCGCAGGTGGTTATGTTTCGGGGCGCGATAAAGATTTTGCGACCTGGTCTCCCCCTGAAGGCTCGCCGGAATCAGCGGCATATTTGCAAATGCTCGAGGGCCAGGCGCGCCAATTGGCAAATCGGAACATCTGACCCCAGAGCCACGTTTTGTCCCTACTTCGACTGTACTGCCAGAGAACAGAAAAACCAGACTTCTCGTTTCGAGCGAGATGAATTCCAAAAACTGCTTTGAAGTTAGAAAGTTAAGCCCTATTATCCCAATCCTGTGGGCATTTCGACTGACCTGATATAATTCTCACGCATGATCCGTTTTGAAGATGTAGAAAGAAAGGTTGAGCGTCATCACTCTGACGCTGATTTGGATTTGCTTCGGCGCGCGTACATTTATTCGGCCAAGGCGCATAAAGATCAGGTGCGCGCTTCGGGCGAAGCTTATCTGATTCACCCACTTTCAGTCGCTGAAATCCTGGCTGGGATGAAGATGGATGTGGCGACGGTCAGCACCGGATTACTGCACGACGTGGTCGAAGACACGTTGGCCACGCTTGATGACATCAAAGGGTTGTTTGGTGAAGACGTCGCGCATCTGGTTGACGGCGTGACTAAGATCAGCAACCTCGGCAAAAAATCCAAAGAAGAGGCTCAGGCCGAAAACCTGCGCAAGATGATTCTGGCCATGACTACGGACATCCGCGTGGTGCTGGTTAAACTGGCTGATCGCCTGCACAACATGCGCACGTTGAATCACCTGTCCGCCGACAAACGCAAGCGCATCGCTCAGGAGACGCTGGATGTTTACGCGCCGATCGCGCATCGGCTGGGGATGAGCAAGATTCGCGCCGAGCTTGAAGACCTCTCATTCCAATACCTCGAACCGGAAGAGTACAACCGGTTGAAGGACGAGGTCGAAAGCCGCCGCGCCTCGACCGAAGCCTTCCTCGAAGAAGTCCAGACTCGAATCGCCGAGCGTTTGACTGAGGCTGGCGTGCAGTTTGTCCGCGTCGAAGGGCGCATCAAACGTCTCTACAGCATCCACCTCAAACTCAAGCGTCAAAAGATTCCACTCGATAAAGTTTACGACCTGGCGGCGGTGCGCATCATCACCAAAGAAGTCAAGGATTGTTATCACGCGCTGGGCGTGATGCACAATTACTGGAAACCTTTTCAGGATCGCATCAAAGATTTCATCGCCGTCGCGCGCGAGAATGGCTATCAATCGCTGCACACTTCGGTCATCGGCGAAGAAGGCTATCACTTCGAGGTGCAGATTCGCACCGAAGAGATGCACAACATCGCCGAAGAGGGAATCGCCGCGCATTGGAAGTACAAAGAGGGACGAGGCAAAGACACCAGCGATGACGAGGCGATGAAGTGGATGCGGCGGTTGGCCGAATGGCAGCAGGACGTTTCGGACGCGCGCGAATTCGTGGATTCGTTCAAACTCGATCTTTACCCGAAAGACGTTCTGGCCTTCACGCCGAAAGGCAAAGTGATCCAGTTGCCGCGCAACGCCACGCCAATTGATTTCGCTTACGCCATCCACTCCGAAGTCGGCGATCAATGCACCGGCGCGAAAGTCAACGGACGCATCGTTCCCTTGAAATACCAGATTCAAAACGGTGACGTGATCGAGATTATGACCACGCCGGGACATAAACCTTCGCGCGACTGGCTCAATTTCGCCGCCACCACCAAAGCGCGGAACAAGATCAAACACTGGATCGCCGAACGGCAGCGCGCCGAATCGGTCGAAGTTGGGCGTAAGCTTTTTGACAAGGAGGCCGCGCGGCTTCGGCTGAAAACCAAACAGGTGTTGGATGACCCTCAACTGGGGAGATTCCTCAACGACAATGGCTACTCCAAAGTCGAAGACATGATGGCGGCCATCGGTTACGGCAAGCTGATGGCGCGCGGCGTCCTGACCCGGTTCGTCGCTCCCGACCAATTGGCCGAGATCGAGCAGGCGAAAACCTCGAAGCTGCAGCAGATGACCAAAGTCGTCAAACGCGCGCTGCGTCTGGGCGATGACCGCATCCTGATCAAAGGCGTTGACGACGTGCTGGTTTACCGCGCGCCGTGTTGCAGCCCGATTCGCGGCGAGGAGATCATCGGGTACATCACGCGCGGCAAAGGCGTCGGCGTTCACGCCAAACGGTGCAAGAACGCCGCCAACCTGATGGTCAACCGCGAACGGATCGTCGAAGTGGCGTGGATGAACGAAGGCGCTGATAACGCTTACGCCGTGAAGCTTTCGGTAATGACCGAAGACCGCACGGGGCAATTGGCGGCCTTGACCAACACGATCGCGAATATCAAAACGAACATCCGCAACGCCACCACTGATGACGACAATCTCAATGATGGCGCCAGAAGGATTGATTTAACCGTTGACGTAAACGATTTGCAGCATCTGGAGCGCGTGGTCAGCGCGCTCAAAGGCGTTGAGGGCGTGATCGAAGTCGAGCGCCTCAACGCCTTGCCGCAAAATAACTGAAGGTGCGCGGGAAAAATTTCCTCGGGGCAGCTCCCCAGAAGTACGCGCAATCTGCTGACTAACCCAAAACCAAAATTCATTTCTCGGCCCCAAAGGAGAAAATAAATGCAGGATTTGCTCAACCGCTGGAAAAGCACTACCCGTAGCCTTTGGTTCATCGCGATCGCCGTGTGTTTGTTGATCATCGGAACGGCGGCGCTGTCGCGCGTGTCGGCTTCGATGGGCGAAGGCAAAGCGAAGAAAGGTGAAGGCGAAGGCAAAGAAGAGAAGAAAATTACTGAATGGATTGAGCGCGCGCGACGAGTGCGCAAGCAAATGCACGGAGAAGAGGCCCCGGAGGCGAAGAACAAGGCCAACCGAACCACCCGCGCGACTGGGTCTGCTGAACATCTTGAAGACTCTGTCAGCCCGTTCGATTTCTCACCCGAACGACTCTTCAAAGAAATTTTCGGCGAACCGTTCGATAAACCACGCGAAGCGACTGAACATTTCGTTCGGAAACGATTGCCCGAGGGCGAGAAAGAGTTGCCCCTTGAAAAATATTTTGAGGCTCAGGAACAGATGCGTGGGATGCAGTATTTTTCGACCGCGCTCGGCCGGATGGTGACGAAAGGCGAAAACAAGACCGCGTCGCTGAGCGCCGCTGAAATGGCGCCGGACGCCGCCACCTGGACTCCGCTGGGGCCGGGCAATATCGGCGGGCGCACGCGCGCATTGCTGATCAATCCGCAGGATGCGAACGTGATGTACGCCGCGGGCGTTTCCGGCGGCGTTTGGAAGACGACCAACGGCGGACAGTCGTGGGCGCCGATTGCCGACGTGATCGGCAACATCACCGTCAGCTCGATGGTGATGGAACCGGGCAACCCCAACGTGATTTACGTGGGCACGGGCGAAGGCGTAATAGTCGCCGAAGTGGACACCATTGGCGATTTCCGAGGCGCGGGAATTTTTAAAACCACTGACGGCGGCGCCAATTGGACGAGGCTTGAAAGCACAACGAATGAAAATTTCTTTTACGTCAACGATCTCGTCATCAGTCCGAACGACAAAAATCGAATCTATGCGGCGACCCGGACTGGCGTGTGGCGTTCGCCCGACGGCGGAGCGAATTGGACGAGGGCGCTCCAACCGCTGAATGACGATGGCGATGTGGTCACCGGCGGATGCTTAGACCTGGCGATTCGCACCGACCGCCAGACCGATTTCGTTCTGGCTTCATGCGGCACATTCGAGCCGGCGACCATTTATCGCAACACCGACGCGGCGGGGAGCGGAAACTGGGAAAGCGTATTAACCCAGCCGGCGATGGGACGCACCTCGCTGGCGATCGCTCCGTCGAATCAGGACATTGTTTACGCCCTCGCGTCGAGCATTCAGTTCGGGCCATACGAACTGGGGTTGCATGCGGTCTTTCGTTCGACCAGTGGTGGCGCAGCCAATTCGTGGACGACGCAGGTCAGCAACACGGATGCGACCAAGCTAAACACACTCTTGCTCTCCAACCCGCTCATTGCGACTTTGACTAATTGTCAGCGCGATCTCGGCGACGATCTCTTCAACCAGGGATGGTACGACAACGTGATCGCCGTTGATCCGCTGGATCCGGATCGCGTGTGGGCCGGCGGCATTGATCTTTTCCGTTCGGATGACGGCGGCAGGAATTGGGGAGTGGCTTCTTACTGGTGGATTGAAGACCCGGGCTTCAGCGCGTCCTCTCCGTACGCTCACGCGGATCAGCACGTCATTACTTTCCATCCGCAGTACAACGGCGCGAGCAATCAGACAATGTTCGCCGGCAGCGACGGTGGACTCTTCCGCACTGACAACGCGCGCGCCGCGGTGGCGACCGGCAATACGGCCACCTGCCGTGGCGAGAACAGCGCAGTTCGGTGGAGGACGATCAACAACAACTACGGCGTGACGCAATTCTATTTCGGCGCGGTTTCGCCCGACGGCAAGACCTATTTCGGTGGTACACAGGACAACGGCACTTTGCTCGGAACCGACAGCCAGGGCGCGAACGCCTGGAAGAACGTTGTTGGTGGCGACGGCGGTTACGCAGCGGCGGATTTCGCCAATCCCAACATCCTTTACGCTTCTACGCCTGGCATCGCCTTCGTCAAAAGCACCGATGGCGGCGCCACGTTCGGCGACGCCACCTTCGGCATCATTGACGGCGGGTTGTTCGTCACTCCGTTTGCGCTGGATCCGAGCGATCCGCAGCGATTGTGGACAGGCGGCGATTTCATCTGGCGCACGCTGAATGGCGCGGCGCAGTGGGCTCGCGCCAGCGCCATCACCGCCGGCGTCACGCAAGTCAGCGCCATCGCCATCGCCCCAACCGATTCGAATCGCGCGCTCGTCGGAATGGCTGATGGTTTCATCCATCGTAACAGCGGCGCGCTGACGGCGGTCAGCACGACCAGTTGGCCCTCGACGCGCCCGCGCTCCGGCTGGGTTTCGTCGCTGGCCTTCGATCCGAGCAACAAAGACATCGCGTATACGACCTACTCGACCTTCGGTGGCGTCCACGTCTGGCGCAGCATGGACGGCGGCGCGTCGTGGACTCAGATCAACGGATCAGGCAATGGCGCATTGCCTGACGTTCCGGTTCACAGCATTGTGGTTGATCCGTCAAACACCGCGCGGCTGTATATCGGGACCGACGTGGGGGTCTTCGTTTCAACCGACGGCGGCGCGAACTGGGCGATTGAAACCACGGGCTTCCCGAACGTGATCACCGAATCGTTGCAGATTCAAATCGCCAATGGCGTGACCCAGGTTTACGCCTTCACGCACGGGCGCGGCGTCTGGCGCGCGGTGATCAACAACAGCGGTTGCAGCTACGGTCTACAGCCAGCGACGGTCAACGCGATCGCCTCAGCGTCGAACGGGACGATCAACGTTACGGCTCAACCTGGCGGCTGCAATTGGACGGCTTCCAGCAACGCCTCCTGGCTCAGGGTGAACGGGAGCGGCAGCAGCAACGGCTCGGCTACTTTTTCGATTGACGAAAATGCGACCTTCGCCTCGCGCGCCGGCACGGCGACAATTGCGGGCCGGACGTTCACGGTCTTTCAACCCGGACGCGAGGACATCGAATCGCCCGAAATCGCCATCACCGAACCACCGGCTTCTCCGCCCGTGGTCAACACCAGTGGCTTCATCAACATCGCGGGCACGACCAGAGACAACAATGCGGTGATCGCCGTCGCCTGGGCGACGGACCGTGGCGCGGCCGGCAATGCCGCGCTGACGGCCGGAACCAGATGGGCGGCCACAAATATTCCGCTCTCGCCAGGGTTGAACGTGATCACGGTCACGGCGCGCGACGCGGCAGGCAATCTCGGTCGTGCGTCGCTCAACGTCGCTTCGACGCCCGAAGCGGCGCTAGTGACCATTGCCGGAACCGGCCAGCGCGGCACGACCGGAGATGGAGGCCCCGCTGGTTCGGCCTTACTCTCTCGCCCCATCCGCATTGATTTTGACGGCACGGGCAATCTCTACCTGACCGATTCCGACAATCACACGATTCGCAGAGTCACTCCGCAAGGCGTGATCAGCACGGTTGCCGGAAAAGCCGGGCAGGGCGGTTTCAGCGGCGATAACGGCGCGGCGACCGACGCGCTGCTCAATTTCCCAATCGGCGTCGCGGTTGACGGGGCCGGCAATATCTACATCTGCGACAACGGAAACAGTCGCATTCGCAAGATCACCGCGGTTACCGGCGTGATCACGACGATCGCTGGGAACGGCTCGCAAGGCTCCGGTGGCGACGGAGGCCCCGCGACCTCGGCGCAACTCAACATGCCACAGAATGTGGAGGTTGACGCTGGCGGTAACGTTTACATCTCCGATTTCGGCGCCAACCGCATCCGCAAAGTGAACGCCTCGGATGGCGTTATCACCACCGTGGCGGGCATTGGCACGCCAGGGTTCAGCGGTGATGGAGGCCCCGCGACGATGGCTCAACTCAATGGGCCGAACAACGTTTCGGTGGACAAAGATGGGAATCTGATCATTTGCGACACAAACAATTTGCGCATCCGCAAAGTCACGATAGCCAACGGCCAGATCAACACGATCGTTGGCGCAGGCACTCGCGGTTTCGGCGGCGACGGAGGCTCCGCGACCAGCGCTTTGCTGGACGGCCCAACTGGCGCAATCGTAGATCAAGCGGGCAATCTCTATTTCTCAGACCGCAACAACCATCGCGTGCGGAGAGTCGCCGCCAACACGGGCGTCATCACCACGATTGCCGGCTTTGGCGCCACGAACCCCTCTATGGGCCTGGGCGGATTTAATGGCGACGGGCTGGCTGCTCTTGCATCGGCTCTGAATTTCCCGACGGGTTTGGCCCTTGATCCAGCGGGAAACCTTTGCATCGGCGACCGCGACAACGGGCGGGTGCGCAAGCTGATGTTCGCCGCAGCCAACGATCCGACGGCGCCGACCGTGGCGATCACATCGCCGACTTCGTCTGCGACGTTTACGACGACCAATGGCGCGCTCAGCCTGGGCGGCACGGCCGCCGACAACGTCGGAGTGCTTCAAGTTCGTTGGAGCAATGATCGCGGCGGCAGCGGTGTGGCCGCCGGCACGACCTCGTGGAGCGTTCAGAACGTCATCCTGCTCGCCGGGTTGAACAATTTGACCGTGACGGCCTTGGATGCCAACGGCAACTCGGCCAGCGCGAAGCTCGCTGTGACGTTCAATCCGGCACAAATCATCAACGCCTTCGCGGGAGTTGGCGGCCCGGGCGACAGCGGCGATGGCGGCCCGGCGATTGGCGCGCGATTGTCGCCATATGGCCTGGCAATTGATTCGCCGGGCAATCTGTTGACCTCGGATGACGAAGCTCATCGTGTGCGGCGCATCACGCCGGCGGGCGGGATCAGCGCATTTGCCGGCAATGGCGGGCTCGGCTCCAGTGGCGACGGAGCGGCGGCGACGGGCGCAGCGATGAATTTCCCGACCGATATGGTCGTTGACGCCGCGGGCAACGTTTACATCTCGGACACCGGCAACAATCGCGTGCGCCGGGTTGCGCCGAATGGCGTGATCACGACGTATGCCGGAACCGGAGAAGCGGACTTCGGTGGTGACGGCGGCCCAGCCACGCAGGCGACATTGGCTACGCCCTACGGGCTGGCGCTCGACGCCGCAGGCAATCTTTACATTGCCGACTCAGGCAATGCGCGGGTGCGAAAGGTGACCGCGAGCACGGGCGTCATCACAACGGTGGCTGGCAACGGCCGGGTGGGATTCTCTGGCGATAACGGGCAGGCCACGCAGGCGACGTTCAAATTCCCATTCGGCGTGGCGGTTGATCGAAACGGCGTGCTATATGTCCTCGACCGCTTCGATTTTCGCATTCGGCGTGTGGCGACCGACGGCGTGATCACGACGATTGCTGGAACCGGACAGGCCGGTTACAACGGTGATGATCGTCAGGCAAACGGCGCTCAGATCAATGCCGGCGGATTTATGACCACCGACGCCGACGGCAATCTCTACTTCGCGGATTTCCTCAACCACCGCGTTCGTAAGATCACAATCAGCACGGGCGTGATCACGACGGTTGTGGGCAATGGAACTCCGGGCATAGGCGGCGACGGAGGCGACCCGTCAAGATCGCAAATCTTCCTGCCAACCGATGTGGCGGTTGATTCGCGCGGCGTTATCTACGTCGCCGATTGGGGTAATTACCGAATTCGCAAGATTCAATCCACCACCGGGATTCGCGCTGTCGCCAGCGTTTCGGCGGCGAGCTTCCTCGGCGACGCGCTGGCGACTGAATCAATCGTCGCAGCGTTCGGCCAGAACCTGGCGACCTCGGTTCAAGCCGCAACCACGTTGCCGTTGCCGACCTCGCTGGTTGGAACGACAGTCAGGGTACGCGACGCCAGCGGCGTCGAGCGCCTGGCGCCGCTCTTCTTCGTCGCTCCCACGCAGGTCAACTTCGAGGTTCCGCCGAGCACGGCCAACGGCGCAGCGACGATCACGATCACCAGCGGCGATGGCTCGATTTCAACCGGAATTGTGAACATCGCCAGTGTCGCGCCCGGTTTGTTCTCGGCGAACTCCGACGGGCGAGGCGTGGCCGCCGCCGTCGCTTTGCGAGTCAAGGCGAACGGCGAGCAAACGTTTGAGCCAGTGGCTCGATTGGATCAGGCGACGAACAAGTTTGTCACCGCGCCAATAGATCTTGGGCCAGAGACGGATCAGGTGTTCCTGGTTCTATTCGGCACGGGAATGCGCTTCCGCTCATCGCTCGCAGCTTCATCGGCGACGATTGGCGGCGCGAACGCTGAAGTCTTGTTCGTTGGACCGGCGGGCGGTTTCGTCGGGCTTGATCAAAGCAACATTCGATTGAGCCGCGCGTTGATCGGTCGCGGCGAAATTGCGGTTAGGCTCATCCTTGACGGCAATATGTCGAACGAGGTGATGATCAACGTCAGGTAAACGCAAGGGAGAGACAGGGGGACAAGGGGACAAGGAGACAAGGAGACGGGGAGCAAAGAATGTCGCAATCTTTTTGTCCCCTTGTCCCCCTGTTCCCTTGTCTCCCTGTCCCCTTGTCCTTCAACTGGCCCGTCTTTTCGATTACAATCGCCAGTCAATTTCGCAATTCAATCAGAACAATCGAACAGGTAGATGCAAATGGAGAGCATTCAGACTGACCGCGCGCCGCAGGCCATCGGCCCGTATTCGCAAGCGATCAAAGCCAATGGCTTCGTCTTCGCTTCAGGGCAGATTGCGCTCGATCCCGCCACGATGCAAATCGTCGAAGGCGGCGTCCGG
>Ga0187893_10012877_pt1 | contig 11766 bp, 12 predicted proteins | sample MA1701074metaG_FD_139574 | JGI IMG/M metagenome (GOLD analysis project Ga0187893, IMG submission 139574) | White microbial mat communities from a basaltic lava cave in the Kipuka Kanohina Cave System on the Island of Hawaii, USA - MA170107-4 metaG ... | reverse complement strand
GGTTAGAGTGCAAACTTTAGTTTGTTTCTTCACAAAAACCGACACGCTAAAGCGTGCACTCTGAACATATGAAAGCGGTTTACATAAAAGAATTCGGCGGCGTCGAGAATCTCGAATTTCGTGAGATCGACGATCCGGCCGCGCTGCGTGACGGTGAAGTTTTGGTTCGCGTGCGTGCTGCCGGTTTGAACCGTGCCGATCTGCTGCAGCGACGCGGGCTTTATCCGCCGCCTGCCGGTTACTCGCCGAATATCCCAGGGCTTGAATTCGCGGGCGAGATCGAGACGGTCGGCGGCTCCGTCGAGAATTTCAAAACCGGCGACCGCGTTTTCGGCATCACCGCCGGCGAGACGCAGGCGGAAAAAATAGTGATCGATGAGCGCCTGCTCACAAAAATTCCGGACAATTTGAATTTCATCGAAGCCGCCGCCGTGCCCGAAGCCTTTATCACCGCGCACGACGCGATCTTCACGCAGGCCGAGCTGAAAAGCGGCGAATCGCTGCTGATCCATGCGGTCGGCTCCGGCGTCGGGCTTGCCGCTTTGCAGCTTGCAAAAGCACGCGGCGTAAAAGTTTTTGGAACGTCACGCACGGCCGAAAAGCTTCAACGATGCAAAGAATTCGGTTTAGATCACGCAATCGTTCCCAAAGACGGCAACTTCGCCGACGCCGTTCTCGCAAGTTCCAACGACGGCGTCGATGTGGTCCTCGATCTTGTCGGCGCAGCATATTTCGATCAAAACGTCCGCGTTTTGAAAACGAGAGGACGTTTGATGCTGGTCGGTCTCACGTCCGGAGCGAAAGCCGAATTCGATTTCGGCGCGGCTTTAAGAAAGCGTTTGAAAATAACAGGCACGGTCTTGCGCGGCCGCTCGACGGAAGAAAAAGCCGAGGCGGTCGCGAGCTTTACAAAAGAGGTTGTGCCGCTTTTCGAAACCGGCGTATTAAAAGCGAATGCCGATAAAGTTTTTCCGGCAAACAACGTTCGCGCCGCTCACGCGTATCTTGAATCGAATGAAAGCTTTGGCAAGGTAGTTCTCGAATTCTGACTGGTGGCACGCATCCTTGCTTGCAACGACTGGAACGCAGGCAGCCTGCCTGTATGAGTCCGCCGGTCGAACAGGTTCGCGTCAAAGCGACGCTCATTGCAGGCTGGCAGCCTGCGTTCCAGTCATCGCAAGCAAGGATGCTTGCGGCTCCGGTCCGGTTACAATGGAAAGATCGAAGTGAATTTTTCGCGCTCCATTTTTGTCACAGGCTTTCCGGGTTTCATCGCCGGACGTCTTGTTGAGCGTCTGGCAGAAAGAGACACGCAGTTTTTCCTTCTCGTGCAGTCGCAGTTCACCGAAGCGGCGAAGCGCGCGGTCGAACAGATCGCGAAATCGAAAAACGTTCCGCGTGAAAACTTTGCACTTGTTGAAGGCGATGTGACGAAAGAGAATCTCGGCATCGCGGAGGTCGACCTCGAAGCTATTTGCGCGGAAACGACCGACATTCTTCATCTCGCCGCCGCGTACGACCTGGCGGTGAGCAAGGAAGCTGCGTACGCCGTGAATCTGGAAGGGACGAAGAACGTAAACGCGTTCGCGCGTTCGGTAAAAAATCTGAATCGCTACAACTACGTTTCAACATGCTACGTTGCAGGAAAACGAACGGGAAGAATTTTAGAAACGGAGCTTGAGCATAACGAATGCTTTCGGAATTTTTACGAAGAGACGAAATATCTGGCGGAGACGGAAGTCGAGCGGCTCAAAGCCGAGCTGCCGATAACGATTTTCCGTCCGTCGGTCGTTGTCGGCGATTCGAAAACGGGCGAGACCGCAAAATACGACGGCATTTATTATTTGATCCAGTATCTGCGAAAGGCTCCGAAAGTTTTGCGGCTGGTGAACGTCGGCAACCAACGCGTGCGCTTGAATCTCGTGCCGGTCGATTTTGTAACCGAAGCAATCTCAGTTCTTTCGAGCGATGAAAAGGCCGTCGGCAAAACCATCGCGCTTGCCGATCCCGCTCCGCCCACGACCGCCAAAATATTCGATTCGCTCGCCGAAAAACTTTCAGGCAGGCGCTCGGTTATTCATCCGCCCGAAAAGCTTGTCGAGTTTTCGCTTCTTACGCCCGTTTCACCGCCGATCACTGGCCTGCCGCATTTCGGCGTGCCGTATTTTTTTATCTCGCAAACGTACGACACAGCCGTGGCGGACGAACTCCTTGCGCCTCATGGAGTTAAGACCCCGCGATTCATCGATTACGTTGGAAACTTGCTCAAGTTCGTGGAAAAACATCCTAAACTTTAGTCGGCTTCAAGACAGTATGGGCATAATATGAGGCATCATAATTAGACAGTGTGATGAGAAGGTACGGTTCTCTGTTAATGTCGTTAGCGATTCTCTTGCTTTTTGCGGAGCTTGTTTCTGCGCAGAGCCGGCGCGTCCAACCGACGCCCACGCCGACGCCGCCGGGCGACGAATCGATACGCGTCGATACCGAAGAGGTGAAAGTCAATTTTCTCGCCTACGACGAAGCAGGTCGTTTCGTTTCAAATGTGAAAGAGGGCGATATAGTCGTAACCGAAAACGACATTCTTCACCAACCCGAAACCGTGCGGCGAATTCCGGCAAGTGTTCTGATCGTGATGGATACGGGCGGCGAGTTAAGATCTATAAAGACGCTCGATCAGACGCGTACAGTTGCGCGAAACATAGTGAACGTCCTTGGGCCTGAAGACCGCGTCGCCATTTTGCAATATGCTGACAAAGCGGTGATCGCGCAGGAATGGACTACCGACAAGCAGCAGTTAAATGCCGCCATCGGCCGAACCAAATTCGGCAAGGGTTCCGCCTTTATCGACGCCCTCAACATGGCCCGCGAATTTCTTATAAAGAGCGATGCCGACAACAGGCATCTCGTTCTGATAACAGACGGAACCGACCAATCAGGCGACATCTCGAAAAAGAACGCTGCGATGAGACGCATTCTTTCAACCGATATCGCCGTGCACGTGATCAGTTACACGGCAATGGAAGCCGCCGATATCGAGCCGCGCACGAAGAGGCTTTCCAACTCGCCTCCGCCAAAGGCAATGCCGGATGAAATAGCCGCAACGCTGCCCAACGGCGTGCGCGACATAGCGCAGGCGCCGAAAGTCGGGCCGACGATCAATATGGATCGCGAGCTTTTGAAAAAACTGCGCGACCGCAAGGCCGACCTCGAGCTCAGCGAAGAAATGCTCGGGACTCTGGTCGAAAACACCAACGGCACGCTTATCGTTCCCGCAACACTCGAGGAAATGGCCGCTAAAGCCGCAAACGTTGCCAGGCTGATCGACGCAGGTTACGTGCTCACATACATTCCCAAAATTCCTTTTTCCGAACGCGGCGGCGAGCGAAATATCCAGGTCACCTCAAAACGTCCCGGCCTGATCGTGCAGGCAAAACGCAAATTCGTCGTCCCGCCAAGAGGCTGATCATCTGTCAGTACCGCCTGCGGTAGCGGGTGTGTCAAAATGTCGTACTCTCTTCGGGCTATGCCCGTCGATGTGCGGAAAAGCTCCGCTTTTCCGTCGCCGACAAAGGACTCTCTGCGGCTCCGCCGCCGGTAAAGCGAACGTCATCCGTGGTTTACGTAAGCGGCGGCGGAGCCGCAATATGAAATCGAGATCTCGGAAAGGCGGAGCCTTTCCGCACATCGAGCGGCAAAGCCGCATTAAAAGCGGGTTTTGACACAGACTCTACCGTAGTGTGGGACCGACCGCGGCGCGTGAACTTCTTCGCAGTTTATCCCGTAAAACCTCAGCAAAACGAACGCAAGCTCTTTTTTGTAACCACAGGCCTTGCCCGTCCGTCTATCACAAGACGACGGACGTTTGTCAGTAGCCCGCACGTGAGCAAGGGCTCTGTCGAAAGCGCAAATTTCGGAAATGAGCACAACGGCCTTGCAGGACGAGACCCTTTTAACCCGCATTGATGAGGAGATGTCGGGGCGGCACGTCCGCGCCGAGTTGACGGACAGGCAATTGGTCGAGTCCGCTTTGGGTGGAAGCGAAGAGGCTTTTGAGCAGATCTTCGACCGCTACAAACGCATCGTTGCCATCAACGCCGCGCGCTTTTTCCGCCGCCCCGAGCAGATCGAGGAAATAATTCAGATAACATTTGCACGGGCGTTCAGCGATCTCACGCGTTTTCGCGGAGAGCATGAGGCAAGTTTGGGAAGTTGGCTGACGCGCATTGCGGCGAACGCGAGCCTTGACATGATCCGCAGCCAGCGGCGAAGGCCCGAGAATTTGAACTGCGAGCTTTCGTCGGAAGAAGCCGGAACGCTGCTCGATTGCGCGTCGAATGGCGAGCAGACCGCCGAGGAACGGCTCGCGATCCGCGACCTTTCCGAAAAGCTGCTCGCGCGCCTCGCCGAAGACGACCGCGCCTTGCTCCAGATGTTGCATTATGACGAAATGAGCATCTCTGAGATCGCCGCGCTGCTCGGCTGGTCGCGCTCGAAGGTGAAGATCCGTGCCTGGCGTGCCCGCAACGCCCTGCGACGCATTTTGAATCAGTATTTGTAACCGTCACGAGACGCGCGGCGTCTATTGAGTGGAAGATGGAAAGGAGAAATCTACAACCAGACGGACTGGACCTGATCGGCGAAAAGCTGATTGCGAGTGCAGTCTTGAGCGAAAACGAGATCGAAAAGATCTCCGCCTCGCCATATCTTTTCAAGGCGATTCGTTCGCGGGCGGAAGTCATTGAAGATAAACGGTTTGCAGCGTGGATTCGCCCGTTGGCTTTCGGTTTCAGTTCGGTCGGCGCCTTATTTGTCGCGGCGGCGGTTGGGATTTTTTTGATGAGTGAAGCTCCACTGCGTGCGATTCGTACTACTTCTGAGATAAGAGTATCGTTGGTTTCCTCGCAATCTGGGATAGTTCCGATGCGCGATTTCGAGATTGATTCGATCACCGATGTGGAAGCAGACGCGCGGCCGGCTTCATCGCGGCCTCAAACCGCTTCTTATCGCAAACCACAGCGAGACAGAAGTCATAAAACGGTTGCAGAGAAACTTCCCGATCTGGAGTTTTATCCGATAACGCTTCAGGGTGACCCGAACGAGATGGCCCGCGGCGGGCGCATCATCCGTGTCGAGATGCCTCGTTCGGCGCTGTTCGCCATGGGCGTCAACGTGCCGCTCGAAAACGGCGCGGAAACGATAACCGCCGACCTGCTCGTTGGGCCTGACGGCGTGACGCGTGCCATCCGCATGCCGAATCAGGATTTTTAAGTCCACAGGAGAACATAATGAAAGTATTAACAGCAATTTTGATGTTTGTAACGATGGGCGTATTCGCCCGGGCACAGACGCCTGAGCCGGCACCGGTTCCGCCGGTTGCGCCGATCGTCACGACCGACATGAAAATAACCGGCGGAATTTCGTTGAGCGGAAGAAGTGTGAAAAACGCGCCGTTTTCCGCCGATGCCATTAACGAAAGCGTGCAGGTTCTGGCTGACGGAAACCGAATAGTCCGCAGCTCGAACAGCAAGCTCTACCGCAACAGCGAAGGCCGTTTTCGCCGCGAAGTTACAGGCGGAACCGGCGTGATGGGCACGCACTTTGCCTACGGCGACGGCATCACGATCATGGGGCCGGACCAGCATATCTACCTCGATAATAATGCCAAGATCGCACGCGTGGTCGAAGGCATCGCGGGGCAAGCCGTCACAATGGTTGCACCCGCGATCGCGGCCACCGGCAAGGCGCTCGAAGCCTTAAAGCTCACGCCGGAAGCCAAAGCCGAGTTGGAAGCGATGAAGGGCGAGCTTGACAAACATAAAATCGACCTGGATAAGGTGAAAGCCGCAAAGGATGAGATCAAGGCATACACGGAACAGCTTGCCGGTGAGATGAAGAGCGTCGGCGCGGGCATTTACGCGACTGCGCCCCGCAGCAAATGGGAATCGCGCACCGAAGATCTCGGCGAGCAAAACATCGAAGGCGTTTCGGCTCACGGCACGCGCACCGTCACAATTATCCCGGCCGGCGCCATCGGCAACGAGCGTCCGATCGAGATGATTTACGAAAAGTGGTTTTCAAAGGAACTGCAGATGGTCGTGTATTCGAAAAATACCGACCCGCGTTTCGGTGAGCAAACCTATCGGTTGACCAACATCAACCGCAGCGAGCCCGACCCGTCGCTCTTCCAGCCGCCCGCAGGCTATAAAATCACCCGCGGTCAGGGCGTAAACTACACCTACACGACAAAAGCCACCCAAGCCCAACAAGCCGAACGCGCCGCCGCATCCAAGGCAGCACAAAGCAGCGGTGGCAGCAGAACCAAAAATCAGCAATAGTTTTTCTCGTATCTCCTCCTTGATACGCTTCGGGTCTCGTCCAACGCGAGGCCCTTTTTCTCGTCGTGATTTGTTTCCGTATTAAATGCAAAAACCCGAAGAAGCTGCACCGGTTGCGAAGAAGTTCGGCGAACTTCGCAAACCTCTACGACAACGGGCGACTGAATCCTTCCTGTTCGAAATCTTGTCGGTCGCAAGAGCGTTGGTGATGACGAGTTCACGCATTACGACAAAACTTATGGCATCGCATAGCGAATAAGTTTGGTCGAGACGGCTTCCGAGCAACTGCATAGGTTGCGAATGCAAGTCGATTGCGATCTAAATAGGTTCGATACGCGAATCTTAAGGGCATGAATTTCGGAAATCGTAGTTATATAAGGTTGCTTGTCTTAGTCGTCCGTTTACGGTAAGGTCTCGTCGTCTTTGGCTACGCGGGGAAAGTAGTCACTTCGGATCCTTTCCCGCGTATTTTAACTTGCAATTCGGGCGGGAATGCCCGCTTCTTCTTTAGCTGCGGCAGAAACCTTCGCTGCCTTTTGTGATGACAACGCAGTTTTTCTCGCCTTTGAGCCATTTCATGCCGGTTTCCTCGGCGGTTGCGGTTTTGATGGTCTCGGTTTTGCCGTTGCGTGTGAATTCGATCACGTCGCCCTTAGCGGTTCCCTCGAATTTCTTCGAGCCGTCAAGGTTTTTGATCTCGATTTCGTATTTGTCACCCTTCTTCTCGACCTTGAGCGATGTGCCTTCGACGCCCGGCCATGTGCCGACGAGCGAATCCGCCTTTCCGACGGTCGTGTTGCCGGCCGCTGGCGAGCCAGTCGGGCTTGCTGCGGGCGATGCGGACGGGACGTTGGTTCCCGGTTTAACTTCAGGCTGCGTGCAGGCGCCGAGAATGGCGACCGCCGAAACTAAAAATGACGCTAACATTAATGATCTTCTCATTGATTTATTTACCTCAAAATTGGCTTCTCGCGGTTCTTTCCAGACGGGCCGACGCCCTCTCCCGTCCCCGCAAAAAATGCTGAAAGTTTCAGCAGACACAGCCGGATGCCGGTAGGCACTAATCTGGCCGAGCACCCGATCAAACATCGATCCATGAACGGCCATCAATTCGCGCACGACAACACTGCGTCACAAGGAACGCGCGTCCCAAATAGACTTGCAGGAAATTTCTGTGAGCGGAAAAATTATTCTCCAAGTGTCGGAAGCCCGACCGTCAGGGAGGGCTCATCGTTGTCCAGGGACGGCGTGGCACCTTTCCTCACGGTCGGGCTTCTGACACATCTTCTTAGAAGCAATGGCGCATTATTGCTCGGAGACGGCGTTTACGCCCTTCCTTATGGTCGGGCTTCTGACACAGTTACCGTCGGGCTTCTGACACCTTCGCAACCAGAAACCAAAGTAAAAAGCGAAGAGAAGACACACCTCGCAGCTTACGAGCAGTATTTCTTATCGACGTAAGCCTTGCTGCCGCCAGGTCGGTAATAAAAGCAGCCGCCGCGCGAGCCGGTCATGTAATCGCGGGCCGTGGTGCCGCTGCCGGGCCGTGTTGTCGTGGAAGTTTGCGGCGGGGGAACGGTCGTAGCCTGCCACGCGACGGCCTGCCACTTGCCGTTTCGCTTTACAAACGTGCCTGTGTTCAGGTGATTTGTGACAGTCTTTTTACCGTCGGCCGCAGTCGTGGTTCCGACAAGCTTGAATGCGACGACGGCCGTTTTACCGTATTGCTGAATGCGTACGTCTTCCGCCGTGTAAACCGTGACTGTGTCGCCGGGTTTGGGGGCCGCAGCGGAGCGCACGCCGCGCATCAGTTCTTCCTTATTAGTCCGCACGCCGGCCGAGCGCGTGTAGATCAGATCGTCCGCCCAAAAGCGATCATGCACCGCCGCATCATTGCGCCCCGCACCGGCGAGGAATTCATTAAGCAATGCCGTAAGTTCACCTGCGTCTTTCGCGGCTTGCGCGAAGGCGGAAAATGCAAAAAAGAGAGTCGCCAATATTCCGATGATTTGTTTCATATTCTAGTCTTCTTCATCCTCAAACGCTTCAGGATTACAGGTTCGGCAGAGCGGTTTTACCTCTAGGATCGAGTCGCTGTCGTCTTTGGCGAGAGCTCCGCATGTGGGGCACACGGCATTTCGGTGCATGCAGGTAAGGTCGTAGGCCCTGCCGCCCTCGCGGTCGGTGACGAATTGAATCGTAGTGTCCTTCCCGCAAATTCCGCATTTAACGTTGCTGCCGACGTCAGGTGTGCTCATTGTTTAATTTTCCTCGAGTTATTTCTTAGAAATATTAGCACAGGTAGCGGCCGGCGGCATTTTCCCGCCGGCATATTTGGTGGTACATAAATTGCTTGCTTACGAGAACAGCCGGATTTGAACTAAATTCGGACGTTAGGTTGTTCGCTCTGCCGTAAATTGGCGGGAGTAATAGAAATTTCGATAAAGGGGGAATTATGAGTAGGAATCACGTTTCGAAGAAGACAATTAGTTTGGTTATGGGAGGCATCGTACTACTCATCGGGGCAGGTTCGGTCGTTGGACAGGACAACCCGGGCGATGAGTACAAGGAGTGGCAAAAGGCGAGACGGGAAGCTCAACGCGAGCACCGCGAATATTTGAACAACCCGAAAAAGAGCAATTATCTCGATTGGCGCTCGGCACAGCGGGACGCTAACCGCGAATATGAGGAATATCTGCTCGCTATAGAAGTTTCGGGACGCTATCCCAGAGGCAGCCGCACATGGGTGGTTGCGGAAAGCGACGTCCGGGACGAATATGACGAGTGGCGCTCGGCCGCGCGTGAACGCGCCCAAGAATACGCCGAGTATCGGAACAATCGGACCAGGGACAATTATCGCGGCTGGCGAGAAGCGGTCGCCGACGAACGGCGCGAATATGCTGAATACAAAGCGGCCGTAAAGGCTAATCGCCGGGTTTCAAACGGCAGGCGTGTAAAAAGAGTTGTTTATTATTACTAGTTGACTGTAACCGATGATTCGCTGGCGGCTCGCCGCTCTATTTGCAGAAAAGTTGTGCTTTTCCGTAGTCTTTGCACTATCGTCGCGCGGCTATGCCGCCGGCGGAAAAAGCGGAGGCATAGCCTCGCAATATCAGCTTGCTGTTCCTGGGGAAGCAAAGCTTCATCGCAAATAGATGGGCGAAGCCCACTATTAAAGCGAATGTTACAGTCAACTAGTGGACTGTAATAGCGAATTCACGCGAAACGCGCGAAAAAACGAGATTTCCTAAAACGAATCGCTCACCTTTGCCCTGAGGTGGGCGATTCGTTTTTACGCCAAACCGGATGCATGCTTACAAATATATCTCGCCTAAAAACCGTCACAAATCCCTGTAAGTAATGCAAACATTTAGCTTATGTTACTGTATGCCTTTTTTCAGTACAACATTTCCGGGAATAAAGCCTTCAACCCGCTTTTCAGGCCTCGAAATTGTCGGTTTGCGGACGATTTGGGGCGTAAACCCTCCAAATTTGCCCGATTATCAGCGTTGTAAGCCTATTTGGGCCAACAGTTAGTGTTTGGCACGGTCATTGCGCCTATAAAGGGTATGGAATGAAAATGATTCGATTTCGGTCATTCCAGACGTTTCCTTCGAAACTCTCCTTAATTTTTAAGCGAACGGGGAAACATTATCAGAGGGAGGTAATTATGAAATCAATGAACATTTTTAAATTAAAAAAAGCATTTGGAAGCGCAATTGGTGCCGGCTTGATTTTCGCCGGCGCTTCGGTCGCGATGGCGCAGGACAGCCCGCGTGACGAGCTTGAAGAGCTGCGGTCGGCCCAGCGCGAGGAGCGGGAAGAATATCGTGAATATCGGCGCAATCCGACGCGCGATAACTACCGAGAATGGCAGGAAGCGATACGAGATCGGCGGCGTGAGCAGAACGAATACAACCGTGCCGTGAGTTTTCAGCGCCGTGAGATTCGGGATGACCGTCGTGACGCACGTCGGTGGTATCGCGTCTATCGTGACGGTCGCTACTACCAAGTCGATTATCGCGGCGCAGAGCTCCTGAGGCAGGCGGTAAATCGTGGTTACAATCAGGGTTACAGAGCCGGCATGAATGAGCGGCGTTATGGCCGGCGTTATAATCCGTACAACAACGTAATGTATCGAAACGCTAATGTCGGATATGCGACTTACGTTGACCGCAGCCAGTATCAGTATTATTTCCGCGAAGGTTTCGAGCGCGGATACGAGGACGGTTTTTATTCCCGAACGCAGTACGGGTACAGGTCGGGCAATGAATACAACATTCTGGGCGGTGTCTTAAACACCATTCTGAACATCGCCGATGCCGTAGATGACGATTACGACTACTAATCGTTGATGCGAAACCGACGAGTTCGGCTCTCACCAAAAGGCGTTCGTCCCTTCCGGGGCTGGGCGCTTTTTTTATTTTCCGAGCGTGTGGAAATAGTAGATCTGAATTGCCTGACCGATGCCGATGATAAGTCCGAAAATTGCTCCGAAGAGTTCGATAGTGCGGAGATGTTCTTTCGCCACTGATAATACTAAAGCCTCGAGTTTTTCTACCGGATAATTCATTATCTTTTCGCGCACAACGCCGCCGACGTCGAATTCCTTTATAGCTTGCGGCAGTTTCTCGCGGATCGCGGCGATGATGGCGTCGGCAAACGAGCCGCTCGCGGTGCGAAGCTTGTCTTCCTCAATTCGATCTGAAAGACGCCCGATCGGGGCTGACAGGAGCTGCTCGATCTGGCCTGACAGCATGTCGTTCACCATTCGCGACGTGTTTTCGCTGGCGATAATGGATAGCAAACCCTTCGACAACATCGATTTAAGTTTTTCTTCAGATTCGGGATGAACGGTGCGCAGAATCGAATCGATGCTGTGCGGCCGCAGCTTTTGCAGCGTGTCCGTTACGTAAGCTGAGATAGACACTCGCATTTCATCGCCGCGAAGAAGGCGAATGATGGATGACGAAACCTGCGTCTTGAAGCGATTGAGCTGATCCGGATTTACCTTGCCGATAACGTCCGGCAACGGCCGCGCCATCGCGTTGTCTATCGTGGTGTCGATAAAGTTTCCTGCTTCAGTGGCGAAGAGATCGCCTTTGAGTGTTTCTTCGATCCGCCGCGGCAGGCTTTCGTTGACCAGATCGTCAACCTCGCCAAGCAGGTTGTCGCGCGAGACGAAGATCTTTTTGAAGAACGGCAGATTTTCATAATATTCGTGAACTTCTTTTTTAATCAGCGCGCCGATCTGTGTTCGCGTGCGCTCGGCAGCGGCGATCTCTGCCAGTTGATGAGCTACTGGCCCGATCTGCTCGTTTGCTTTTTCTTTTAACAGCGCGATCGCGTCGGGCGTGAACATCTCGCCGAGAGGCGTGGCGGTGCGGACCAGATCGTCGATGCGGCGGCTGACGAAATCGTGGAGGTT
>Ga0187893_10012875_pt1 | contig 11767 bp, 8 predicted proteins | sample MA1701074metaG_FD_139574 | JGI IMG/M metagenome (GOLD analysis project Ga0187893, IMG submission 139574) | White microbial mat communities from a basaltic lava cave in the Kipuka Kanohina Cave System on the Island of Hawaii, USA - MA170107-4 metaG ... | reverse complement strand
TCTTGGCACACGCGCCGCAGAAGCGTGTGTTGCCGCGCTCGGTCGTCGCGAGATTGCCCCAGTCCTTGGGGCACTCGAACTCGAACGCGACGCAGTTCTCGATCGCCGGCCGCGCCACCTTCGGATCGATCCCGTACGCCGCCGCCGCGTTGAGCCCGAAGATCTTCGCCTTCCGCTCCTTCGTCAGCGGCTCGTAGCCGTGCTTCTCGCACGCGTCCTTCGACATCTCGAACGCGCGGAACGCGGCGATCTGCGGCTGCGGCGTCCCGTACCAGATCGAGTCGGTACCCCAGAGCACGTTGTCGGGGCCGACGTGCTTGACGAGCTTGCCGAGCACGTGCGTCGCCTCCTCGGGCTTCTTCATGAGGAGCCACCACGTGCTCCCGAGTTCGGCGTAGACGTTCGAGCCCGGCTTCAGCCCCTCGTCCTCGAGCGCCTTGATGAGCCCGTCCACGCCGCGCGCCTTCTCCGGGTCGTACGGCCCCTCCTTCACGTCCGGGTCGTACCCCGAGTGGTACACGATGAACTTCACGTCGGGGTACTTCTTCGCGACGCGCCCGATCTCCTTCGGCTTGTAGTGCTCGCCCCTGGACCCCATGAGCGGGATCCCCTTGTGGGTGCAGATGATCTTGATGCCGATCCCGCGCGCCTTCTCGATCATCGGGAGCCCGACCTTCTCGTCGTCGAGCCAGTAGCCGTCGCCCTTCGGGCCGAAGAGCGTGTAGACCTTCCACGCCGCGATCTTGAAGTCCTTCGCCACCTTCTCCATGCCGTCCAGGCTCGCCTTCACTTCGCCGTAGTTCGGCGTGACGAGCGCGTGCACCGAGAGGCGCGGAGACTTGCCGATCGAGTCGATGAGCTCGCGCGTGCGCGCCGCCTCCTTGTCGGGCAGCGGCTGCCCCTCGGCGGTCGCGGGCACCGCCGACAGCACCGCGCACGTCGTGTCGCTGTCGAGGAAGATCTCCTTCGTGTACGCGTAGCGGCCGAAGTCCGTCTTGCCGGGGAGGAACCGCAGGAACGTCTTCATCGCCGGATTGACCTTCTCCCACGGCTGACCCGGCATGACGTGGTGCGTCTGGATGTCGAAGATGAACTCGTCGCCGCCGAGGACGCTCGACGCCAGCGCGGGATCGACCGTCGCCCCCGCCGGCAGCGCGTACGCGTTCGTGCCCGACGCGGCGTTGATCCCCGCCAGGCACGCCGCCATCGCGCACGAGCTCTTGAGGAAATCGCGGCGCGCCGTGCCGGTGCGGCGCGCGCCCTCGGCGATGAGCGAGACGGCGATCGACTCCGCGCGGCGGTCGCGCTCCGACTTCGGGCGCGGCACGTACTCGCCGTTCGAGACGGGATCGAAGGTCAGCGGCAGTCGCATGCTATTTCTCCTCGTCGCCGATCGACTCGCCGTCCCGCGTGTACGAGAGGAACGCGATGCACATCTCGTCGGTCGTCTCCTCGCCCCACGTCACGTCGCGCGGCGGGTTCCGCGGGTTGTTCGGGTTCTTCTCGGAGTTGTCGTAGACCGCCTCGTAGAGGAGCTTCGTTCCCTTCGGAAGCTTGAGCGGCTCCTTGAAGTGGTAGGTGTCCTGCCAGTTGAAGTCCCACGCGGCGATCTCGATCAGCGTCTTCTTCGTGCCATCGGGGAACGTCGCCTCGAGCTTCGCGGTCCGGCCCAGCAGGTGCATGTGGGGCGTGACGGAGCGCGCGGTGATGTCCGCGCGTACCGTGTGGCGCGCCGTCACCCGCTGCGCCTCGTTCCCCGCCTTCAGCCGGAACTGGAAGTTCACCATCTCCAGCCACTGGAGGCGCTGCTTGACCGGCTTCTTCGCGAAGTGCAGGCCGATCCGCGTCCTGTCCTTCTCCGCGCGGCCGTTGCGGTGGTAGTGCATCTCGAGCACGATCCGCGCGCCCTTCTTCAGGAGCCGGCCGACGCCGTCGGGCAGCGCGTACGGGAAGTTGCCCGGCGCCCATCCGCTCATCTCGCCCGCCGGGATGAAGCCGGGGCCCGTGCCGTTGGAGCGGTACCCGGGCCGCGCGTCCTGCGCGTCGAGCTTCTCCGCCATGCCGCTCGTGTCCACGTACCCGATGATGTGGTGCACGATGCGGTAGTTGCCCGGGCGCATCTCGACGGCGCTGATCCACCGGTCTTCCGCCAGGTTCGTCGGCAGCACCATGCAGCGGTACTCGTCCGCCCCGTCGGGCCCGAGTTCGTGCTCCGGCGCCTCGAGGACCAGGTCCGGCTCGCCGAGCGTCCAGCCCTCAGGGAACTTCGGCGGCGCCGGCTCCTTCGCGGCGTCGCCGCGTGGCGCGCCCGCGTCCGCCCACGTGGCGAGGATCGCGATCTCGTCCGCCGTCAGCACGCGCTCGTCGCGGAACGTGCCGTGGTTCACCGGGCGCCAGGGCGGCATGTTCCCCGCTTTCGCGTGACGCACGTTCTCGCGCGCCCACCGCCTCGACTGCTCGTACCCGATGAGCGAGAACGGCGCCACCTGCCCGGGCCGGTGGCACGTCACGCAGCGGTCGTTCAGGATCGCGGCGACGTGCGACGCGTACGTCACCTCGCTCGACTTCTCCTCGACCGTCCGGCGGACCGCGCAGCCGGCGGGCTCCGTCTCCGCGACGGGCGCGTCCTTCCCCGCGAGCGCGGCCTCGATCGCGTCGCGCAGGTAGCGCTTCTTGACGAGGTCCTCGCTCTTGTGGTCGTCGATCAGCCCGCGGTAGCGGACCTTCCGCGCCGCGTCGATCACGATCGCCGTCGGCGTCATCGTCACCTTGAGCGCCTCCGCCACCTTCGCATCGGCGTCCACGAGCACGGGGAACGGCAGCGACAGGTCCTTCGCGTGCCGCGCGATCGCCTCCGGCGTCTCGAGCGCGTTCGAGTTGACCCCCGCGAACGCGGCGTCGGGGAACTTCTTCGAGAGGTCGGCGAGCCGCGGCGCGTAGCGCGTGACCATGGGACACTCGACGCCCATCCAGACGAGCACGACCACGCCCTTGTGCCCGGAGAGCGTCCACTTCCTCCCGTCCGCGTCCGACAGCGTGAAGTCGGCGACGTCGTCGTCGCCCGTCCAGGCCGGCATCGACAGGAACAGCGCAAGAACGGCCGCAAGAGCGCTTCGCACGGTGTCCCCCCTGAGTGTTCGCTGCTTAGGACGATCGAGGCGTCGTCTTTGTTCGACGAGTTCCACCACGGCTACCATGGGAATCGCGGCGCCGTTTGCTGGGGCCGTTCTCCGTCTCCGCGGCCCTACTCCCGGTCCTTCGTGAACGCGACATACGCCACGCACATCTCGTCCGTGGTCTCCTCGCCGAAGCCGACGGCGCGCGGCTCGGCCCGCGGCTGGTTCGGATTGTCCGGCGAGTTGTCGAAGAACCCGACGACCTGCACCTTCGTGCCCGCGGGCAGCGCCACGGGCTTGCGGTACTGGTAGGTCTCCTGCCAGTTGAAGTCCCACTCCCTGATGTGGACCAGCGACAGCGTGTTCCCGTCGGGATACGTCGCCGTAACCTCGATTTCCCTTCCGAGCAGGTGCATGTGCGGAATGACGGCGACGGCGTGGATGTCCTCCTTGACCGTCCACGTCGCGCTCACCTTGTGCCGCTTCGCGCCCGCCGGAATGAGGAAGCTCATGTTGAGGATCACGTGCGAGCGTACGCGCTTCCGGATCGGCCCCTTCGCGAAGTGGAGGCCGATTCTCGAGCGGTCCTTCTCCCGGCGTCCGCTCTTGTGGTAGTGCGCCTCCATCACGATTCTCGCGCCGGCGGGCAGGTAGTAGCCCGTGCCCTCCTCGAGGCGCGACGGCTGCATCCCCGGTCCCCAGCCGCCGAGGTCGCCGAGCGGCATGAAACCCGGGCCGGTGCCCGTCGACGAGTACCCGAGCCCGTCGTCGCGCGCGTCGAACGCGAGCGAGTCGCCCTTCGCGTCGATGTACGTCATCAGGTGGTGCACGATGCGCGCGTTGCCGGGCCGGAACTCGACGGCCGTCACGTAGCGGTCCTCCGCGAGCTTCGGATCGAGCACGAAGCAGCGGTACTCGTCGGCGCCCTCCGCCGCAACGTCGTACTCGGCCGTCGGCTCCAGCACGAGGTCCGGCTCGCCGAGCATCCATCCGTCGGTGAACTTCGGGGCCGCGGGCTCCTTCGACGCGTCGCCGCGCGGCGCTCCGGCCTCCGCCCACGACGCGAGCACCGCGATCTCGTCCTTCGTGAGCCGCCGCTCGCCGCGGAACAGGCCCTCGTTCGCGGGCTTCCACGGCGGCATGGCGCCGGCCTTCGAGTGACGGGCGCTCTCGCGCGCCCACCGCTTCGCCTGGTCGTAGCCGATGAGCGAGAACGGCGCCACCTGGCCGGGGCGGTGGCACGTCACGCAGTTGTCGTTCAGGATCCTCGCCACGTGCGACGCGTACGTGACCTCGCTCGGCTTCTCCTCCAGGCGACGCTGGAGCGCGCAGCCCACCGGCTCCGTCTCCGCGACGGGCGCGTCCTTCCCCGCGAGCACGGCCTCGATCGCGTCCTTCAAGTAGCGCTTCCTGACGAGGTCCTCGCTCTTGTGGTCGTCGATGCGCCCGCGGTAGCGGACCCTGCGCGCGGCGTCGAGCACGATGGCGGTCGGGACCGTCGCGACCTTGAACATCTCCGCGACCTTCGCGTCCGGATCGACGAGGACCGGGAACGGCAGCGCGGCCTCCTTCGCGTGCTTCGCGATCGCCTCCGCGCTTTCGAACGCGTTCGAGTTCACGCCCGCGAAGGTCACGTCGCGGTGCTTCCTCGCCAGGTCCGCCAGGCGCAGCAGCGACCGGTTGGCCATCGGGCACTCCACGCCGAGCCAGACCAGCACGACCGGGCCTTTCGGGTTCGAGAGCCGCCACGGTTTGCCGTCGGTGTCGATGAGCGTGAAGTCGGGCGGGTCCTGCAGGAGCGGCGACAGCAGCAGCGGAGCAAGCACAAGGGCGCGCATGATCCCCTCCAGCGTTCGACGTTTCGACAGGCGGCGACGCACGCAGGTTCACTCACGCGTCTCGTGCAGCAACCCCCGCACCCACGCGTGCGAGCCCGCCAGCAGCGCGCCCCACGCCACCGCGCCGACGGCGGCCCCCGGCGTCACGCCGTCGCCGAAAGGGACCGCCAGCCACGGGGCGGACATCATGAGCACGATGCCCTGGTAGAGGAGGATCTGGACGAGCGGCGGCGTGCCGCGGATCTCGTCGCGCCACATGGCGCGGCCCGCGACGACAAGCACGGCGAGCGCGCCGAGGAACGCGCCGCCCGAGATGAGCCACTCCATGCCGTTCGACCGGCCCGCCAGGAGACCGACCGACAGCACGCCCGCGAGGAGCACCGTCCACGCGTAGAGACCGACGAGCACCCAGATGCCGCCGCGGTGGAGCTTGAGGAGCGTCTCGCCCGGCCGGTAGCCGGCCGCAAGGACGAGCGCATGCAGTCCGATGAGGTTCGGCAGGAGGACGACCCAGGTGACGACACACGCGGGCGGGTCGGCGAAGGCGAGGTCGATCGGCGACTGCAGCGCGGGCCGCCAGTACAGGCCGCCGCGCGCCGCGCGGTACGTCGGCAGGAACGCCTGGAGCACCAGCGCGGCTCCCCCGAGCCCGACAAGGATACGGCCCCACTGCGTCATTCGCGATCCGCGTTACGATACCGACCGTTCGCGCCGAGCGCGATGAGACCCAAGCCGCCCACGAGCATCAGTCCCGCCCACGTCAGCGCGACACCGTCCCGGTCGGTCGTGCCGAAGCGCCAGACGAAGAAGACGATGCCTCCGACGCCCGCGACCGTCAGCAGCATCTCGACCCACTCGACCGCGCGTCGCGTGAAAAAGGACGAGATCGTCGCGACGAGACCGACCGCCACCGAGGCGAAGAAGACCGCGATCGCCTCCGGGCTGTTCCATTGCGCCGCGAGCTGGAACGCGCTGTCGTTGGACCCGCGCCACCTCAGCGGCCGCAGGAAGAGCGCGATGAGGAAGAGGATGCCGCCGGCGATGCGCAGGTAGGTCCACACCGCCCTTCATTATACCCGCCTTCGCCCGATTCGATGCGGGCTGCGGCGGGCACAGATTCGCAGACCCGGCGGCGGAGGCGGACTACGTGGCGACGATGTCGGTGATCTTGACCAGCGTGTGCTGCTGGCGGTGCCCGACCGTGCGGTGGTACCCCTCGCGGCGCTTGTACTTGTACACGCGGATCTTCCTGGCCTTCGTGTCCTTGACGACTTCACCGACGACCGTCACGCCCGCCACGAGCGGCGCGCCCACCTTCACCTTCTCGCCGTCGTGGTAGACCAGCACGTCCTTGAACTCGATCTGCTCGCCCGGCTTGCGGTGCGCGAGGTCGAGCTGGAGGTTCGCGCCCTTCTCCACGCGGTACTGCTTGCCGCGGTCGCGAATGATGGCGTACATAAGAGCGGGGATTTATACCAGACGACCCCCCGCGGGTCAACCATGTTGATCCTCCTCTTCCTCCTGCAGTGCGAGCCCGTGGACTGGGACGCCGGAGAGCACCCGGGCGGCGCGCGCCTCACGATCGACGTGACCGTGCGCGGCGACGGCGCGGTCCAGCGCGCGATCCCGACCTGCCGCTGCCTCTCCGTCGAGATGCTGGACGACCGCCGCGCGCGCGTGACGCTCGAGACGCTGGCGCTGCGCGGACCCGTCGAAGGCGCGGTGATCTTCGCGTTCGACGAGCGCGGCGACCGCACGGTCACGTTCCCGGTCCGCTTCGACGTCTTCACGACGAAGCCGCCGGAGCGCGGCGCCGCGCCGGAGCTCCTCCTCTACTATCGCGGCTGGTCGTGGGACGCGCAGCGCGCCGTCGACTGGGTCGCGATCCAGGGACGGACCCACGAGATGCGCAACACGGAGCGCCCGGCGAACGCCGGGCGCCTGCGCGCGCTCGGGTGCGACGCGGACCTCGTGCTCGTCGAGGGCGGCCGCGCGATCGTCGGCGTGGACGCGGTGCGCGCGCGGATCGACGGCCTCGCGGGATCGGTCGACCCGCCGTCGTGGGATCTCGGCGAGGTCGTCGCGGGGCGCACGTTCACGCGCGACGTGCGCGTTTCGGGCGGGAAGATCCGCGCGTCGATTCCGACCTGCCCGTGCTTCCGGACGGAGACGCGCGACGGCGGCGTCGTGCGCGTGCACGTCGACACGGCCGGGCTCGTGGGCGCGCAGGACAAGGCGATCGACTTCGTGTTCGAAGGCGAGGGGCGCGCGCGCCTGGTCGTGCGTTTCGACGCCGCGGGTCCGGGCGGCGAACCCGTCGTCGAACTGCTTTATTCCGGCCGGCGTCCCGAGTGGCCGGTGCTCACGCAGGACGTGGCGGCGTACGCGCGGTCGCGGCGCGTCCCGTTCGCGGTGCGGATGCTGGAGCGGCCGGGCGGGGCGAGGCGCGCCGCCGAGCTCGGGATCCCCCGCACGGACGCGTGGCTGCGCGACGGCGATCGCGTCTTCGTCGGCGCGCAGGCCGTGCATCGCGCGATGGCGGAGCGGCGGCCGGCGGCGCCGGTCCCGCCCGAGCCGGCCCGCGACCCGGGCGCCGTCGAGGTGCGCTTCTTCTACTTCGCGAGCTGTCCGTCGTGCGCTCCGCTCATCGCGAAGCTGCGCGCGCGGCCGGGGCTGCGGGTCGAGCTCCTCGAGCTCGATCGCGTCGAGAACATCCGGGAGCTCCTCCGGATCTGCGACGGCACCGACATGCGCCTGCCCGTCGCGGTCATCGGCCGCCGGTACGTCGCGGGGATCGACGCGATCGAGCGGCAGCTCGCGGCGGGGATCGGCGCGGAGCTCGCCGGCGTGCGGCCCGCGACGGTCGCGACGCCGCCCGCGCTGCCGGTGTCGGCCGTTCTCGTCGCCGGGCTCATCGACGGCGTGAACCCGTGCGCGTTCGTGACGGCGGTGTTCCTCGTCGGCTTCCTCGCGTTCGTGAAGCGCGCGCCCGGGGAGATCCTGGCGGCGGGCGCGGCGTACGTCGCGGCCGTCTACGCGACCTACTACCTCGTCGGCCTCGGCGCGCTCGCGGCGCTGCGCGCGATCCCGGCGGGGCCGTGGCTCTACGGCGCGACGGCGGCGCTGGTCGCCGTGCTGGCCGCCGTTTCCGTGCGCGACGCGATCGTTTACGCCCGGACGAGGGACGCGGCGCGCGTCTGGCTCCAGCTGCCGCTGGGGCTCAAGAAGCGGATTCACGGCGCGGTGAGGGCCGGGTTCGGCGCGACCGGCTTCATCGGCGGCGCGATCGCGGCGGGATTCGTCGTCACGCTCTTCGAGACGGTCTGCACGGGGCAGATCTACCTGCCGACCCTGGTCCTCATGGCCCGCGAGGAGGGGCGGCACGGGCTCCTGGCTCTCTACAACGGCGCCTTCGTCGCGCCGCTGGCGGCGGTGCTCGCGCTGTCGATCGCGGGCGTGCGCTCGGAGCGGCTGGCGCGGTTCTCCGAGCGCCACGTGGTCGCCGCGAAGCTCCTCATGGCGGGGCTCTACGCGGGGCTGGGGGTCTATCTTCTCGTCGCGATTTTGTGAAACAGAGTCGCGGGGCCGTCGTGGTATAGCCACTCTGCAGGGACGGCGCATTTACGGGGGTTTGCCATGAGGACGGCCATCCTGGCTCTCGTCGTCTGTTCCGCCGCGTCCGCGGACATCGTGCGGCTCAAGAACGGCGGGCGCGTCGAGGGGATCGCGCGCACGGTCGGCGACAAGGTCATCGTGGAGACGTTCGCGGGCGAGACGACGATCGCGCTCTCGGACGTCGACTCGATCGACGACAAGCACGTGTCGAAGCTGGAGGAGTACTATGCGCGCGCCAGGGAGCTCGACGCCGCGAAGGACCCGGCGGAGCTCGTGAAGCTCGCCGGCTGGGCGCGACGCGAGGGCGGCGGGCGGTTCGTGAAGGGACTCGTCGACCGTGCGGTCGAGCTCTCGCGCGCCTCCGCGGAAGTCGCGAAGGTCGTCGAACTCGGGACGCTCGCCCGCGACGCGGGCCTCGGTCCGGACGCGCGGCCGATCTGGGAGCGCGCGCTCTCGCTCGACGGCAGCTGCGAGCCCGCCCGCCGCGAGCTCGGCTTCAAGCTCCACGACGGCAAGTGGCTGACGGAGGACGAGTGGCAGGTCGCGCAGGGGAACGTGAAGTTCGAAGGCAAGTGGATCGCCGCGACCGAGCGCGACCTCATTCTCAAGGACCGGCTCGCGAAGCTCGAGGAGCGGATCCGCGCCGTCGAGAAGCGCGAGAGCGCCGTCACCGACAGGGAGAAGGTGCTCGACGCGGAGCTCGCGCGGCTTGACAAGGCGAGGAAGGCGCTCGAGGCGGAGGCGCGGGAGATCGAGCGGCGCGAGGCGCTGGTCCGCGCGCGCGAAAAGGAGCTCGCGGCTTTCACGTGGTGCGGCGGATGCCTGGTCTGGTACAAGGGCGCGCACCTCTGCACGAAGGGCTGGCACTTCTGCGCCCCGTGCGACCTCTGGTACAAGAGCGGGCACAGCTGCAGGAAGTAGGCGGGACCGAGTCGCGAATCACGAATCGCGAATCGCGGCCGTGACTCGGGTCCCGTGATCGTGATCGGGCCGCGGGCTTCGTGCGGCTCACCGCACGAAGTCCACCACCTTCTCCCCGCTCCCGTTGTAGCACGTGAACGCGGCGCGGTTGAGCGGCTGGTCCTTGCCCCAGAAGATGTGGATCAGCTTGTCGAGCCACACCACGCGCGTGCGCTGCGTCAGGTTCGTCCGCTCGCGCGTGACCTCCTTGATCTCGCCGCCCTTCATGCTGGCGATCTTCGACTCGAGGTTCCCCGCGAGATCCGGCGCGACCGTCACGTCGACGACCGCGATGTCCGGCCGCTCCAGGGTGCTCTTGAGCGCGCGCATCACCTCGAGCCCGAGCGTCTCGACGCTCTTCACGAACCCGGTGCCGCCGCACGCCGCGCACGGGTCGTGCGACACGGCCACCACGCTCGGCCGGATCTTCTGGCGCGCGATCTGCACGAGGCAGAACGTGCTCATCGCGAGGATCACCATCTGAGAGCGGTCGCGGCGCGACTCCTCGTGCAGGAGCTGCTCCACCTGCCGGCGGTGCTTCTCCATCCGCATGTCGATGAAGTCGATCACGATGATGCCGCCGATGTCGCGCAGCCGCAGCTGCCGCATCACCTCGCGCGCCGCCTCCAGGTTCGTCTTGAGCGCCAGGTCCTCCGGGTTCGCCTCCCGCACGAGCCGCCCCGAGTTGACGTCGATCGCCGTCAGCGCCTCCGTCAGCTCGATGACGATCGAGCCGCCGCTCGGGAGGTCGACCAGCCGCTGGTTGAGCTGGTCGATCTGCGCCTCGATCCCCTCCTTGTGGAACAGCGGCGTCGCCCCGCCGTAGTACTGGACGCGGTCCTTGTAGCGCGGCATCACGGAGTCGAAGAAGTCCAGCAGCCGCTGGTGCACGCCGCGGTCGTCCACGACGACCTGCGCGATGTCCTTCGTGAAGAAGTCGCGCACCGTGCGCAGCACGATGTCCGTCTCCTGGTAGAGCAGCGCGGGCGCCTTCGACTGCGACGCGCGCTGCTCGACGGACCGCCACACGCGCATGAGGTAGTCGAGGTCGCCCTTCAGGTCGGCCACGGGCGTATCGGTGCTCGACGTGCGCACGATGAACCCCATGCCGGCCAGTCCCTGCGTCAGCTCGCGGATCTCCTGCCGCAGCTGCGCGCGCGTGGAGGAGCCCTCGATCTTTTTCGAGATGCCGATGTGCGGCGAGAGCGGCGTGAGCACGAGAAACCGGCCGGGCAGGCCGATCTCCATCGTGACGCTCGGGCCCTTCTCGCCGAACTCGTCGCGGATCACCTGCACGACCGCGTCCTGCCCCGGCTTGAGGAGCGCCTGGATGAGCCGCTTCGGCCGCGGCCCGCGCTTGGGGCCGAACTTGTCCTCGCCCGGCCCGTGCACCTCCGAGATGTGGAGGAACGCGTTCTTCCCGAGGCCGATCGACACGAACGCCGCCTGGAGACTCGCGTGGACGTTCTCGACGCGCCCCTTGTAGATGTTGCCGACGAGCGTCTCGTGCGACGAACGTTCGATGTGGTAGTCGTCGAGCCGCCCCTCCGCGACGATCGCGATGCGGGTCTCCTCCTTCTCCCCCGCGTTGACGAGCATCACCGCGGCGCGCGCGGGGTCGGACCCGTTGCCGCTCACGGCGCCGCCCTCCGGAGGCGTTCCGACCGGAGACCGCAGACCGGTGACCGGTGCCCGACCGTATTCGCGTGGCTCATCACCGCGTCCCGACCTCCGTGTACGTCTTCCGGATCCGCACGGTCTCCGTGACCTCGACACCGATCGCCCGCAGCACCTCCTCGGGCCGCGCGGTGCCCGCGTCCGTCACGCGGATCCGCAGGAACACCTTGTCGCCCTCGTGGTCCAGCGCCATCACGTACTGGCGGATCTCGACCGTCTTCGAGCCCTTGTCCGACTTGCGTTCGACCGCCGCCTCCTTCTTCGCCAGGAACTCCCCGATCCGCGCGCCGAGATCGCGGGTCTGCCCGGGCGCGGACGCCTCGTACTCGACGTAGTCGATGCACGACCGCGCCTGTCGCGCGAACGCGTCCACTCCCGTGACGGCGATCCCCTCGGGGAGCTGCGCCGAGAGCTGCTGCTGGATGGCGCGCGGCGCGCTCCAGCTGGAGAGCTCGAACTCCATGACCTCGTCGAGCGACTCGATCCCCAGGCCGAGCGCCGTCGGGAACGCGATGATGGGGTGCGGGTTGTAGCCCTCGGTCATCCGCAGGGGCAGCCCGG
>Ga0187893_10012874_pt1 | contig 11768 bp, 9 predicted proteins | sample MA1701074metaG_FD_139574 | JGI IMG/M metagenome (GOLD analysis project Ga0187893, IMG submission 139574) | White microbial mat communities from a basaltic lava cave in the Kipuka Kanohina Cave System on the Island of Hawaii, USA - MA170107-4 metaG ... | reverse complement strand
GGGCCGGCCGCTCTCGCAGCTGTGCGGCGACCTGCGCAAGTCGCCGCAGGTGCTCGTCAACATCCCGGTGCGCTCGAAACCTCCCATCGATTCCGTCCCCACCGTCGCGCGCGCCGTCCGCGACGCCGAGCAGGGGCTCGACGGTCGCGTGCTCGTGCGTTACTCCGGAACCGAACCGCTCTGCCGCGTCATGGTGGAGGGGGCCGACGAGGCGGCCGTGCGCCGCGTCGCGGACACCCTCGCCTCCATCGTGAAGCAGAACCTCGGATGAAGCGGCCGCCTCCGACTGAAGCACGCGCTCGTCGCTCCTTCGAGGGCTTCGGCGCGCCGGGCCGCGCCTGGTTCCTCGTGCTCGCCCTGGCGTCCTGCGACAAGCCCGCGCCGCCGCCCGAGGATCCGCCGCCCGACATCCCCGCGCTGCCGGACCTTGCGCTTCCGGACGTGCCGGAGGTCGACCGCCACGACGCGGCCGCGCCCGCCACGCCCCCGTCGCTGCGCTGGGACTTCGACGACGCGCGAGTGCACGGCTACAGGCTCGTCCACGAGTCCCGGGCCACCCTCATCGGCCGCTTCCGCGGCCCGACGCACGAGGCGTACCTCAAGCAGCGCTACCAGATGGGCCGCGTCGCCCAGGCCAAGGCCTGGAAGGACGAAGGCAGGTCCGACGCCGACATCGCGCGCGATCTCGCGGCGGAGGACGAGAAATTCGCGAAGTTCCTCGCCAACCCGGAGGACAAGAGCTCGTCGCACGCGCGCTACGACGGCTACGTCGACCTCAAGGGCGCCGGCGGCGGCATCGCGCGCGTCGAGTACAAGCTCGCGCTGCGCGAAGACGTCGTCAACGGCGCGAAACAGGATGTGAACAGGAGACCGCCCGAGATGTTCACGGCCCACATGGAGGACGCGGGGACCCTCTTCGACGTGAAGGTCGCGCGCGGCGAACCCGACACGCTTTTCTTCGAGCTGTGTTTCGCGCTGCCGCCGAAGGCCCTCGCCGTCGGCGAGTCGTCCGAGCGGGCGATCCACGTGCTGGCGACCGGCGACCGGCTTGCGCAGAAGGGGACCGCCCGCACGACGCTCGCGGGATTCGCGCAGGTCGAGGGCCGCGAGTGCGCCCGCCTGGTCACCGAGGTGGACCTCGCGATCGAGCCCGCGGCGCCCGCCGAGGGGCACGGCCGGAAGCGCGTCCGCATCGTCGCCTACTTCGATCTCCGCGCGCGGCGCTTCCTGCGCATCGACGCGGCCGTCGCCATCGCGATACGCACGCGAGCGCGCATCGCGCACGGTACGGGGCCGAAGCTGTGGAGCGTGGCGTCGCTCGACACCCTCCTGCGGTTCAGCGCGCGCCACGGATCGTAACCTGCGCCCCCCGTTCCTTTTCATTTTCGCGGGGGCTCTGCGTGTCGGGTACGGATTCGCTCGTGACGGTGGGACGCTATCGCCTGGACGAACGGCTGGGCGGCGGCGGCGGCGGCCAGGTCTGGAAGGCGTGGGACCCGGAACTCGCGCGTCCCGTCGCGATCAAGTTCGTCCGCGGCACGGCCCCCGACGACCTCGCGCGGTTCGAGCGCGAGGCGCGCGCCGTCGCGAGGCTCGCGCACCCGCACATCGCCGCGCTCTACGAGGCCGGCGAGGAGGCGGGCCGGCCGTATCTCGTGCTCGAGTACGTCCCCGGCGCGACGCTGCGCGCGCGCATCGGCCACGACCGCGCGCGCACGGTCCGGCTCGTGCGCGACGCCGCGCGCGCCGTGGCCGCCGCGAACGCCGCCGGCATCGTCCACCGCGACCTCAAGCCGGACAACCTCGTGGTCGACCCGACCGGGCGCGAACCGCGCATCTGCGTCCTCGATTTCGGGCTCGCGCGTCCCGTCGAGGCCGGCTCGACGCTGAGCGCCGCGGGCGACCTCATCGGCACGCCCGCCTACATGGCGCCCGAGCAGGCGCGAGGGGACGCCGTGGACGCGCGGACCGACGTCTACGGGCTGGGGGCGACGCTGTACGAGGTGCTCACGGGACGACCCCCGTTCCGCACGCGCGATCTCGCCGCGCTCCTCGCGCGCATCCAGCGCTACGATCCCGCGCCTCCCCGCTCGATCGACCGCACCATCGACCGCTCGCTCGACGCGATCGTGCTCAAGTGCCTCGAGAAGGACCCCGTGCGCCGCTACCCCGGCGCGGCGGAACTCGCGGCGGACCTGACGCGCTGGCTCGACGGCGCCCCCGTTGCGGCGCGCGCTCCGTCGCCGGGGCGGCGCCTTCTCCGGGCCGCCGGCCGGCATCGATGGGCGCTCGCGGCCTCCGCGGTTGCGGCGCTCGTCGCCGGCCTCACGGCTCCGCTCCTGGTGGACCGCACGCTCCTCACCCGCCACTCCGCCACGCTCGAGACGGCGGCGGCCCACGCGCGCGGGCTCGACCGCGCCCGCGAACTCGTGGAGCGCGCCCGCCCGCATCTCGAGCGCGCCGAGGCGGCGCTGAACTCGACGGACGCTCCGCTGAGCGAGATCACCGACGCGCTCGGCCGGGCCCGGCCGCTCCTCGAGGAGGCGCGCGACGCCGCCCCGACGTCCGCCGCCGCGCTCCATCTTCTCGGCCGCGCGCACGAACTGGCCGGCGACCTCGCGTCCGCCGAGCGCTCGTGGCGCCGCGCGATCGCGATCGACCCCGGCTTCGCGCCCGCGCGCCTGCGGCTCGGACGTCTCCTCGTGGCGCGCGCGTTCTCCGACGGCGGCTGGAGCCGCCGCGAAGAGGAGCGTGCCGCGGGTCGCGACCGGTGCAGCGCCGTCGCGCGCGAGGCGGCCGCGCTGCTCGAAGACGCGCCGTTCAGCGACGACCAGGCCGGCGTGCTCGCACGCGCCGTCCTGGCGGCGGCGCAGGGCGACTACGATCGCTCGCTGCATCTGGCCCGGCACGCGATCGCCCGCTGGGAAGGATGCGCCGGCCTCGAGGAGTTCCACTGGCTGGCCGGCTCCACGGACCGCACGATCGAGGAGCAGCTCCGCCACCTCGACCGCGCGATCGAACTGCGCCCGCGCTTTGCGGAGGCGCTCGCGTTTCGCGGTTCGCTGCGGCTTCGCGCGGGCGACACCGCCGGCGCCGCGGCCGACTTCTCCGCCGTCCGCCCGCTGCGCCCGCGCGACGCGAACAACCTCACGATGCTCGGCAAGGCGATCATGACGAGGGAGCCCGACGCCGCCATCGCCGCGCTCGGAGCGGCGATCGAGATCGACCCGTCCATCGTCACGGCGTGGACGGTGCGGGCGCTCGCGCGCCTCTCGCTCAGCGACGAGGCGGGCGCGGTCCGCGATTGCGACGAGGCGCTCCGGCTCGATCCCGACAACGCGGACGCCCACGTCGTGCGCGGCGACATCGCCCGCGTGCGCCGCGACTACGACGGCGCCCTCGAGGCGCTGACGCGGGCGATCGAGCTCGACCCCCGCCATGCCGGCGCGTGGCAGCACCGCGGCACGGTGCACCTCGAGCTGCGGCGGAACGACGAGGCGGAGCGCGACTACGACCGGTCGCTCCAGGTGAACCCGCGCAACCCGTTTTCGCTCGTCGGCCGCGGCGAGGCGCGCGCCCGGAGGGGCGACCGGGCGGGGGCGCTGGCCGACTTCGAGGCCGCGCGGGCCGCGCTTCACCGCGACGCGCACCGCCTGAGGGCCGCGGTCGAGCAGCTCATCGAGATGATCCGCCGGGGGGATTGACTCCGTCGGGCCGCCTGCCGTAGCATCTCCCCTCCATGTTTGAAGGCTCGTACGTCGCGCTGGTGACCCCGTTCTCGAACGGCAAGGTCGACACGAAGAAGCTCAAGGACCTCGTCGACTTCCACCTCCAGAACGGCACGCACGGCATCGTCCCCGTCGGGACGACCGGCGAGTCGCCGACGCTCTCGAAAGACGAGAAGGCGGACGTCATCAAGACGGTCGTGAAGACGGTCCGCGGGCGCGTGCCCGTCGTCGCCGGCACCGGCACGAACGACACGCGCGGCTCGATCGAGTACACGAAGGCGGCCCGCGAGCTCGGCGCGGACGCGGCGCTCGTCGTCACGCCCTACTACAACAAGCCGACGCAGGAGGGCCTCTACCGGCACTACGAGGCGATCTCCAGGGCGGCGGACCTGCCGCTGTGCCTCTACAACGTGCCCGGGCGCACGTCCGTCAACCTGCTGCCCGAGACCGTCGCGCGCCTGGCCAAGATCAAGAACGTCTCCGCCATCAAGGAGGCGAGCGGCAACGTCGAGCAGGTCACGCAGATCCGCTCGCTCTGCGCCATCCGCATCGTCTCGGGAGAGGACTCGCTGACGTACCCGATCCTCTGCCTGGGCGGCATCGGCGTCATCAGCGTGGCGGCCAACATCGTGCCGAAGGCGGTCGCCGAGATGTGCGAGGCGGCGCTCAAGGGCGACCACAAGCGCGCCCGCGAGCTCCACGAGCGTTACTTCGCGCTCAACAAGGCGCTCTTCATCGAAACGAACCCGGCGCCGGTCAAGACGGCGATGAAGATGATGGGCCTCCTCAACGGGCAGCTGCGGCTGCCGCTGTGCGAGATGAGCGAGGCGAACGAGGCGAAGCTGCGCGACGCGCTCAAGCAGTACGAACTGGCGTAGGCGATCCCGGGACGCACACCCGCCTGTCCCTGGTACGGGGCAGCGCCCGGTCACCGCGGCCGTTCCGAGACCTCCAGGATTTCCCTGGCGCGCTGCTTCTCGCGCGCGGCCTCTTCGCCGCGGCCGAGCCTCTCGAGCGACGTCGCGTACAGGTGCCGCGCGTTCCCGAAGAGGAACGCCGTCATGTTCTCGTCGTTCCCCCGCGGCGGCCGGCCCGGGCCCACGCTCTTCATGAACTCCGGCTCGCGCGCCAGCAGGTCGGCCATCAGCGCCGCCGCGCGGTCCCACCGCTGGCGCTCGACCGCCTGCGTCGCGCGCGGATAGTAGTACGCGTCGAAGGCTGCGCCGTGGTCGCGCGGACTCACCAGCGGCTCGTCCACGGGGCGCCACGTCCACGCGCCGAGCGCCGCCACGGCGACCGCCGCCGCCGCTACCGCCGCCGCGCGCCGCTCCCACGCCCACCGCACGATCTCGACGCCGGCGAACGCCGCGAACATCGCGAGCACCGGGACCATCGGCGCCCGGAACCGGCCCAGCACGTAGAACGCGAGCATCGGCAGGAACACCGCCGCCACCAGGACGTACGCCAGCGCGAGCGTCGCGAAACGCCGTGCCGCGATCGCCAGCCCGACCAGCCCGAGCGGCGCCAGCAGCGCGAACGACACCGCCGCCACGCCCAGCGTATGCGAGTAGAGCCGGTAGTGGTACAGGTTCACGTTGTTCGGCCGCTCCAGCCAGTGCCACGACGCGGCGACCTTCCCCGCCACGAGCTTCACGCCGCTCCACGCCGACGGGTGCGTCTCCAGCGACGCGCGCACGACCGGCCCCATGCGGCCGTCCGCCGCGCCCATGATCCCCGGCGCGTGCTTGAAGCTCGGCACGAACGCCTGCCGCGGATCGTAGTCCTCCGTGTTGGCGCAGAGGAACGTCACCGGGCCGACGCTCGACATCGACAGCGCCGGCGCGCCGACGGCCGCGTTGCGAGCGACGAGCGGCACGAGCGCCGCCGCAAAGCCGGCCGTGAAGAGCGCCGCCTCGCGCAACCCCGCCGTCGCGCGCTGACGTGTCCGCCACGCGAGGACCGCCATCACGCCCACCGCGAGCAGCGCGAGCGTCGACTGCAGGAGGACGCCGAGCCCCGCGGCCGCTCCCGCCGCCAGCCACCACCGCCGGCCGCCGCGCTCCAGCGCCCGTGCCGCGAGCCACACGATCGCCACGCCCGCCAGCGCGAGGAACGACGTGCGCAGCAACACGAGGTCGAACATGAGCAGCGGTCCGCAGAGCACGACGAGCAGCGCGCCGGCGAAAGCCACCAGGTCGTCGAACCACCGCCGCGCCAGGTCGTGCGCCAGCGCGATCGTCAGGATTCCCGCGAGCATCTGCCACAGGAACACCCAGCGCGGATCGGACCCGAAGACGCGGTACGTCGCGGCGATCACGTAGGCGTACAGCGGCTCCTGGTGGAACGTCTTCCCGCCGTACCAGCGGTTCCAGAGCGCCCGCGCGCGCGCGTCCTCCGTGTCGCCGAACCGCGGCGCCTCTTTCGGATGCTCGCGGAAGAACCGCCGCGCGATTTCCGCGTGCCACTCATGGTGCGGGTGCAGCTCACGGTCGCACAGCCAGTCGCCCGCCGCGATCGCTCGCGCCCACTCGTCGAAGAACGCCATGTCGTGGTCGCGCGCCTTGTGAAGCGACATGAGCGCGCCGTCGTTCAGCTCCAGGAAGTACGCCAGGCGCACGAGCGCGGCCGCCGCGACGAGCGCGAGGAGCACGCCGCGACGCCGAGCCTCAAGCCACGCGCGGGCCCGTTCCGTCGGCACCCTTCGAATGTATCATCGCGGACGGGGAATAGAGGACGTGAGACGGTTCGCGATCGTCGCCGCGGTGTGGTACGCCGTCTTCGGCGCGCTCTCGCTCGCCGGGGCCGCCGGCTTCTTCGCGTGGGCCATGCGCCGCGGCGCTGTCGGTCCTGGATGTCCTCGCGGGCTGGCGATCGCCAACGCGGCGCTGCCGTCCCTCGCGCTCGCGGCGGCGCGCGTGTTCTTCGCCGTCGCGCCGGCGTCGCCCCGTCCTTACCGCTGCAGCACCTCGTGACCCGTGATCCTCCAGCCGGCGTCCGTCTTCTTCAGGCTCAGGTGAAGCCGCAGCGGGAACCGCTGCTGCATGACCTCGCGCAAGTCGCCCCCCTCCAGCATCAGCCGCAGATCGACGGAGGCCGTGTCGTCCGTCACCTCCACCTCCATCCGCTGGAGCGACACGCTCTTCCACTTGCCGGGCCCGACGTAGTGCCGCACCTGCCCGCACACGCGCGCGTAGTCGGTGCCGTCCGGATCCCGGTACTCCGTCGAGACGTACCCGACGCACTTCTCGGCGTCGCCCGCGTTCGCGTCGGCGACCGCCTGCGTGAGCATCGCCTCGATCTTCGCGCGCTCGCCGCCCGACCGGAGCAGGAGGACGGCGGCGATCGCCAGCACGACCACGCCGACCACGCCGACCGCGAGCTTAATCAAGGACTTCATCCATCCACCTCAGATAGTCGCGATGTCCCGCCTCGATCGGCAGCCGGACGATCTCCGGCACCGTGTACGGGTGGATTTCCTTCACCCGACGCGCCAGCGCCGCCCAGCGGTCCACCCGCGACTTCACGATCAGGAGCAGCTCACGGTCCTCGCATCGCCTCCCCTTCCAGCGGTACACCGATGTGACGCCCGGGACGACGTTGACGCACGCGGCCAGCCGCTCGTCGACAAGCGCGCGCGCGATGCGCACCGCGTCGGCCCGCCGGCCGACCGTGATCAACGTCACGCCGTAGCGCGCCATGGCCCCCTCACACCGCCGAGGAAATCCCGCGGAGCCGCGCGACAACCTTCGCCGTCGCCTCCGCCGCCCGGTCCACCTCCGCCTCCGTCGTGTCCGCCCCGAACGAGAACCGCACGCTCCCGCGCGCCTCCTCCGGCGCGAGCCCCATCGCCAGGAGCACGTGCGACGGCTCGAGGCTCTGCGACGCGCACGCCGAGCCGCTGGACACGCACACGCCCTCCGCGTCGAGCGCGATCACCACCGCCTCGCCGTCGACGCCGCGGAAGCGCGCGTTCACGATGTGCGGGAGCGCGCCGCGTTCGGGCGTGTTGAACGCGACGTCGGGGAGCCGCGCGAGCGCCGACCGCAGCCGCGACGACAGCGCCGCCATCCGCGCCGTTCGCGCGCCCAGCTCCCGCTCCGCCAGCTCCAGCGCCTTCGCGAGCCCGAGGATCCCCGCGACGTTCTCGGTCCCCGCGCGCCGCTCGAACTCCTGGCCGCCCCCCACCGCGCGCGCGCGGAGCCGCACGCCGCGGCGCACGAGGAGCGCGCCCGCCCCCTTCGGGCCGTGCATCTTGTGCGCCGAGATCGTCATGAGATCGCCCGTCATCCGCAGCCGCACCTTCCCGCACGCCTGCGCCGCGTCGACGTGCACCGGCACGCCGCGCGCCTTCGCGATCGCCGCGATCTCCGCCACGGGCTCGATCACGCCCGTCTCGTTGTTGCCCCACATCGCGCTCACGAGCGACGTCCGCGGACCGATCGCCCGCTCGACGTCGCGCGGGTCAACCCGCCCCTCCCCGTCGACCGGCACGCGCGTCGTCTCGAGCGCCGCGCACGCCTCAAGGACCGACGGGTGCTCGACGGCCGTCGCCACGACGTGTCCCGTCGCCACGCCGAGCACCGCGAGGTTGTTCGCCTCCGTCGCGCCCGACGTGAAGACGACCTCCTTCGGATCGACGCCCGCGATCTCCGCGATCGCGTCGCGCGCGTCCTCCACCTGGCGGCGCGCCGCGCGGCCCGCGGCGTGGATGCTCGACGGGTTCCCGGACGCGGCGGCGTCCATCGCGCCCTTCACCGCGGGGAGCACGCGCGTGGTCGCGGCGTTGTCGAGGTAGGTCATGGGAGCTGCATCGAATCCTGACATGGCCTGATGCCGCGCCTCCGCGCCGCTCATTTGGGCCGGATCTCGTCGAAGTACCGCTTCACGAACGCGCGCATCGACGGCGGGATGTGCTCGCGGTTCATCGCGTCCTCCGCCGCGCGCTGGTATTCGCCGAACGTCTGCGTGTTGTACGGCCGGTCGGCTCCGCCCTCGCCCGACCCTCCGCGCCCGTAGACGCTCTTCACCTTCTCGACCAGGTCGCCCGGGCCGGGCTCCGCGCGCACGGCCTCGGGGTTGAACTCCGTCTTCGGCCGCTTCGCCTCGTCGCCGAAGAGCGTCCCCTCCTGCGTGCCGGCGCCGGAGCCCCCGGCCGCCTGGCCGCCGCCCCCCGCGCCGCCGCCTCCGCCCCCTCCCCCTCCACCCCCGCCGCCGCCGTGCCCCTCGTTCTCGACCTCGATGTAGCGCACGCGCTCCATCTCGTCCTCGCCGCCCGGTCCCCGCACCCTGAGCCGCACGGTGTAGCGGCCGGGCAGCCGATAGACATGCGACGGCATCCGCTCGCGGCGCACGCGCTCCCGGCCCGCGATGATGTCGCCCGTGTCCCACTCCCACTCCGTGATCCTCCCGGTGGAGTTGTCCTCGAAGTCCACGACGAGCGGCGCGGGCCCCTTCCGCGGCGTCGCGCGGAAATCCGCCAGCGGCGCGTCCGGCCCGAGCACGCGCACGCGCTTCACGCGCCGGCTCTCGCCCGCGGAATTGCGCGCCGTCAGCTCGACATCGTACGTCCCCGGTGTCCCGAACCGCTTCGCGGGACTGCGCTCCGTGAGCGGCGCGCTCCCGTCCCCGAACTTCCAGAGACACTGCTCCGCGCGGTGCGATCGGTTCGTGAAACGCACATCGAGCGGCGCGCGCCCCTTGTCCGGTTCCGCGTCGAACTCCGCCACCGGCAGGCTCGGGTCGATGACCTCGACCTCGCCCGTCTTCGTCGCGTGCCCGCCCGGCCCCCGCACGATGAGCCGCGCCGTGTAGCGCCCGGGCTTCTCGTACCGGTGCGACGGACTCCGCTCGGTCGACATCCGGCCGTCGCCGAAGTTCCACTCCCACCGCTCGATCCGCCCCTGCGACGCGTCCTCGAACGCGACGCGAAGCGGCGCCGCCCCGCGATCCGGCGCGGCCGCGAAGTCCGCGTGCGGCGGCGTCTCGATCACCGGCGCGAACGCGGCGAGCACCGACCCCGCCGCGACCGCCAGGAGCACGCCCCACCGGTAGCCGACCGGCGCGGGCGGGAACACCCGGCGCACGTCGACGCCGCGCATCGCCTCCGCCGCCTGCGAGAAGAGCGCGGGCGCGAACCGAGATCCCGCGCCGTCGGCGGCGAGCTCGACCGACGTGAGGAAGCGCTCGTCCATCGCGAGCACGCGGTCCGCGCGCCACGCGATCGCCGCCGCCGTCACGCGCTCCGACGCCGCGCGCACGAGCCCGGCGACCGCCGCCAGGAGGATCGCCGCGGCGAACGCGAGCGCGATCGTCCCCGCCGCCGTCACGTGCACGCGCGCGAGCCCGAGCTCGAACGCGAGACGGTCGATGAGCAGCATCGCCGACACGCCCGCCGTCAGGACGAACGACAGCTCGAGGAACGCGTCGACCGCCCGCACGCGCCGGTAGCGGCGCCGCAGGCCGTCCAACTGCCGCATCACTTCGTCGCGCATCCGCATTATTGTAACAGGGGCCGTCGGCGCGCACCCATAGCGGGGGAGATCCTCATGCGTTGTACGTTGCTCGTGCTCCTGCTGCTCGTCCCGCAGGACGAAGCCGTCCGCCTGCCGTGCGTCGCCGACACGGGCCTCTGCCTTCACCCCGGCGAGGAGACGCTGAACCACGGCGCCAAGGCGATCCTCCGCGTGAAGGGCATCCAGCACCTGCTGCTGATGAACTTCGACGTCGCGCCGCTCAAGGACCGCCGCGTCGACGAGGCGCGGCTCTACCTGCGCGCGGCCTCCCCGCACAAGCTGAAGACGCTCGGCCTCTCCACCGTCGCCGCACCCTGGATCGAAGGAGCCTCGAACGGCCCCGCGCAGAAGGGCGAACCCACCCTCCAAATGGCGGCGCACGGCGAGCGCGACTGGGCGTGGCCCGGCAGCGACTTCCACGCGGTCAGCTTCGGCGACGGCGGATCGGCCTGGTTCGCGCGCGACGTCCGCGAGGAGAAGGATGCCTGGCTCTCCGTCGACCTTCCGCCCGCGCTCCTCCACGCGATGGTCGAAGGCGCCTCGCACGGACTGGCGATCTCCGACGAGAAGGGCCAGACCCTGCACAACAACGACGTGTACGCGCGCGAGCAGAACGCCTCCGCGCCGTACGTGCTCGTCACGAAGTCCGCCGCCGCGAAGGCGCCGCCCTCCGGCGCGCGGCTGTGGAAGCCGGACCCGCCCGAGAGGATCGCGACGCGCGCGTTCCTCGGCGACTACCGCGTGCCCGCCGCGCCGGGCGCGGAATTCCGGGTCCTCTACGAAGGCGAGACCGATCCGTCGCGCCCGTCGGCCGGTCGCCTCTTCGACGGCCGCGCGATCACGCTCGAGGCCGCGCGGGGCGAGCACGTCGCCTTCCAGGTCGCGCTCGACAAGCCCGGCCGCGTCGCGGGCGAAGGCTGGAGCGTCCGCCGCATCGCGCGCGACCCGCTGCTGCCGGCCGACGCGGACGACACGTTCTTCCACGTCGAACGCCACGTGCGAAAGGACGAAACGCCGGGCGAGAAGCGGCTGTCCATCACGGTTTCGGGCCGCGACGTGCCGGTCGCTCTGCGCGTCCGCCGCGCGACGATTCCGGACGCGCTTTCGTTCCACGTTTCGCTCAACACGTACGGCACGCCGCGGCCCGAACTCGACTTCCACCGGCTCGCGCACGAGCACCGCGCGACGCTCGCGGTCGTGGCGTACAGCCATCACGGGAACGTCGAGGACGGCGCCGCGCCCGAGACGCGCGACGGCGCGATCGTCTCGTGGGACGCGTTCGACCGCCGCTACGGCCCGCTCTTCGACGGCTCCGCGTTCAAGGGCCTGCCGCGCGACGGCGTCCCGCTCGACCACGCCTACCTGCCGCTCTTCGAAAGCTGGCCCGTGCGCATCCGCCAGGCGTACGCCTACAAGGGCGCGCTCGACGACCACTGGCGCGACGCGCCGCCGATCGAGGAGGCGTTCCCGAAGTCGTACGCCGACGCGTGGCGCGCCGCCGCCGCCGCGTTCGCGAAGCACGCCGCCG
>Ga0187893_10012873_pt1 | contig 11769 bp, 11 predicted proteins | sample MA1701074metaG_FD_139574 | JGI IMG/M metagenome (GOLD analysis project Ga0187893, IMG submission 139574) | White microbial mat communities from a basaltic lava cave in the Kipuka Kanohina Cave System on the Island of Hawaii, USA - MA170107-4 metaG ... | reverse complement strand
ATAGAGGCATAATCGCACGATAGAATAAAATATGACCACGCAAACTAAAACAAATTGGCGTAAGGTGAAAATTGGCGATTTGGTCTCGCTGGTCTCTGAAACATTTAATTTTAGGAATAGAGACAAAATAATTTTCCTAAACACATCAGATGTCGAAAATGGCCACATCCTTAATCACACAGAAACAGCTATTTCATCTTTACCAGGCCAAGCAAAAAAGAAGATAAAGCGCGGAGATATTCTTTATAGTGAGATTAGGCCCAAAAATAAACACGTAGCCCGTGTCAGTTTTGATGCAGACGATTATGTAGTATCAACAAAACTGATGGTTCTGCGTCCAGACACAAAATTTTCTGCTGACTTTACCTATCTTGCTCTGATGGCACCTCGGACTATAAGCGACTTTCAGACAATAGCAGAATCTCGGTCGGGTACTTTCCCTCAGATAACCTTTGATGCCATTAAAGATTACGAAGTCTTAATTCCTAATCAATATACTGAACAGCAATCAGTTGCCGATATTCTTTCCGCTTTTGACGACAAGATTGAGTTGAACGATAAAATCAGCCGGACGCTGGAAGAAATGGCGCAGGCGATTTTTAAGGAGTGGTTTGTAAAAAACCCGCCAGAAGGCACAGATGTGCCTCTTACTGAGATGGCTAGCTTCATCAATGGCGGTGCTTTTGGAAAAATAGTAAACCGAAACCGCAAAGGATTGCCACTTGTTAAGATCGCTGAGTTTAGTCGTGGAATAACAGAAAACACAGAATGGGTAGATAGTGAAATACCCCAAAAGTATTTGATAAAAGACGGCGACCTACTTTTCTCTTGGTCCGGTTCCCTTGAGCTTCACCTCTGGCATAAAGGAGAAGCAGTGCTCAATCAACACCTTTTCAATGTGGTACCTAAAATCCCATATACGAGAGGCCTGCTTTATGTAATTTTACGATCAATGTTGCCGTGGTTTAGACAAATAGCCTTGAGTAAGGCAACGAGTATGGGACATATTCAGCGCAGACACCTTAAGGAACAAAAAGTTAAAATTCCCGATAAGAACCTGAAAATCTTTGACGATTTATATCAGAAACTAGTTGCTTTGATGATAGAAAACCAAAAATTAGCCGCGCTCCGCGATCTGCTTTTGCCAAAGTTAATGAGCGGGGAAATTAAAGTTAGACCATGAAGAACGAAGAAAAATATATTGGATATTTGAGATATTACGGCGAATCCTCTGTGAAAGAGGGATTATTAGATATGCGGAAGTCGGCTGAAGCACTGGTTGGCTTCGATGAAATTCTGCGTCATTTTTTGATAAAAGAAGATCCCTCATTACTAGGCACTGAGTTTGAGATACCCGTTAGAATCAGGAAGGGAAGTTGGGAGGCGGTCATACCAGAAATAATCGATAAACTCTTGTCTCCTTCGGGGATCGTTGCCACTGCTGGGTCCGCGTATTTATTAGCCACAGCAAAGAAGGCGGCCGATGATGGATTATTTCAAACAGGAGTAGCGAAAGATATCAAAGCTACTTTTCGAGCGGCAATAAAATCTGCCCAATGGGTTATTAAGATCGGTTCTCATATGGGAACTCTTACAAAAAAGAAGTTTGAAAATGCAAAGATAGATCAGCAAAATCAAGAAATTCAAATTCCAAATGAACGGGGGGAATTCTTATCTGTTGCCAAAAAATATCTGGACTTATATTCCGAATGTCCAGAGGGTTTGTTCTCCAGAAATGCCGGCGTTATAGAGAATGAAAGAAATCTAGAGATTGGGGTATATGAAGATGGCAAAGAGAAAAAAGTAAGTATTACAGAAAGAGAAAAATCCATATTCTACAGAAAAGGCGAGGAGGAAGATACCGGTTTATTCCCGGAATTAAAACATGGTCAAGGCGTTGAGCTGGAAGGAGGGATAACACGAGGCAATGAGAAAAGGAATACTCTCGGCTTTGAATATCGAGACCATATTTTGACTTGCAGACCAAATAAGGGAATGATAGCCGATTTCAAAAGTCAGATTGTTTCAAAAGCCCCAAATCATATTTTCCCAAAGGTAAAAATTTTGGGAATGGTAGATAGAACAGACGAGTTTGGTGGTACTAATGCGTCAAGACCAACTATTGTATTTTCAAGCATTATTCCACTCGAAAATGGTGATGGCAATCATCCATCACTTATTGATTTAAACCATGACCAGAAAACTTAACGAAGACACATTAACTGAACAGCCAGTCATAGAGTGGCTCAAAGAGATGGGCTATGACTATGAATTTGGGCCGGATTTGGCGCCCGGACAGGTTCTTGGTGAGCGGGAAAATTTCCGTGAGGTGGTTTTGATTGGACGATTGAAACGATCAATCCGGCGGCTCAATCCTGATTTGCCGGAAGCCGCGATTGACGATGTGGCGCGCGCCATCAAGAGCGTTGAACATCCCAATTTAGAAATCGCCAATAAAGAAGTTTATAAACTTCTTACAGAAGGCGTGCGAGTTAATTTTCTCGGCGCAAATGGAGAGGACATTTGGAAGTTCGCCAAAATTTTTGATTTTGAAAATCCCCAGAATAATGAATTTTTGGTTGTGAATCAATTCGCAATACAAGGATTGGACAAAGTCCGCCGACCGGATGTGGTAATTTTTGTAAACGGCATCCCGCTCGTAATTTTTGAATTGAAAAATCCCGCGCTGGAAAACGCGACAATCTACACCGCCTATGAGCAGTTGCGGGAGTATAAAAAAGACATTCCGGAGATTTTCAAATACAACCAAGTGCTCGTTGTTGGCGATTTAATTGAAGCACGACATGGAACGATTTCATCCTCTTGGGAGCGGTTTTCGCATTGGAAAGGAATTGAGGATGAAAACGAAAAAGCTCACGGCATTTCGGAGTTGGAAATTTTAACGCGCGGGATTTTCCATAAGGCGCGATTATTGGACATTGTCCAGAATTTTATCGTATTTGAGGCGGACGCAGAAAAAGACGCTAGCAAGTATGCAAAAAAGATGGCGATGTATCATCAGTATTTTGGCGTGAATAAAGCCGTGAGCGAAACTTTGCGCGCGTCAAAACCGAGAGGCAACAAAAAAATCGGAGTTTTCTGGCATACGCAAGGATCCGGTAAATCGCTTTCAATGGTTTTTTACACCAACAAGACAAGGCGGCTGAAAGAATTGAAAAGTCCGACATTTGTATTTTTGACTGATAGAAACGATCTTGACGGACAATTTTACAAAACATTTTTGCGAACTGGATATCCGAACGCCAAGCAAGCGGAAAGTGTTAAAGATTTAAAGATGAGGCTCAAGGAATCGGTCGGTGAACTTATTTTTACGACTATTCAGAAGTTTGATACCGAACAGGAAGAATTGAGTGATCGAGAAAACATCCTTGTGATTGCAGATGAAGCTCATCGCTCTCAATATGCAAAATGGGCAGCAAATGTGAGGGACGCGCTTCCTAACGCATCGTTCATGGGAATCACGGGAACGCCGATAAGTTCACAAAATCGCGAGACACGCCTTGTCTTTGGCGATCACATCAGCGAATACAAAATCAACCAAGCCGTGGAAGACGGCGCGACTGTGCCGATTTACTATGAAGGGCGGCTCGTGCCATTGCATTTGGCAAATCAGTTTATTGACGAAGAATTTGAAGATCTAACCGGCGAGATAGAGTTTGAAGCAAAGGAAGCATACAAAAAGAAGTGGGCGCGGTTAGAGCAGGCCGTAAGCGCGAATGAACGCTTGGAGCAAGTAGCTAAAGATATTGTTGGACATTTCAACAATCGAGGGCTTGAAGGAAAAGGGATGATTGTAACGATTTCGCGCAAGACAGCAGTTGCAATGTATAAAATTATTTCCAAAATGCCTCTCGCTCCGGAAATTGCGGTCGTCATTTCAAAACCCGAAGATTTTCCCGAACTTCACCAGAGCAGAGACACGAAAGAATTGGAAAAAAGATTCAAGAATCCAGACGATCCGCTGAAACTCGTGATTGTTTGCGATATGTGGCTGACTGGTTTTGATGTGCCGGCACTCCACACGATGTATATTGATAAGCCACTCAAAAATCATACTTTGATGCAGGCCATCGCTCGCGTGAACCGAATTTTCAAAGATAAGCCGGGCGGCTTGATTGTTGACTATATTGGTATCGCTGACGACTTGAAGAAAGCCCTCGCGATTTATAGTTCCGGCATCCAAAACGAAGCAATGATACCGATTGAGGAAATTGTCGCCAAGATGATGGAGAAATGCGACATTGTGCGGGCAATGTTTGCGGGGGTTGATTATACGGAGTGGAAAAAACTCAAAGGCGGAGAATTGGCGCAATTATTTCAGAAAGCGGTTAATACGATCATTACGAATGAGCGATCCGGCATGGTAGACGACGAAAAGAAAAATCGATTTGCCAAAGAAACAGAGCTTTTATCCCAGCTTTTTGCTTTTGCCATGCCGCACCGAGAGGCAAACGCGATACGAAATGAAGTTGAATTTTTCCAAGCCGTAAAGAGGGCGGTTATCAAGCGAACCATCATCCGGCCCGAAGGTATCGGCTTTGATGTTGAATCCGCGGTGCGAGAACTCGTCTCCAAAGCCATTTCCGCCGAAGGTGTCATTGATATTTTTGACATGAAGGGCAAAGGTAAGCCGGATATCTCCATTTTTGACGAGAAATTTTTGGAGGAAGTGAAAAATATGAAGTATCGGAATCTTTCTGTAGATGTTCTTCGTAAACTTCTGAATGATGAACTCCGGGTGCGAATGAAAAAGAATTTGGTTCGCTACAAATCGCTCCTTGATATGTTGGAGGACATAATTGAGAAATACGAGAATAACATCATCAATTCCACGAAGGTTATTGAAAAGTTGATTGAGTTGGCAAAGGAAATAAGAAAGGTTGAGAAACTAAACGAAGATATTGGCTTATCGGAGGAAGAAATGGCTTTCTACGACGCGATTTCTACGGGGCGCAAGGCCGTCAACGGGAATGGGGAGTTAAAAGAATTGGTGCGGGAGCTTGTTAAAATTATCAAAAGGGATTTGACGATTGATTGGATGAATAATGATATAATCAAGGCGAGAATCCGCGCGAATGTGAAGTTGCTTTTGTTACGTAAAGGATACAAATCGGAAGAAGGCGAAAAGGTTCTTGATTTGATATACCAGCAGGCTTTTTCGCTTTACAGAGATTTTGTGCCATTAATTGCATAAACCATCGCCGCCACCGCCAAAATTTCCGTCCGTCCCCGCAAGAACACGGCGGAACGCCTGCCCGCCGAAGCCCTCGCCTTGCCGAAGCCGACGGCGGAGCGCAGGTCGGCGCAGGCGGGAAGCAGCGGCGGTCAGTCAGGGTTCGTTTGATAAAAAGTTCGGATTTTGTTCAGAATAGACAGCGCTAAATTTTCAAATATCTCCTCACCGCGACAGCGGCGGAAATGGCGCCCAGACCTATTCCAAAAGCGAATTGATAAATCAGAAATTGCGGGACGCTGGCGGCCAAATATGCCGATAGGGAAAGCTCCGGAATAAAAACAGTCACGTGCGGCGACGCTAAAATAATCAGCGGCGCGGCGATTAATCCTCCGACGATTCCGGCGAAAATCCCGTAAATAACGCCGGTAACAATGTATGGACCGTTGATGAAACGATTGGAAGCGCCGACCAGCCGCATCACGCTCAATTCTTCCCGATTAGCATAAATAGCGAGGCGAATGGTGTTAAAAGTAACCATGACCGCCATCAAAGCGAGAAATAAAGCTACCGCCACGCCAGCCGTGCGCACGGTATTTACAATGGAAGCCAAGCGATCAATCGCCACTTTATTCTGCGCGTAAGTGATTTTTTCAATAATTTCAGAAAGATTCGCCGCCTCAAGATATCCGGCGATGGTTGGATATTGGTTCGGGTCTTTGGCTTTGATATTCAGCGAGGCGAGCAATGGGTTTGACTGTAATTCATCCAACGCCTGAACAATCACCGCGTCGCCGTCATGCTGCTCCTTAAAAACAGCGAGGGCTTTTTCCTGGGAAACATACTCCACGTCTTTCACTTCGGCCAGCTTCTCCAACGCCCGCTCCAGCTCAAAAATTTTATCTTCAGCCACGCCGGTTTTGAAATAAACACTGACGTCAATTTTCTCCTGGAGAGACCCGACGGCGGAATTGGCAATTACGCCGAAGGTCAGCAAGCCGTTGAAAACCAAAAGCGCTAAAACCAAAATCGCCACCGTGGTCGCCGACAACAGCGCGTTACGGGAAAAATTTTGAAAGCCGAACTTTATTATCCTAACTAAGGTTGTGGCCATACGAAGTATTCGTTAATATTTTTGATTTATCCGCATTGTTTGCGATTACTCTGTGATTTTGCCGTTTTCTATTTTTATCGTCCGCCGCCCCACCCTCTTTATTATATCCTGATTGTGGGTAGCCAGGATCACCGTCGTTCCCAATTCATTAATTTTCAAAAGCAGGTTGACGATTTCGTGCGCGTTGTCGTGATCCAGATTGCCGGTCGGTTCATCGGCTACTATTACCGAGGGATGATGGACCATAGCCCGCGCGATGGCTACTCTCTGCTTCATGCCGCCGGAAAGCTCATGAGGGAAACACCCCTGCTTATCATAGAGGCCAACCAAATCAAGCATCTGCGGCACCAGCTCGCCGATTTCTTCGTCGGATCGGCCTTCCACTTCCAAGGCAAAGGCCACGTTTTCATAAGCGGTTTTGGTGGGCAAAAGCTTAAAATCTTGGAAAACAATGCCGATTTTTCGGCGAAGCTCCGGAAGCTCGCTCGGCTTAAGTTTGTTGACCTCATAGGGCCCGAAAACCACCCGGCCTCTTTGCGGCTTTTCTTCACCGATTAAAAGCTTGATAATAGTTGATTTTCCGGCTCCCGACCGGCCAACCACCGTCAAAAACTCGCCCGGAGCCGCCTTGAAGTTAATATCCTCCAAAACCCGCGTGTCGCCGTATTTTTTAGTGACGTTGTGAAATGCAATCATGAAAATTGTATAATGCGAAATTACAAACACCTTACACGAATGATACGAAAAGTTGTTCGCACGATTCGCATAGATTAGTTCGCTATTTTCGCATTATTAACCTAATTGTAGCTCACTTTCCACAAACTTGTCTAAATCCCCATCCAGAACTTTATCCGGCTGATGCGAAACCGCTCCGGTCCGGTGATCTTTGACTTGCTTGTAGGGATGCAGGACGTAGGACCGGATCTGCTGTCCCCATTCCGGCTTCACTTTAGTGCGCAATTCCGACAAAGTTTGCTTTTGCTGAGAGATCATCAGGGCCTTCAGTTTTGACTTTAGAAGAGCGATTGCTTTTTCCTTGTTCTGCGGCTGGGAACGCTCCGACTGCGACCCGGAGCTCAAGCCGGTCGGCAAATGCACCACCCGCACGGCCGTTTCCCGCTTGTTGACGTTTTGTCCGCCCGGCCCGCTGGATCGGGAAAATTCCACTCTCAAATCTTCCGGCGCGATAACTACGTCTTTATGTTCAACGTCCTCTAAAATCGGCACGATTTCTACCAAAGCGAAAGAGGTGTGGCGCAGCTGCTTTGAGGAAAACGGAGAAATGCGCACCAACCGATGCACGCCCATTTCGTTTTTCAAGGTCCCATATGCGTAATCACCGTAGACTTCCATCCCCCGATCCTCCGTCGCCACCGCTTTCCAGCCGCGCCTTTGGGCATACTTAAAATACATGCGGAAAAGCATATCCGCCCAATCTTTGGCGTCTTCTCCTCCGGCGCCGGCATGAATTGTTAAATGCGCCGGACCTTTGTCGTATTTTTTATCTAAAGGTTTAAACATAATTTTGATACCACATCAATAATGTAAAGTATTGTATCATAACGGTTTTATAGATATCAGTGTCATTTTGAGCCCCCTGTCAGAATCGAACTGACGTCTTTCCCTTACGAAGGGATTGCTTTGCCACTAAGCTAAGGAGGCTTGGGGGGCCATGCCGGAGCAGATGACGGGAATCGAACCCGCGTCTCAACCTTGGGAAGGTCGCATACTGCCACTGTACTACATCTGCATTTACCTAATCTTAACATTGCCGTTTTCCCAATAGAACTCCGGCGTAACGATGAATACTTTAGCCGATTTTGCCGATTCCGACAACCAAGCATCGAACTTTTTGTTTTCCAGCCGCAGCCTGGCTTCCAACACTTCCCTCTCCGCTCTGGGCACTAAAACCAATCTCAAAAAATCGGCGTCGGTCATGCCGTAAAGGAGTTCGGCCGCCTCCTTCATTTTTTGGGAATCCAAATTTTGACCGCCGATTTTTTCGCTTACCAATGCCTTAGCCTCATCGCCGATTCGGCTGTTCAAGCCCGATCGCACCAGCGCTTTTTCAATAATTTCCTGCAACACCGCCCGCCGCAAATCCGATCGAAACTCCGCTGAGCGGACATCAACCTCTTTCGGATCCGTGCTACGCGCGTAGTAATAATAAGCGGCAGCATAAGTAGCGTTAAATTCACCGGCAAAAACCCAATCGTTACCCACGATTACAATCGGATAAAATCCCGCCTTTACGATATAATAAAATCCAAGACTGCCGAAAATAATCGCGAGAAACGTGAAGTAAAACCATTGAAATTTATGTATATGCTCGCGCATCGTAATATAATGCGAAAATAGCGAACTACTCTATACTAATCATGCGAAAATTTTTTGTTCGTATTATTCCGCATAGGGTGTTTGTAATTTCACGTTATGGTTATTGAATTTTAATCAGCTTCTCGCCCGGTTTTTTATAATCAAACTTCGCCCTGAACTCCTTAGCCAGATTTTCCGGTTCGGAATAATATTCAACATCCGCCAACAGCCGTTCGTTTTCCTCCGCCAGCGCTTTGGCCTCGGCAATCGCTTTTCCCAATTCCTTCTTCGCCGCTGCGTTTCCGATAGACAAATTATAAAACTGGACGCCCAGGAATCCCAATAAAAGAGCCACCGCTATCCAGACGATTACTCGCATACCTAAATTATAACATCCCTCACATAACTTCGAGTTTGCAAAAACAGCGAATACTGCTCGAAGTTATGTGAGGGATAACAAAAAACGCCTAGTTGGCGGGTTTTGGTCGGCAGACAAGCGTCGCTTCGCGCGCATCAATAACATGAATTTTCTCAATTTTTGATTTGACATTGCGGTAAATCTGATGTAAAATATAGCCAGCTTCGTTGAAAGAAAGGTGGCTATGCTAATCGCTCTGCAGATTTTAGGCTTCCTACTTGCCACATTGGGTTTTGGTATATTCTTACTAAGTTTTGGCACTGCCATTTACAATGCTGGTTATGTTTATGCTTCTTCACTGAAGGATAGAATTAAGAAGACTCTCGTTTTTCTCTTACCCGCAGGAATGGGACTTGGGGTAATGTTTTTCGGCATTTGGTTGATACTGCAAGGATAAGGAAGTGGAGAATGCTGCGACTAATCCACGCAAGACAGACAGATGACGGTTTGCGTTTTAGGATTTGGTCATCAGAAACAAAGTCATACGTCTCTTCAGAGATGACCGAAGCCGAACTCAACAACTTTCTCCTTGCTGAAGCGGTTACCAAAGCTGTTTCCGAGCATAACAAGAACTTCCAAGAAGTTATCGCCAGAGCCAAAGAGCGCGGCGCTTCTTCTCAAATCGGAAGAGGAAGACGCCTAAACGAGCCGTGGGATGCGCAGGGTATGGACAGAAGGTTGTTCTCCCAAGATTGACGCCATTGCCAGTTGTAAAAAGCGACTGGCCTTTTTATTTCCAATTTAGTATTTCTAAGAACATATCTATATTCCAAATCTTGCTCGGAACGTGTAAACTCCCTATATGAGAAGCTTTGCGTTTGTTGATGCGTCAAATCTCTTTTACGGCGGTGAAAAAAGTTTGGGTTGGAAAATAGACTACCAAAAACTGTTTGAGTATCTAAAAAAGAAATATGAAGTTAGGACAGTTTTTTATTTTGGCGGCGTTGAAATACATGAATTTCCGTATGATTATCAGGAAAATGAGACGGTTCCTTTGAAAAAACTGGGGGAATATCTGCGTCGTCTTCCTACTGAGGATAAAGAAAAGAAGTTGAATGAAGCCGAACTTGCCCTAATCAGCAGACATTTGCAAAGGGTGAAGTTTTACATCCGCCTTGAGAAATTTGGCTATAAATTACTGCTTAAGCCAGTAAAGATGTATGAGCAAGAAGACGGCACCACCAAGAGAAAGGCTAACTGCGACGTTGATATGGCGTTCCATCTAATGAAAGAAAGGGGTAATTTTGACCGAGTAGTAGTTTTATCCGGCGATGGTGATTTTTTGCCAGTGCTTAAATATCTTCGGTCTGAAAAGAAGCAAGTTTTGCTGCTAGGCAGAGGAATAAGAACTGCTAAGGAGATAAAGCAATTTGCCGGTAACGATTTCAGAGATTTTGAATATTTAAGAGAACGCCTGAAAATGAAGTAAAAAAACGAGGGGCACCCATTTAGGATGCCCCTCACGTTTAGTACTTTTACTATATAGCCATTGTCAGCACCCGTCAAGAGCGCTATCAACACCTTTTTTACCCTACCCTGCTATTCGCTACTTCCCAAAACTCCAAATGGGTTTGATTTTACAAATTTAATTTTTCCTCCGCGCCATAGACAATATTAGGGCCAGGATCAAGGCTCACTTGGTGAACTACATTACTCTACAACCACACCCACGGAAATGGTTTAGAGGCGCAGGAGGTTCGGCTGTATGCTTTTCGGGAATATCCCGCAGGCGATTTGGCTGGCCTGACGCATGATTGCGTCAGAGCCATGGCGCCTTGCAAATCGCCGAAGGTAAAGAAAAATTTTTCGCTGGAAAAAATTTATTCTGGTTCCCGAGAAGCATATGGCCGAATCATGGCTATTTCTTCAACAGCTCCTTAAAAATATTGGCTGGGATCTTCACCTGCAACTTGCCTTCGCTTGCCATTTCTTTCATTCTTTCCTTGCCTTTCGCCTGTTTCTTCCAAAGCTTCATCTTGCGGGTGCGGTCGCCGCCGGTTTTCCCGAAATTGCCGAGAAGTTTTTTCATCGCCGGAATCGTTTCACGGGCGACTACCCGCCCGTTGGCCACCGCCTGAATCGCTTGAATAAACTGCTGCTTCGGCAAGAGTTCCTTGAGTTTTTCCACCGTAATCCGAGATTCCCGATCCACGTCCTCTTTCGGCAAAATGCGGGTTAACCCCGGCACCAATTGATTGGCGACCAGAATTTCCAGCTTCGCGACCGGAGCCTTTTCAAACCCGACCAATTCATAAGAAAAAGAGGCAAAACCGCGGGAAACGGATTTTAATTTATCGTCCAGATCGCGAATCAAATCCGACAGCGGCAGTTTTGCGCGGATAACGATTTTATTTTTCAGCGTCTCGGTCATTATCTCCGAAAATCGGAAAATGTCCTTGAGCTGCAAAACCGCTCCCAGATATTCCGGCGGAGTGACAATTTCTATCTTAGTGACTGGCTCTTCGGCGTCTTCGTAATCATTGGGAAAATCCTTGGGATTGGTGACGGTTTGCCAAACGCCTTTTTGTTTCACCCGATAAGCGACGCTCGGAAAACTATGGACGGTTTCAATTTTAAATTCACGAAGCAAGCGCTCGGCGGCAATTTCAAAGTGGAGACGCCCCAAAAATCCGCCCTTAAATCCCCTGCCCAATACTTCGCTGGAGTCCGGCTCCAAGGTCATTGCCGAATCGCTTAACCGTAATTTACCAAGCGCGTATTTAAATT